>Ga0180015_1000458_pt1 | contig 11716 bp, 11 predicted proteins | sample KR13_S2_MetaG_FD_116508 | JGI IMG/M metagenome (GOLD analysis project Ga0180015, IMG submission 116508) | Groundwater microbial communities from the Olkiluoto Island deep subsurface site, Finland - KR13_S2_MetaG | ecosystem: Environmental > Aquatic > Deep subsurface > Groundwater | place...
ATTCATTTTTTTCATATGTTTCAATGAATTTTTTAAATTCCGATCGATAAATCGTATCGCAATCGATTTGTATGATGTAGTCGCCTTTAGATTTTTCAAAGGCTATCTGGCGACCTTTGCCCCTTGAGCATCTCATACTTATTAATTTAATGTTTTTATATTTGTTAAGATATCTTTCAATTATTTGTGGAGATTTGTCGCTCGATTTATTATCCACAATAATAATTTCATAGTTATTCTCATCTATCTGTGAGATTATTGAATTTAAGCAATCTTCAATAACATCCTCAGTATTATAATTAGTAGTGCAGATACTATATTTCATTTGATAAACCTTATAAGTTGGACATTCTTTAATATACTTTGATTCTATATTGATATGATATCTATTAAACTTATATATCTGCTAATAAATCTACTACACTTCAGGAGATGATCGTATTAAAATCTTATATTCTACCGAACTTTTTTATCCTCCAATGGGTGGTGCTGAATATTCTACGATTAAATTATGTGAAGAACTTTCAAAAGAACATAAAGTAGATATATCTTTTTGCAATAATACCTTATGGAATGATGGAAAAAAAGATTTTGATGCTTTTGGTTGTAAACTTCATGCTCATAAAGTAAAGCAATATTCAACAAATAAATTCTGGTGGTTGAAGCGTTATTACGAAAAACTCCAGTGGAAGAAAATCATTAAAGAAGATATTGAAAAACTGAAACCCGATTTGATCTTCACCCACATGCGTTTTGCTCCTCCCGTGATAGACGCTGCAAAAGAGAATGGCATACCAGTTGTTGTTTTTATTCATTATTATGCCCATTTTTGCCCCATACAGTTTGAAGGGAAAGATCCGTTCCAATGTGATAGGAAATGTTATAAATGTCTGCCCAAACAAGACCTCTGGCAATATCCAATTATTAAGAGATCGATTGACTGGCATGTTTCAGCATTAAAAAAAGCTTACCTCGTGATATCTGTCAGCTCGTATGTGAAGCAAATTACAGATAAATGGTGTGGGATTGATAGTAAGATAATTCCACCATTTATGGATCTTGATGCGTGCAAAGCAGAAACAAGAAAACCAGAATACATTTATTTTACTCCTCCAAATGTCGGAAAGGGCATTAATATTGTTCTTAAGATCGCTGACAGGATGAAAAATGAAAAATTTTTAATAACAGGAAGAAGTGAGCGTACGAGTTTAGATATTATTGCAGAAATAAGAAAACGTGATAATATTACCTATATCCCTTGGATAGAAAATAAAAAGGATCTATTTTCTTCAGTAAAACTATTGTTGATGCCAAGCCTCTGGCCTGAACCTTTTGGGATGGTTGCTATTGAATGTCAAAACAATGGAATTCCCGTTTTAGCTTCAAATATTGGAGCTCTTCCTGAGGTAATTGGAGAAGGTGGTCTAATTATAAATAATCCTAATGATGTGGATTCCTGGATAAGTGCCATTCAAAAATTTAAAGAGATGGATTTTTATAATATAAAATCTCAAATAGCAATAAAAAATGTTGAAAAAATTAAACCAAAATTTGATTTTTCTGATTTTATGAATATGGTGTCAAAATGATTAGTTTCAAAGATTTTCTTGAAAACTTCCGTACAGCAGAAATCAATGCTCAAACTGAAGAAGCTCTTCGTTTTTGATATAGCTATCTGAGATTCCAAAACAGTATCCTAAAAAGATGTGATAGATATTATTAAAATAGATTTTTCTTCTCTTAAATTTTATATTTGAACGTACATCTTCATATAAATTAGATAGATCTCTTGAGATTATTTTTAATAGAGGTAATTCTGGATTAAAATTTTTGATTAAAAAATAAGTTCTATTTTTAGATAAATGAAACCACATATCTTTTTGTCCTTCAAAAGCATGAAAAACAATTGCATTATTCACATAAACTATTTTGTATCCTTTCCTTATGATTCTCACGCAGAGGTCTGTTTCATCATACATATATTTATAATATTCATTAAATCCACCGATCGATAGCAGTACTTCTTTCTTAAAAGAACAATTGCAGCCAATTAAATATGGAAAAAGTTTTTCTGTATTTTTATAGATTTCATTATCATTATATACATTTCCTGATGAGTCTACATATCCATTTGAAAAATTCATAAATTTACCATCTGGACTATATACTATTCCTCCTACCCCGCCTATACACTCATCATTATATCCACAAATCAGATGTTTTAGCCAGTTTTTATCTGCAATTGCATCATCATCGATAAAAGCAATTATATGACCTGATGCAGCATTTATCCCAAGGTTTCTCGCATTGGACAAACCTTTTAATTCTTTTTGTTGAACGGAAATAACATTGTATTCTTTTAACAATTTTTCCGTAATATGGTCATCTGACGCATAAACTACTATTATCTCATGAGGAGGGAAATTTTGAACTATAAGAGACCCTAAACATCTCTTTAAGTATTCAGGTCTTCTCAAAGTACATATTATAACAGATATTTTAAAATTATTATTTATTGTCATCAGTCTTAATTAAAACAAAATTTTTCGTTATTCACAATTTTCAATCACATCTTATTGACTTTTTCATATCCTGATCCATCTTTCAGGGATCAAATCATCTGTATTAATCGAAGGATCATTAAACCATTTCTTTGGCACAATAACGATTTTCTCCGAATTCGTATTCAACCATCCTCCCCACCAACTGAATGAACTGTTTGCAATTATGTTATGTTTACAAAGACTCATTAACCGAAGATCTTCATAGTTTTTATCGGCAGAGTTATGAGTGATAAATTTTGTGGGATATTCAAGATTCAAATTTTCAATTGCCCATTTTGGATCGTCTGAAAAAATATAAAATTGAGGTTTTTCTAATCTTGATTCTATTTTTTTCACTGCTTTCTGATAGTATTCTACTGGACATACGCCATGCTTCTCGTTTGTTACGAGATTTGAAACATAATCCCCCCTTCTTATATGAATGGAGACCGAATCACATGTTTTTATTTCTTTAGCCATTTGTTCATTTAACCCCACCATCCTATGTTTTATTTTGTATTCATCTCTTATGATATTTTCGATATCCTTAAAATATTTTTCACTTTGCCAATAGCCTTCCATATATGTATTATTTGGTGCAGATAGTGTTTTATCATAAAAATGAAAATGAGGTTCTTGCACCAAATTGATATGTTTTAATTTTTTTCTTATTCTATAGAATATGTTTTTTTTTAATGGGTAAAATTTATTGATTTCCGAAGGTGATGCAAAATTTCCCTGAATGTTGAAAACATCTAGTTCATAGTTACGATAAATAAAATTATCATAAGGAGTTCTATCTAATAGAGAAGTCAAATCAAGTTTTAATCGAGTATTATGTTTCATGGCAAGACGTCGTCCAGCAGCATACTGGAACATTTGATTTCCCATTCCACCTATTAATTTTACAATAATCATTATATTTATTCCTATGAATTTATTTTTCTATATATAATACCTAATGTATTTTGAATTATTGTTCCAATTTCTTTCGAGCAAATACATGGTAACCGAAATTAAGTATTTCACTAGAGCCTTTGTCCTTTATCGAAAATCGTTCCAGCATAAATAGGGAAAATTTTATTATCAGAGATTCATAATACCGTGTTTTCTCTTTTGCATACAGCTGTGCAATCGAGGGGATACGCCTGATTTCTTGTGCCAGATATTCAAAGTAATTACCATTTGCCTGCAAGTCAATAATTTCAAATCCATTCGATGGGAGATGCGTCATATAGAAATATCGATTGTATCCTGTATAAAAATGATATGGTGCGAAATGTGTAAGGCTGCAAAAAGGTGCAGTCAATATAAGATATCCTTCTGGCTTAAGCAAACGACCAAATTCTCTAATAGCTTTTAGCGGTTCTGGCAGATGTTCGAAAACCTCAATACACATTATGGCATCAAATGATGCATCAGGTTCTGGAATTTTCGATATATCTGAAATAATATCAAGTTTAGATTGATCCCATTTTTCAGTCTGTAATCCAGCACCATCACCTTTCCCATCATATTGTGCAAAATCCTGTGCAACATAATTAAGGTGGAAACAAAATCGTTTGTATTGTTGTTCCCCTGCTCCGGCATCGAGAATACGCATGCCGGAAGGTATTTTTTTGAGTGTCTTCTCAAGCCATGCTTCACGATTTGTTAAATTTTTAGTACCTACAGTTGTCATAAGCCACGCCACTTTTTCTTTTCCATTAAAATATTCAAACCATCTATTATTTTCGTTTTTTTTAAAATAGTACTTAAATATCTTAAAAACCTTAATAATACATATGTTGAATAGCCAAAGTGTTTTTTATATAAATAGAATAAACCATCCCAATGATATTTATCAAGAGATATATTAGATGTCACTTGCTTTCTACTAGCACCACAATGATGAACAACTATAGCATCAGGTAAATAACAAAGACGCCACCCTTTTTGAGCAATCCGTTTGCACCAATCGTACTCATCCCACCCATGTATAAATTTTTCATCTTTCAAACCGACAGTATCTAATACTTCACGCCTAATCATGATACAAGCACCATATAGAACCGATGCTTCTTGAATTTTGTCTGGATCATAAAATAATTCATTTGTCATTATATCTCGGTTTATCTTGTTTTCTGGAAAAAAGGTATTTATTCCTATTGCTTCGAAAATACCGTAAATCAAATTTGGAAACCTTCCAATAGACTTTTGAATAATTCCATCCGGAAAAAAAAATTTGGGTGTGACAGCTCCTACATCTGGATTTAATTCTAAGAAACCTACCATTTTTTCCAGAGTTCCTGGTAATATCAAAGTATCTGGATTAAGGCTAACAATATACTTTCCACGCGCTCTTTTTAGATTTTGATTGTCTGCCTTGGTAAAGAATACATTAACTTTATTTTTGACAAAATTAACATTTGGATATTTTTTTACAATTTCATCAATGCCATCAGTGCTATCATTATCAACGATCAATACTTCAAAATCGAGCTGTATTGTTTTTTGGTATATAGAAGTTAGAAGTTCATCTACTATCTTGGTAACATTATATGTTACTATACATATTGAAAGGTCAACCATTTATAATCCTTTTTTTTAAGCATAGGAAAGTATAAACACATACCCCTATCTTGAAAAAAAACAATATTCTATAAAAAACTTTTATATTAAATATTATCATATTTATCTAATGTCCACTCAAGCGATGGCCTTAAAACACCTGGCCATCCATAAATATATTTGCCTCTTACTCCATATGTTTCCTCCACATTAAAACTTAATACATCAGATACAGAGAGATGTATTATATTGTCAAAACCATGAGTACTAATATTAGTTGTGATTTTTATTCTCCCATCTGCAAATAAATTGCCTGGAATCTTACAAATAGCACGAATCAATCCAATCGGTAAAGGATGGCTATTATTATCATGATTCGTTGCGGAGGCAAACAAATGAATGCCAGTATTATTATAAAAATGAATGTTAGGAACAAGTCGAGCATTAGGTTTAAAATTCCAGAATTCCATCTCGATATATAGAGGTTTTTGGATATCAAGGTTTGTTGTGATAATCCCGGTATCATTTCTTATACGCACGGCATGTAATCGAACAATATCATCACCTGGAGCGTTCGAAATATCATTCCAAACTTTTTCTCCAGAAATCCCTTCATTGGCTCCGATATACAAATCAACAATCTTTTTTGTATCAGCATATAATATCATCTTTCCACCCTCCAGAAGAATTGCCTTTTTACATAGATTGAGAACGGCATCCATATTATGACTCACAAATAGCACTGTCCTTCCACCCTTCGCCACATCACCCATCTTCCCCAGGCACTTCTTCTGGAAAGCAGCATCCCCTACAGCCAGCACCTCATCAATGATCAATATCTCCGGCTCAAGATGCGCAGCCACAGCAAACGCAAGCCGGACGTACATTCCGCTGGAATAGCGCTTCACTGGAGTATCGATGAACTTCTCTACTTCGGCGAATTTCACGATCTCATCGAACTTGGCATCTATCTCGCGTTTTTTCATCCCCAGGATCGTGCCGTTCAGATAAATATTATCCCTTCCGGAAAGCTCAGGATGAAAACCCGTCCCAACTTCGAGGAGGCTTGCGATTCTCCCTTTGATTTTTATCGTTCCACTTGTTGGGGCTGTCACTCTGGATAGGATCTTAAGAAGTGTGGATTTGCCAGCGCCGTTCCTGCCGATGATACCCAGGACTTCACCCTGCTCGACATCGAATGAACCATCCTTAAGAGCCCAGAAACTCTCATTTTTATTCTTTTTTGCGCTTCCAGAAGTATCTATCCTTGAATTTGGATCATCTTTCCCTCGTATCCGTGCCCACCAGCTTTGCATGTCCCTGTGAAGTGAACCGTGCCCAATATCTCCTAGGCGGTATTCTTTGGAGAGGTTTTCTACGCGGATGACGGTGTTGCTCATGTTTTGGTAGCTCTTTATATTAAACTGTTTTATTAAACGTATTTTGAATGGGATTCTGACGATGTTCTCATGGAAGAAGGGATTGATCTTATTTTGATTCTATATCATATAGATGTATAAAGTATGTTTGGGTTTGAAATGATGAGCATGGATATTTGGAATGTGAGGAGAAATTATTTGATGCTGTAAAAAATAGGATTTTACTAAATGTTTTCCATAATGGACAAATATTCTTCCCTTGTCATACCTACTGTTTTCATGTTGTTCAATATAACAGTTACTGGTATTTCCTCATATTTTGGAATAACTACAGCTCTTTTTGCATTTTTATGATGGAATATCATATGGTCACCTTTTTGTCTGACCAAAATACACCCATATTTCTCAAAGAGTTTAACCTGTGTTTTCCAATCAGTAGGTTTTATCTTCATCACAAGATACCTATTGGAAGTGATAATTCCTCGAATCCCATCAACTTTTTATCTGTCCTGAGCACATCATCTTCTGGAATATAACCTGCGTCAGCTAAAAACATTTTCAATGTACCAAGCTTGGCTGTCTCTTCAATTTGTATTTCTATAACTTCCTCTAAGTTCTTTTTTGCTTCATAAGGCGTGTGACCACAGCTTGCAATGTCTAACTCATGGCAGTATGCTGTGAACATTCCCCCTTCCTTCAATATTTCAACTGTAGCGATTATCCGTTTCATAGTTCTTACCTTTATTTTCCCTTTAATACCTTATATTACTATCGCTGTTATACTTTCTTTCTCCAGTTCAATCCAACTTTTTAATTGTGATTAGATAGTGTGTCCTACATGCTTGTTTTTGATACCATCGTTATGTCAGTCCCGTTTATGCTTAAAAATTATTAAGATAATTAAACCTGTCGAATGTGTTTTGGAATTGTGTTATTTTATTATCTGTGTTCTCTAAGCACTCTGTGGTTTTTTGAACTATTCTATTAAACTGTATCTATAAATGTCTTTTCGACCTTGCTAAAGAGTATAATTCCAAGAGTCAGGAAAATTGCGGTCATCCCGATGCTTACTCCCATGACCCACGGCTGTATCGCCCCTGCGCCAAGAAAAGCATATCTAAAGCTCTCTACGACCGCAGTCATTGGATTAAGAGCACTCAGCCATCGCCATTTTTCAGGGATTTGGGACAGAGGATAGACAACCGGTGTAACATACATCCAGAGCTGAACACCAAATCCCACAGCATGAGACAGATCCCGGTATTTTGTTGTCATGGAAGTGACCAGGATCCCCACGCCAAGACCAAGGGCTGCCATCTGGACAAGCAGCAAAGGTGTTAACAATATCCACATATTGGGCGCAATTGATGAACCTTTAAAATAAAAGTATAATAAAAAAACTATGAACAATCCAAACTGGATAGCGAATGAAATAAGGTTGGATATGACTATTGAAACCGGTATTACAAGGCGCGGAAAATACACTTTTCCAAATATAGCAGCATTGCCGATGAAAGTATTGGACGTTTTCGTAAAACAATTGGCAAAATATGTCCATGCGGTTATACCTGCCATATAAAACATAACCTGCGGCAGACCATCTGTAGGTATCTGCGCTATTGTTCCGAAAACCACTGTAAATACTAATGTGGACAATAATGGCTGTATCAAAAACCATAGCGGTCCCAGAATCGTTTGCTTGTACTGGGCAACAAAATCTCGGCGCACAAAGAGCATAATCAGATCACGATAAGACCAGATTTCTTTCAGGTTGATATCAAACCAGCCAGTTCGCGGTCCTATTATTGTTGTCCAATTAGATTCTTTCACTTGAGTATTCATTATTTATTTAATTCCTTTATATTCCATTTTTTCATACCATTCGATGGTTCTTTTTAAGCCATCAGAAAAATCCATCTTCGCTTTGAAGCCGAACTCTTTTTCAGCTCTTGATGTATCAAGACACCGTCTTGGCTGCCCATCTGGTTTTGAGGAATCCCATACCACTTTTCCAGAAAAACCAGTTATATCAACAACCAGTTCCACAAGCTCTTTTATTGATATCTCAAAACCTGCTCCTATGTTCACAGGATCGCTTTTATTATATTTCTCTGCTGCCAGGACAATACTCTCAGCAGCATCCTCCACATAAATAAATTCCCGTGTGGCTTTCCCTGTTCCCCACACTTCTATTTCCTCATCCCCATTTTCAATGGCATCAATGCATTTTTTAATGATAGCGGGAATAACATGAGAACTGCATTCATCGAAGTTATCGCCTGGTCCATAAAGGTTCACAGGCAATAAAAATATAGAATTGAAATCGTATTGCTGCCGATATGCCTGTGACTGCACAAGCAGCATTTTTTTTGCCAATCCATAGGGTGCGTTCGTCTCTTCTGGATAGCCATTCCACAGGTTCTCTTCTTTAAAAGGCACCGGAGTGAATTTTGGATAGCAGCAGATGGTACCTATTGCTACGAACTTATCGATATTATGCAGCCTGCCCTGCTCCATCATCTGCACTCCCATCATCAAATTATCATAAAAAAACCTGCCAGGGTTCTGGCTGTTGGCACCGATGCCGCCAACTACAGCAGCAAGATGGATCACAACATCCGGGTCTGCATCTATGTAGAGGCGCCTGACATCTTCCATATTTACAAGATCGTAGTCTTTGCTCCTGGGAATGAAAATATCCCTGCAGCCCATATCTTTCAGCTTTTTTACAATGTTTTGTCCCAGGAATCCAGCGCCGCCTGTAACGGTAATTCTTTTATTTTTAAGGTATGGCATACTTCCCCGATTTTTTATGACTGGCATAGCCATTAAGTCTTATTGATTCTTTTTCCATATCAGCATCAACCATCAACTTTACAAGTTCTTTGAATCTTACTCTGGGCTTCCAGCCAAGTTTCTTTTGTGCTTTACTGGAATCGCCTATCAGAATATCCACCTCTGTTGGTCTGAAATATCTTGGGTCTATCTCTACGTGATCATGCCAGTCAAGACCAGCATAATCAAATGCTTCGTCAAGGAACTCTTTTACAGAATGTGTTTCTCCAGTAGCGATAACATAATCATCAGGTTCATCCTGCTGCAGCATCAGCCACATTGCCTCCACAAAATCCTTTGCATATCCCCAATCTCGTTTTGCATCAAGATTGCCAAGATAAAGTTTATCCTGCACACCAAGTTTGATCTTTGCAAGAGCCATTGTTATCTTCCTTGTTACGAAAGTCTCTCCCCTCCGTGGGGATTCGTGATTAAAAAGTATCCCATTACACGCGAAAATATTGTAAGCTTCACGGTAATTCAATGTCATCCAGTATGAATATAGTTTAGCTGCTGCATAAGGACTTCTTGGTCTGAACGTTGTGTTTTCATCCTGTGGCGGAGGAGAACTTCCGAACATCTCGCTGCTGGAAGCCTGATAGAATTTTGTTTTGATGCCGCTTTTTCTTATGGCTTCAAGTAGCCTGGTCGTTCCAAGACCGCCGATCTCACCTGTGTACTCCGGAAGATCAAAACTTACTCTCACATGGCTTTGAGCTGCAAGATTATATATCTCATCAGGCTTGACATTATAAATGAGGTTTGTCATTTGCCCGGCATCTGATAGATCACCATAATGCAAAAATAACTTTGTATTTTCTGCATGGGGATCTGTGTATATATGGTCTATTCTCTCGGTATTGAATGTGCTTGCTCGTCTTATGATTCCATGTACTTCATAGCCTTTCTGAAGTAAGAATTCAGCAAGATATGAGCCGTCCTGACCGGTTATTCCTGTAATTAATGCTTTTTTTGTCATGTTACCATCTTATTAGTCCTATACAAATATCAATATACTGCATCTCATTTCGATCGCACCTTTTTGAGGGATGAAAATGCCATTCAGCACATCAAGAAAGGTGCTATTTTTGGAACCGTTCCGAACGAATATCCTGAATATGAATAATGGCATTATGAAAGTCCAGAGGATGCCGAGGACTGATTGCTTGTAGCGGGCTGAGAAATCCCGCAGGGATAATCTCATTATCAATTCTTTGCTCTGGGATAGTTCTGAGAACATATCTTTCCAGATGGAGAAACCCAGACTTGAGTTTTGATTAGGTTGATATGTCCTAATATATTTATTGTCTTTTTTTGATTGCATTGCATTCAAGGTTATTCCTTTCCTGAATTATTTTTTTCCTTTGTAATTTTTTATAAATTATAGTTAATTATTAAATTTCAATTCATATATGCCACATTTCTTCTACACCTACATCAAAAATTTTTTTCCCGTTTGATCGAACATCTTTAAAAAATACCATATTATTCACATATGAATTTGCATATTCATCAATATTTGTTTGTATCGTATATTTAATATTTTGGCTTTCAAAGTTTGACTTCTGTTTATTAATTTTTTCACTCCAAATATAAGTTACTCCATACCATAAATCACCTGTAATAATTTGGTTTGGATCTATATTATTAGAGATTCTCTTGTATTGCACCATATTTAGTGGTTTTCCACTCTTGATTAGACTCATATCAAAATTTATGAACGGGATGTAATTATTATTATTTTTTCCATAATAACTTGAAGGTTTATAGCTAACCTCAGAATATGCAGTCCACCGGTATGCAAATGATCTTTGATTTGGAATATAAGTACCATTTCCATATTCTTTTATAAAATTACTGGTTTCTTTGGAATATTGAATATCATCTATATTTTTTGTACCCCATAATTCCCAGTGAAAATTGATAAAAATTGAGAAAATAATCCCACATATGATTAATATAGTAAACATATTATTTTTTATTAATAAATATTTTGGTCTATCCACTTTGATTAAAGATTTATTTAATTCCATTAAACCTGTTGCTATTATATATATTAATGGCAACATTAAGATCAATGGAACATATGTTCCAACTCCTAATAAGGGAGACAACATTAATATAAAAATTAAACAAAATTTATCAAAAATAGTTAATTTATTTTTATTAAATAAATAAATAATTCCAATTATTGCAAAAAATAAAAGAAATCCTATTTTATTTGTATAATTTATTGCCATATTAAAAAATAATGTCATTGCATCTTCACCTTTAAAGAACAATCCTGTGGAATATTTGGACCAGAAATTGAGGTTCGATTCGTAGGGGCCCACTTTGAAGAGGATAGAAGATAAAAATGATATAAAAAATAAGACAAAAATATACAAAAAATTTAATTGTTTCTCATTG
>Ga0180015_1000459_pt1 | contig 11688 bp, 10 predicted proteins | sample KR13_S2_MetaG_FD_116508 | JGI IMG/M metagenome (GOLD analysis project Ga0180015, IMG submission 116508) | Groundwater microbial communities from the Olkiluoto Island deep subsurface site, Finland - KR13_S2_MetaG | ecosystem: Environmental > Aquatic > Deep subsurface > Groundwater | place...
TAAATACGCTGGCATTCGAACGCCGCTGCATCCACACCGGCTGCGTTCCGCTCCCTCGAAGTACTACAGAAGTACGTCTCGGTCGCGCGCCTTGCCGGAGCGGCGCTTCGACGCTCTCGGTGCGCAACCGTACTTATAGAAAGGGGCACTAAACGATGACCGATTTTCTACCCAGGGGAAAAGGCAGGTTCGCCGAGGAGTACCGGCCCGCCGGATGGGATGGGATGACGTTGAAGGAGATGCTCGAGAGGTCCGAGGAGCTGTTCTCGGAGACCGGGCGGTACTGGGGGGTTTCGCGGCTCGAGATGAAAGAGGATGACCCCATACGCTACGAGAAGTTATTCGCCAAGCTCCGGGGAGGGCTGGTCAACGCCCGGGAGACGGCGATGAATGTCTCGGCGTCCCCCATCGTGCAGGAGATAGGCGAGCTCTGCTTCGCCCTCTACACCCCCGAGGGCGACTCGGTGGCGCTCTCCACCGGCATAATCGTGCACGTGCACACCATGAGTGACGCCATCAAGTTCATGGTGAGAAACGACTACGAGGAGAACCCGCGGATCAGCCCGGGGGACATCTTCTCCAACAACATCCCCAAGATAGGCGACGTGCACAACGCCGACGTGCAGACGTTTGTGCCCATCTTCTGGGAGGACGAGCTCATCGGGTGGGCCGGGGGCGTCACCCACGTCACCGACATAGGCGCCTCTACCCCGGGCAACGTACCGGTAGGGCCGATAACCAGCTACGAGGACGGGCTTGACCTGACCGCCAACAAGATAGGCGAGAACGACGTGGTCTTTCGCGACCACGAGATACGCTGCGAGATGGGGGTGCGCACGCCCATGTTCTGGAAGCTCGACGAACGCTGCCGCATCGCCGGTTGCCATATGGTGCGGGACGCGGTGGAGCGCACAATCGCCGATGACGGGATAGACACCTACAAGCAGTTTATCAGGGAAGCGATAGAGGAAGGCAGGAGATCGTTCATCGAGAAGATAAAGGAGCTCCTGATTCCGGGGAAGTACTTCGCCCCCACTTTCCAGGATATACCGATGAAGGGAGAGAAGGGGCTTCCCGAGTACGCGGCGGTGGATTCGGTAAGCCACGCTCCCCTGGAGCTGACCGTGGGGGCCGCCGGTGAGTTCCACATCTCGTTTGACGGAGCCAACAAGTGGGGGTACCACTCGTTCAACTGCCCCCCCAGCGCGATGCAGGGGGCGATATGGGTCCTGCTGACCCAGACGATGATACCCAACGACAAGGTGAACGACGGGGCCTACTTCGCCACCACGCACGAGTTCCCGCCTTACACGCTGGCAAACCCGACCGACAAGGAGGCCGCGACCGGCGCCGCGTGGGGTTACCTGATACCCGCCTTCACCGGGCTGATACGGTGCATCTCCAGGGGCTGCTTCTCGCGCGGTTACGTGGAGGAGGTGCTGTCCAGCTACGCCATGACCATGAACGCGATGCAGGGCGGGGGCAAGGACCAGTACGGGAACGACACCGGAATCCTAAGTTTCGAGCTTTCCTGCGTCGGCGGTGGCGCGCGGGGGGTAACCGACGGGCTGGATTACGGGGCCGCGATGTGGAACCCGGAGGGAGACATGGGGGATATGGAGGTCTGGGAACTTATCATCCCGTTCCTTTACCTGGGCAGGAGCGTGAAACCCAGCACCGCCGGCATGGGCAAGTACCGGGGCGGCAGCGGTTTCCAGTCCACCTACTGCGTGTGGAAGACCGACGACCTGGTGATGCAGAACGCGGGCGACGGAAACACGTTCCCCAGCCCGGGCATCTACGGAGGCTACCCCTCCGCCTCCGGCTACCGGCACAACGTGCTCGGTGCCAACATGCCGGAGCGCTTCCGCAAGCACCTGCCTCATCCCACCAGGGAGGACGACCCCGCGGACTCCGAGATAAGCCGGTGCTGTGACGGAGAACACCTCTTTGACACCCGGACGCTCAACTACCCGTACCGCATGGAGCACGGTGATATCTACTACTCCTGGTATCGGGGGGGCGGCGGCCTGGGCGACCCGCTGGAGCGGGAGGTCCCGATGATAGAGGAAGACCTGAACGGGGATTACATCCTGCCCCGGTACGCCGAGAGCGTCTACGGCGTTGCCCTGGAGAAGGACGCCGAGGGGTTCTGGAGCATAGACGCGGCCGCAACGGAGCAGCGACGACAGGAGATGAGGGAGGAGCGGGGTAACCGGGCGGTCCCCACCCGCGAGTTCCTGGCCGCTGAGCGCGGGAAGATAACCGGTGGAGAGATCGACGGGGTAATCCGCCGCATGTACAACCAGTCGTTCGAGCTGTCAACCAGGTGGGGGAAGTGGTTCAAGGAGTTCTGGGACCTGCCCGAGGAGTTCCGGTTCCAGGACGAGGAATAGGGGGGAGGAGACATGCCCGAGTATGAAAGGGAGACAATAGAGAAGCTGATTGACGGAAAGCTCTCCTGGCCCGAGGTCAAGGGCATCATGAGCGCCTACAAGGACCCGGACCGCTTTGACAAGTACATAGCGATACTGCAGGACAGGGTCCCCTGGGAGGACCGCATCCTGCTCCCCCTGGGGCTGCACCTCTACATCGTGGAGAAGGAGGACGGCGAGCGGGTGGTCAGGTGCGACTGCGGCCACGAGTTCGGGGATTACCGGGAGAACTGGAAGCTGGAGGCGCTCATCTACGTCAGGGACACCGAGGAGAAACTCCAGGAGGTGTACCCTCCGCTCATGCACTCCGACCCGGAGTGGATAGTGCTCCGGGAGTATTACTGCCCGGGGTGCAGGACCCAGCTGGAGGTGGAGGCGCTGCCTCCCGGGTACCCGGTGGTGTTTGACTTCCAGCCGGACCTGGAGACGTTTTACCGGGAGTGGCTTGGCAGGGAGATATAGGCGGCGGGAAATGTGAACCGGCGACGAAAGGGGAAGATGATGCTGGCGTTCAGCAAGGAGTGGATAGACGCACTGGCCGAGAAGCTAAAGGACGACGAGAAGTACCAGGAAGCGGCTGTGGGCTTCGACTCGCTGTTCCAGTTCATCATTGAGCCCGAGCCCGATAAGGGTGTGTCCGAGCGCAAGGAGGTCGGCATCAAGCTTCCCGAGTGCGACGAGACCTGGGAAGGGGTCCGCGACGACGTGGACTTCACCATGAGCGGGCGCTACGGTGTCTATGTGGACGTGCTCACTGGCAAAATTGGCGCCACCAGGGCTATCGCCATGCGCAAGTTGAAGGTGAAAGGGAACCTCGCCAACCTGCTCAAGTTCAAGCGGGCCATCGACCGCTACGTGGAGGTCTTGGGCGAGGTGGACTCCGAGTTCGAAGGCGACTACGCCTGAAAACGCAACAATGGTGCCAGGCACCATTGTTGCGTTTTATCCGGGCGGTTGTGTCGTGTTTGGCAGCAGGATCAGGATTACAACGCCGGCCACCGCCATTATGGTCGAGCAGAAGACGAGGGCCCAGGCCAGGCCGGCCCAACCCATGATGGCGCCTCCGATGAGCGGCCCAAGGGCGAACCCCAGACTGAAGAACAGGTTCATCAACCCGAAAACGGTACCTGCCGGAGCATCCTCACCGGCGCTGATCTCGGGGAGGGCATCGGTCACCAGGGGGAGCGCCGGGGTCGAGAAAAGGGCGAACGTTACCCCGACGGCTCCCATGAGAATGAACAGGACCGGTACGATTTGGGTAACCGCCAGGAAAGGCATGAGAACGGCGGTAGCGAGGAGTCCTGCCATGATGGGCTTCTTGCGGCCCAAACTGTCGGAGAGCTTTCCGGCAGCCGGGCTCGTCGCGCCGTAGAAGAGCATCATTACGCCGAAGATAAGCCCGATCCCCGTAGGTGACATGGAGAAGTTCTCCTCCAGGTACAGGGGAAACGTGGGTTCGAGCAGGCCAAGGCCGAGGGTGGAGACCACCATCAGAAAGCTCGCGAGAAGGACGGTCCTGTTGGCAAGCACTGGCCTCAGCATCCGCTTGAAGGAGAGCCGCATCCTCTTTCGCCCCGAGCGCTCTTCGGCCAGGAAGACAGAGAACGCTCCGGCGACGAGGCAGCCGCCGGCGATGGCGTAGAAGGGGGCTCTGTAACCCAGGGCGTCGGAGAGGACTCCCCCAAGCAGGGGCCCCGCGATACCACCCACCGCCGAAGTCGCCATCAGGAAGCCCATCTTTTCGCCCATCTCGTCCCTGTCGAAGCTTTCGCTGACGAGCGCCATGGCGGCGACCCAGGTAGCGGCGGCGGTCAGCCCGTCCAGGGCCCTGGCTACCAGGAGCACCGCGTATGACTCCGCGAAGGCGTAGAAGACGAAGGCGCCGGACATGGCGAACATGCCGAAGAGGATGAACGGTTTTCTGCCGAACCTGTCGGAGAGCATGCCGATAGGCACTGCCCCTATCACCAGGGCTATCGCGAACATGGCGAACAGGAATCCAATCTGGAAGTCACTGAGACCCAGGTTCTCCGCATAGGCCGGAAGCACCGGCACCACCACGCCGTACCCCACCGAATCGACGAACGTGACGACCACGGCAAGCAGAAGGAGAGGCCAACCGCCGGTTATTCGAAATCCAGCGGTTTGACTATCGATATCTCGCAACCTTAATGAACCTCCGGACCGGTGGAAAGAAAACGGCGGCCCGGAAGGGCCGCCGTTGACGTTCCGCGTGCTCCCGCTACATCGACTCGAGGATGATGGTACCGCCCTGGCCTCCGCCGCCGCACAGGGTGGCGGAGCCGTACTTGCCACCCTGCTCTTTGAGGATCCTGGCCATGGTCCCGGTGAGCCGGGGACCAGACGCCGCCAGCGGGTGCCCGATGGCTACCGCTCCGCCGTGCACGTTCACAGTTTCGGGGTCCAGGCCGAGCTCCTTGATGCCGTACATGGCCACGATTGAGAAAGCCTCGTTGATCTCCCAGAAGTCGATCTCGTCGGCGCTCATGCCAGCCTTCTCCAGGGCCATCTTGCTGGCGGGCACCGGCCCGGTGCCCATTATGCTGGGGTCGACCCCGGCCCAGCCCAGCGACAGTATCTTGGCCATCGGCTTGAGGCCCATGGACTTCGCCTTCTCCTCGCTCATCAGCAGCACCGACGCGGCGCCGGCGTTTAACGGCGAGGAGTTCCCGGCGGTTATCTGCCCGTCCGGCGGCTTGAACGCGGGCTTCAGCTCCGCCAGGCTCTCCATCGTGGTGTCGGGGCGGATGGAGAGGTCATTTGCCACCAGTTCCGTCTCGCCGCTGTCAAGGGTAACCTCGAACGGCAGTATCTCGCCGGCGAAGAAACCGTTCTCCACTCCCTTGGCCGCCTTCTTATGGCTACCCAATGACCACTGGTCCATCTCCTCCCTGGTGAAGTCGGTGATCGAGTAGAGCTTCTCGGCGGTAAGCCCCATGCTGAGCGCTGTGGCCAGGTCGTACTTCTTCATCTTCTCGTCGCTGAAGAACCTGGGGTTGACGTGCAGGAGGTCCGGGTTGTACTGGGGGTCGAGGGCGACGTGGGTCATGTGTTCCATGCCGCTGGCGATGACGGTGTCGGAGTAGTCGAGCATTATCTCCATGGCACCCTCGTGGATGGCGCTCATGCCCGAGATACAGACCCGGTCCATGCCCTTGGCCGGGACGTTGAACGGGAGACCCGCCAGCATGGCTATGGTCCTTCCTCCCATCAGGTAGTTCTCGCGCATCTGCATGCCGCACCCGGTCAGGAGGTCGTTGATCTCCTCGGGCTTGACGTTGTTTCGGGAAATAAGTTCCCTGATGATGACCGACAAGGCCTCATCCATTCTCAGGTTGTTGAACGCGTCTCTCTCCGGCTTGTTGGGCCTCGACCGGGAGAACGGCGTCCTCAAGTAGTCGACTATCACTGCGGTTGTCATCTCTACCTCCTCCTCGCGTTTCTTCTCAATGCGAAATTACAGGCGTTTATTCTATCAGGAATTCGCCGGTAAATCGCAAGCGGCTTGGCGTCGGCGCTACTTTCTGCAGAGGTAGAGGTCCTCGGTTTCATCGAGCCCGTAGCGCTCAATCTCCTCGGGGGTGAACCGCTTGACGAATGGCAGTACCTCCACGTCGAAGCCCGCCGTCTCCAGGAGGTCGGCGAAGTCCCTGCCGTAACCCCGCAGGTGGTCTTCGTACTTGAGGATCTCCTCGGCTTCCTCCTCGGTCAACTCGGACCGCTCCACCGTTTTGTCGATGAGGATGGGGACCTGTATGATGGCCCAGCCGCCCGGCTTCAACACCCTGTATAGCTCGCGGAGGGCTTTCATGTCGTCATCTATATGCTCGATCACGTGGTAGCAGATGATACGGTCGAAGCGGGAGTCGTCGAAGTCGAGGTCCCTGATATCCATGTGGAGCATCGCCAGCGGCGAGGCAATATCAATGGAGACGTACTCCACATTTTCGTAAGAGCGGCAGAACTCCTGGAACTCCCACGTCGGCGCCACGTCAAGGAGACTTATCTCCTCCGAGCCGAAGTCTGTCTCGTCCCGAAGGTAACGGCAGAGCAACCGGTACCGCTCCATGGACAGGCAGTTAGGGCACCGGGCGGTCATATAGGGGGAGAAAAGGAAAAGCGAAAACGCCCTGCCGCAGCAGGAGCACTCCCTCTTGTCGCCCCGGTAGATAATGCAGCGCATCCGGGCGAGCGCCTCCTTGACCGGGTACCTGGGAGCCCCCTCCCCGTTATCGATCCCTATGGGTCTTCTCAGCAGACGTCCAAGGTTCACTCGAAACTCCGATTCTCACGTCCCGCGGGCGATTCCCACCATTTCCACAAGGCAAGATAGTACCAGCAACGCGGCTTCACCGCCAGGGTAGCGGTTTCCGGTGACCTTGCGGGACGGTATTACCGCGGCGGGCCGGGCGCCGCTGCGACTGAACACGCCAAGAGAGATATAATTAACCAGGACTTGTTTGCAGGCAGAGCGTTGATACCGTCGAAGGGGGCGCGATGGGTGAACTGAAGTTCGGAACCGGTACCTGGATCTACGGCACCGTCGGGGACCGGTACAACCTGGGTGGCTACCGGCAGGGGCTGGACATCTTAGATCGGATCGAGCTGATATCCGGCATTGAAGGGGTCGGGGGGATAGAGTTGATATACCCGGCGGATTTCGGCCCCGGGGTAGATGAGATTGGGGAGGCGATAAACCGGGCGGGGCTTGACTGCGCGATAGTCGGGGTCGACCTAACCGGGAACCCCGAGTTCAAGTTCGGCACCTACTCCAGCAAAGACCCGGCCATCCGTGAGGAGGCGGTGAACCTGACCAGGCAGACGATTGACGTGGCGCTGGCCCTGGGCGCGGACCGCATAAACATCTGGCCCGGTGAGGACGGTCACGACTACCCGTTCCAGGTCGATTACCTCGAGAGCTGGGAGAACTTCCGCGACTGTCTGGTCAAGATCGCGGAGTACAGGGCGGGAGTGAAGGTCTGCATCGAGTATAAGCTCCGGGAGCCCCGGGTGCGCTCGCTCATGAGCACCGTGGGCAAGGCATTGTTGATGTGCCAGGAGACCGGCAGGGATGATGTGGGGGTTACTATCGACGTCGGCCACTCGCTGCAGGCGGGGGAGAACATGTCGGAGTCGGTGGCGTTGCTGGCGCACTCGGGGCGGCTGTTCCACTTTCACCTCAACGACAACTACCGGGGCTGGGACGACGACATGGTGGTGGGGTCGGTGCACCTGGTGGAGTTCCTGGAGATGATGTACACGCTCCGCAAGGTTGGCTTCGATGACTGGATGTCGGTGGATGTCTATCCTTACCGGGAGGACCCTGCCAGGGTCGTGGAGGAGAGCGTCAACTTCGTGAAGGGGCTTGACTCCCTCCTCGACCGCATCGGGATGGATGCCATCGGCCGGGCGATGGAGGGGGACGACCCGGTCGCGGTGCTGTCCATGATACGCGAGGCTGTCTTTTCGTAAGCGGCACGTTGGCTCGTGGACGGGCGCGGCGCTGCTGGCGTAGAGCGTAAGAGGTGAAAGAACGCTCCAGGGGAACGGAGGAGCCACATGGTTGAAGATAGAGACACGACACCCTCGACGCGTGACATCCTGCACCATAAGCGCCCTCACAAGTTCTGTCCCTACTGTGGCTTTCGCAACGAGGGCGACGTGGACGAATGTGAGCAGTGCGGCAAGGACATCTCCTGGATAAGGATGCCCGAGCATACCCCCACGGTTTCCGCCCCCAAGCAGAAGCCGAAGAGCCCGCCCAAGAAGCGCAGGATCTTCAGCAACAGGGCAATCCTGCTGATCATCTTAGGTATCGTCTTGCTGATAGCGTTGATTGTGGTCCTCGTGCTGGTAACCGGCAACGGCGACAGTGGAGACGCCACCCGGTTGGTAAACGCGGTCTGCCTGGAGGCACCATGCGGCCCGGGGGTGCCGGTGCCCCGTCTCACAAGTACAATGGCATTCGAACGCCGCTGCATCCACTCCTGCTGCGTTCCGCTCCCTGCGCCGTACTCAGTGAGTACGCCACAGTCGCGCGCCTTGCCGGCGCGGCGCACCGACGCTCTCGGTGCGTCACCGTACTTATGAGATGGGACACAATGGCTTACAGCGGCGAGGTGGCGAGGCCTATCCGCGCCTTGCCGGAGCGGCGCTTCGACGCTCTCGGTGCTTAACCGTATCTATGGAACGAGGTACTCTGTAAAGGCCGTTCTCCTTGTCAACTGTCAGTTCTCCATGAGGCCGATGGAGTCGTGGCCACCTCCCCTGAGGTGCCAGTACATGGCGCGCTCCGCCACGATCGGCAGTTCCCCGGCAACGTGCATGGAAACGTCGCCGGGAGGGAGAACCTCGTTTACCAGGATCGTCTCGCGGGAGTAGGGGGCCATGGTAATGCCGCCGTGGGGCACGGCCCCCCCGGAGGTCATGTAGGTAACCTGGACGTCGTTCTCCTCCCCGTTGGGGTTGCTTATGAGGAGGTAGGTCTCGAACCCGTACGCGGTGCAGCCCTCCGCCAGGTAACAGTTGAAAGTCGCCCCGGTTACCCCCACGGTGTCGTGTCCCGCTTTCCCGGTGCCGTTGTTCCAGTACATGGAGCGTTCGCAGATAATGTCCTCGTCGGACTCGACCCAGGTGGAGAAGTCGGTCGACCCTACCGCGTCTCGTGCGTTGAACGTGTAACGAGAGCCGGCGGGCAACCCGATGTCGTTTACCTCCACAACGCCGTTTGCGCCAAGAAGCCTTAAGTCAACTGTCGCGTCGTTGCCCCCCGGGTTTTGCAGCAGTATATAGGTATCGAACCCCCAGTCGGTGCTTCCCTCGGCCAGGAACCACTGGCTCGAGGGAGAGGAGACGCCTATGCTGGAGTGACCTCCCCTTCTCGAGTCCCAGTACATCGCCCGCTCGGCGACCACCGGCACGTCCGACTCGACCCTGGTGCTAACGTCACATGGCGGCAGGTCGTCGTTCACCTTGACAGTTACTCGCGAGCCGGCGGGGACCTCCAGCGGCTTGCGCTCCACCGGCCCCGAGGGGGTGTTGTAGGTTATGTTCACGGTGGCGTCGCCCGCCCGGGGGTTCTGGATGCACACGTACTCCTCGAACCCGTAGTCGGTGCAGCCCTCCGCAAGGTACCAGGTCGTATACGGCGCGGTAACCCCTATGGAGTCGTGGCCGTCGATGCGGCCGTTCCAGTACATGGAGCGCTCGCAGATGACCTTCTCGTCAGCGTCTATCTTTACCGAGACATCGCTTGCCCCCACCTGGTTGCCGACCGTAATGGTGGTTCGGGAGAACGGGGGAACGACAAACGGGTCTCCGGCTATCTGCCCGGCGCCGTCGCTTTCGGGTAGCATGTACGTGGCACGGACCATCGCATCTCGTGGCGACGGGTTTTGCACGCAGATGTACTCCTCGAACCCGTAGTCGGTGGTTCCCTCGGCGAAGTACCAGCTACGTACGGTCGTCATTTCACGTCTACCGGTACCCGCCACGGCCATTGGAATACCGGAAAACACCAGTAGAACGGCGACCAGAGCCGCGGTAATGGTAGCTCTGCGCATCATAACGACCTCCCGTTGCCGGAATAACCAGTTGACCCGCTAAAGGCCGTGAGGCCCGGCCGGTCCCTTGAAGTTTAACAGAGCGAGAGTAAAAAGTGGAAAGAAGGATTTGACCCGTCAGTTCTGATAGGTTATAACAAGATAGCCAGAGAACACGAGGAGTAACTCCGGTAGCAGGATCAGATCGTTGAAGGGGGTGGACAAATTGTCACTGATGAGGACGATGGGGAGGTTCAGCGGCAAGATGAGCAGCAATAGCGAGTTCATCTCCGGGGTTATGGAAGGAATGGACCCGAGTGCTGTCGCCCGTGCGGTCAACGAGAACGCGGGCTTTATGGGTGAGGTAATAAAGCACCTGGACGCCAAGGCGATTGCCGAGTCAATGAACGAGAGCATGTCATTCATGGGCGACATGATGAAGTATATCGACCCGGCGGCGGTGGCGGAGGTCATCAACGCCAACGAGCGCATCCTCCCCCGGTTCGTCGAGGGCATAAACCCGAACGTGTTTACCCGTAGCGCGGGTTCGGTATTCACCAAGCTGCGGTACGCTACCTACCGGCCGCCTAAGTTTATGAAGGACGGGGAGGCCATAGAGGAGTAAGGCCCTCACCGAAGAAACCTACTACTGGGCTGAGGGGTCCCTTTGCGGGGCTCCTCTTACGTTGGAGGGCCGCCGTTCCGCGAGGCGTCGAACCTGAACCGGAACGGGGGGCCGGCCGCCGGCGTCTATTATAGATGTGACCCGTAACGGTTCCCGCGAGCGTAAGCGCGGGGCGCGCTCCGCATCCCGAGGTGGAGATAGGCGAGGAAGGACAAACAGAAATGCCCGATAACCAGACAGAAGGTTCGAGGATAAGGGCCCTGCTGGGGGTCCTGGTACTGGTCCAATTGATCTTCCTGTCAGCGTTCGCCAGCGCGGCGGGCCTGGCGACGCCCCGTTCGGGACGGTCGGACAGGTTGACCTTACCGGTTGACGCGTTGAGGACCGGCCAGGCCGCGGTGCCGGAGACCATCAAGGTCCTGATGCCCGACGGTAACGTTGAGACCATGGACATGGACGAGTACCTGAAGGGGGTCGTCCCCACGGAGGTGGGCGCCTCCTGGCCGTACGACTCGCTGGCCGCTCAGGCGGTGGCGGCGAGGAGCTTCGCGGCAACCGCGCACCGGCATCCCGAGGTGGGCGCGGACGTTTGTACCACGACCCACTGCCAGGCGTACAACCCGGCGAACCGGGACGAGAGGACCGACCTGGCGGTGGATTCCACCCACAAGGTCGCCGCGCTCTACCAGGGCGACATCATCCACGCCTACTACTTCGGCCACTGTGACGGTCATACCCGCAACTCCGAGGACGTGTGGGGCGGCTATCTTCCCTACTGTCGCAGCGTTTCCTGCCCCTGCGGGTACACCGAGATGTGGGGCCACGGCGTTGGGATGTGCCAGGAGGGGGTCAAGGTGCTGGCCGAGGCGGGGTGGGATTACGGCGATATCCTCGAGCATTACTATACCGGCGTGGACGTAGAGAGCACGGAGCCCGTGGCGATGACCTGGTACTTCGCCGAGGGGACCACCCGCCCCGGCTTCGACACCTACCTGTGCATGGGGAACCCCTCGGATGCTGAGGCCCACCTCACCGTCTCCTACCTGGTGGAAGGGGGAGGGAACAA
>Ga0180015_1000461_pt1 | contig 11669 bp, 5 predicted proteins | sample KR13_S2_MetaG_FD_116508 | JGI IMG/M metagenome (GOLD analysis project Ga0180015, IMG submission 116508) | Groundwater microbial communities from the Olkiluoto Island deep subsurface site, Finland - KR13_S2_MetaG | ecosystem: Environmental > Aquatic > Deep subsurface > Groundwater | place...
CAAAAAACTCCAAAGACTTTCTGATCATAATCCGTGCCAATCCGTGTTCATCCGTGGTTAAAAAAATCTTTGCTGATGTTTTCTTGTTTTTCATAGCGGTTTCTGGTGGATAAGGTACTAACGGCCAGATAATCGTCGCCGGCGAGTTTGCCAAAATCGGTCTCACGGACTGTGTCCGGATCGGGCGTCTGAACAGCGACGGCACGCTGGACAATACCTTCAATGTGCCCGGCGGCGCAGACGATATTGTTTATTCCGCCCTGCTTCAGCCCGACGGAAAAATCGTGGTGGCCGGCGACTTCACCCATCTAGGCGGCGCGGAACGCAACCGGATCGGCCGGCTCAACAGCGACGGCAGTCTCGATGCAACCTTTGATCCCAATCTCAATAATAGTGTTTATACCCTGGCGCTGCAAGCCGATGGCAAAATTCTGCTGGGCGGAACTTTTACGACCATTGGCCTTGACGAAACGGACTGCAAACGAATCGGGCGCTTGAATGCCGATGGCACGCTGGACACTTCATTTGCCGTGCCCGGCGGCGTTAACATGTCGGTACGCTCCATAGCAATCCAGGCCGACGGAAAAATCATCATCGGTGGCGCGTTCACCAAAATCGGCGACCTGAACAAACCTTTTATCGTACGGCTGAACAGCGACGGCAGCCTGGATACGGATTATGACACCGCTCCCGGCGCGAACGACACCATTCACAGCCTGGTGCTGCAACCGGACGGTAAAACGGTCGTCGGCGGTAACTTCACGCTGCTTACCGGCGATCTTCGTTGCAGACTCGGCCGACTTTCGGCCGGCTCGGCAGCTATCCAGAATCTCAGGGTCAATGCAGATGCAACTGCACTTACCTGGACCCGCGCCGGTTGCGCCCCGGAATTGGACATGGTCGCGTTTCAGCAGTCCATGGACGGATCAACCTGGACCAGCTTGGGCGCCGGCACGCGCACCACTAATGGCTGGCAGCTCGCAGGCTTGAGCCTGCCGCTCAATGCGAACCTCTATCTGCGCGCGCGCGGCTATTACCGCTGCGGCTATTTCAATAACTCGATTTCCGCCTGCGAGTCTGTCTGTCTCTTCTATCTCACCCCGCCGGTAATCGCCTTCACCAACATCTCCGGCACGGTCACCGCCACCGTTGATTCGACTGCCTGTATTTTGTATGGCACGGCCAACAACGTCGTCGACAACATGCGCTGGACCAACAGCCTGACGGCTGCAAGCGGTCTTTTCCCCGCCGCAGCGACCTGGAGTGTGACCAATATAGCCCTGCTTGAAGGCACGAACGTTCTCACGGTTTCCGGTTCGAACACCCTGGGCGCGGTCGCCTCCGCCTCCATTAACCTGGTCGTGCCCTGGAGCAAGCCCCTGGCCGCCGATTTCGACGGCGACGGCCTAGCCGATCCCGCCGCTTACATCGGCGCCGACCTGTATGTCTGGCTCTCCATGTTCAACTACTCGCGGATGGGCCCCCTGGCCTACGGCGTGGACGGAGCCTTGCCTGTAGCCGGTGACTTCGATGGCGACCGCCTCGCCGACCCCGCCGCCTATCTCGGCGTCAACTGGTATGCCTGGCTCTCCACTATGGACTATGCCGCCGTGGGACCGTATGCCTACGGGCTCGACGGCGCCACTCCCCTGGCCGCTGATTTCGACGGCGACCGCCTGGCGGATCCGGCGGTATATGTCGGCATCAATCTCTACGCCTGGTTGTCCGGTTCCGGCTACGAGCAAGTCGGACCTTATGCCTATGGTATCGCCGGCGCCACCCCGGTGGCCGCCGACTTCGACGGCGACCGCTTCGCCGATCCCGCCGCCTATCTTGACGGCAACTGGACTGCCTGGCTCTCCACGATCGGCTATGCCGAGGTCGGGCCTTACGCCTACGGGTTCGCCGGCGCGGTTCCGATTGCCGCCGATTTTGACGGCGACGGCCTGGGCGACGTGGCGGTTTCGTATAACCGCCAGTGGTACGCCTGGCTCTCCAGCATGGGCTACGTCCAGATTGGACCGTATGCATTTAACCTGCAGGAATGATTATTTATGAAAAAATGCGCCCCAATAATGGCCAGCCTGGCGGGTATCGCTCTGGCTTTCGGAACAGGCGCGCTTGTATCCCATGCCGCCACGCCCTCGTCCTGCACGATCACCCTGATCGAACGCACCGGGGTGACCCGGGCAAATGAGTGTGTCGTCTTCGGAGTGCCGGTGCCCCGGGATTGGCAGGTCACAAACACCAACCAGTTTGGATTGATAGATGCCGATGGAACAGCAATCCCGGCACAGTTTGAAATCCTGGCCCGCTGGGCCGGGGCGGCGCACAATACGGCGGCACCGGCCCGCTGGGTCCTGGTGTCGTATCTGGCGTCACTCCCGGCCAATAGCTCAAGCTCGGTATTCCTGCATCATTCCGGCACATCTGTGGCGCCGGCTGTTTCCATAAATATTTCCACCGCCGAAGCCAATCGCATCACGGTGGACACCGGCGCGGCCCAATTCAAGCTGAATACCAGCGCGTTCAATCTTTTCGAGCAGGTGACGGTTTCAGGACAAACCCTGCTCGACCCGCAGCCCGCCACGACGGCCATCGCCTACCTGGACCTGGATGGAACCGATATCGTGCCGGGCGGCAGTCCGGATTTATCCGCGCGCGCCACGAGCGCGACCATTGAACGCGCCGGCCCGCTGTTTTCCGTCATTAAAGTGGAAGGGAGCATTCTGAATGGCGCCGCTCAGGCGGTGCTCGACTACACAGCCCGCCTGCATTTTTATGCAAACAGCACCGAGGCACGGCTTGATTTCACCGTTGAAAACAACCATCCGGTGATTCCGGATGATATGGGCCAGCCATCAAACGCTCATCGCCAGGGCGCGGTCAACAGCGTTTACATCGGGGATCTCAGGCTGAAGCTCCGCTTGCGCAATACGGGCGGGGCACTGCATGTGCTCGCCGAGCAATCAACGGTGGTGGATAATCCGGCCGCGACCGTCCGCCTGTTCCAAGGCTCCAGCGGCATGGCCAACTGGAATGTCTACACCGGCACCCCGGGCTGGCCCGGCTATGAGGAATCGGCGCATCCCCGGCTTCAGTCGTATTGCACCAATGGCGGTTATGGCATTTCCTACTCCGGATCATTGTTAACAGGCGATCAGTCCCAGGGCTGGATGACGGCATACCGGGACGGCGGGCCGCTGGTCATGGCGACGGTGCGCAATTTCTGGCAGAACTATCCCAAGGCCATTGAGGCCGATGCGGACGGTTCCCTGTCTGTCGTCCTGTTCCCGAATGGTTCGCAATTCCATCATAATTTCCGGGTCGGCGAGGAAAAAACCCACAGCGTTTTATTGCACTTCGGGACGGGGTCCGCCACCCACGCGAACTGCGCGCAAGCGGCGGCCGCCTTCAATAGCCCCCTCCGCGGTGTTGTCGCGTCAACCTGGCACACGAACGCCGCCGCCCTGGGAGAAACCCCGACCGCCAACACCAACGAATGGCCGCTTTACGAGCGCTATGTGCGAACGGCTTTCGAACCGAACCCCGATTTCGACCCAGCCACCGATGATCCCAGCTTCGGGAATTCCACCTTGCAGGCCCGGGCCATTGACCGTTATGAATTTTATGGGTGGCAGGATTACGGTGACGTGCCGCTGGATTATGAAGCCTTTGACGACTACTGTGCCGGCCAAATGAATTTGAAATACTGGTTTACCTTTGGGATGCTCGCCCAGTTCTGCCGATCGAGCGATCTGCACTGGCTCGATCTGGCCTATCCCGCCGCCCGCCACCTGTCGGACCTGGACATCCTCCACGTTCCTGACGAAGGCGCCTGGCATTGGTCGCACGGTGCCTACTTTGGCCATAGCGAGCACGATGAACGCGGCAACCTCAATCCCAACCGCAATTTCAATTCACCCTCCGTTGACCTGGTGTTCGGCATCCCGGACCTTTTACTGGCCTACTACCTGACGGGTGAGCGCCGCTTCCGGGACGTGGCCCTGGAGGCGCTGGCGGGCAACAAGAACATGTCGGAATTCAGCGATTTCACAGCGCCGGTGCCGAGTCGCGAACGGGCCAATCTGATTTTCGGGTACCTGGAAGGCTACCGTGAAACCGGCGATGCGCGCTGGCTGACGGAGCTCACTAACATTGTCGGGCAGACAGCCAACCTGTCCAACAAGTCATGGCTGACCAACCCGGGAGCTTATGGCACGGCGCATCCCGGGGAATCCGTAAAAATGTTCTGCCTGTCGCAAACCCTGTGGACCATGGGTAAATACCTGGATTTCTGCGGGGAATACGGATTGCCGGATTCATTCGGCGTGGCGACGGCGCTCCTGGCCTATTGCGATTTTACGATCAATTACACCATGTCAGATGTCGGCACCGACGCCTCGGCTACGATTTATGAATATTTTTTCGACGGCAGTGATCCAAGTTATCTGGATCACAACAACTGGGCACTGGTGATGGCCGACGCCATGGCTTACACGTATAAATACAGCGGCGCGGCCCGCTTCATTCAAGCCGCGGCGCGCCTGTATAACACCGGGGTCACCGATCCGCTATGGCCCGGCGATCCGCCGGTTTATATTGACACCAAGAGCCTGGTTAATTCCATCAACTGGGGCCTGGTCTATATGAATCAAACCCGGACCCAGGCGCCTGACCCGGATCCCGATCCGGCAGTCGGCCCAAGCATCTACGCCAATGGCGCCAGCGGCACGGTCACCATCAATTACGGCCTGCCGGTATTCGTCACCGTGAGCCTGAACGCGGGAGAATATGCCGGCATCGAGGCGGACTGGTGGGTGGTAGCCTATGCGTATTCCGGGCAATGGTATTACCTTGACAGCGCCATGCAATGGACGGAGTTTAATGGCGACCTGGCCTGGTGTCAGCCGGCATACCAGGGGGCATTGTTCAACCTGGCTTCCACGACCGTATTGGACGAATACGTGCTTCCGCCCGGAGGTTATAACTTTTACTTCGCCGTCGATCAAAGGGATGATATATTGAATTACCCCGCCGGGCCGATTTTATACGATACGGTAACGGTCGTGGTGCAATAACCCGGCGCGATGGTTGAGTTTAGTCCAGGGGAACACGGTTAACTACATATTCGAAACAACCAACCCCAGGGAGAAAATAAATGAAAAAACATATATTCTGTTATATCGTCCTCGCCTTTTACTGCGGGCTGGCTTGTGCGGCCCGTGCCCAATACAGCGACGACCGGTTCAACCCGGATGCCAATGACAACGTCTACGCGTTGGCTGTTCAACCCGACGGCAAGATTGTCGTCGGCGGAGAATTTACCACTTTGGACGGCACGGCGCGCAACTATATTGCCCGTGTCCACCAAAATGGCCATTTGGACACGGATTTTGACCCCGGCGCCGGGGCCAATAACGATGTCTATGCCGTGGCCACACAAGCCGACGGAAAAATCATCCTGGGTGGCAATTTCACCACATTTGACGGACAAGTCCGCGGGTATATCGCCCGGCTCAACGCCAACGGGGCACTTGATGCCACCTTCGATCCCGACGCCGATAACTGGGTCTGGTGTCTTGCGGTTCAGCCGGATGATAAGATCATCATCGGCGGCGATTTCACCACTTTGGGCGGCCAACCCCGCACTTATATTGCCCGGCTCAACGCCGACGGCACCCTGGACGCCACTCTAAATCTGGAAGTCGACAACACTGTTCTTGCCCTGGCCATTCAAGCGGACGGCAAGATTATCATCGGGGGCGAGTTCCTATTCATCGACGGCCAACAACGCAAATACCTGGCCCGGTTGAATCCGGATGGGTCACTGGACCCGGACTTCAGCGTGGATTTGGACTCCCCTGTTTATGCTATAGCTGTTCAAGCCGACGGGAAAATCACGATCGGCGGCTGGTTTACTACGCTAGGCGGCGTAGCGCACGCCGGCATTGCGCGGCTTAATCCCGACGGCACAACGGACACGGATTTTACCACGCAGACCGATGACGGGATTCAAACTTTAGCTGTCCAGCCCGACGGTAAGATCCTGGTGGGCGGCACTTTTACCGCAGTCGACGGCACTCTGCGCAATCGCATAGCCCGCCTGAACGTTGACGGCTCGCTGGATGCCGATTTTAATCCTAACGCCAACAATAGGATATATGTTTTAGCCGTCCAATCCGATACGAAAATTGTTATCGGCGGCACATTCACTATCGTGGGCGGAGCGGCGCGTAATCACATTGGGCGACTGTATCCCGATGGACGGCCGGATTATGCTTTCACTCCATTTCCGGATTCCAGCGTATATACCGTTGCCCTGCAACCTGACTGGAGCGTTCTGGTCGGCGGAATATTTTCCCAAATCAGCGGCGCCGCCCGTAATCGGATAGCGCGTTTATTGATACAAGGTGATGAAGACGCGACGTTCGATCCCGGCGCGAATGGCAGTGTTTACTGCCTGGCCACTCAGACCAACAGCCAGATTACAGCCGGCGGAACATTTGCGACCCTGGGCGGCGAAGCCCGCAATCGCATCGGACGCCTGGCAAACGACGGCGCGATTGACGCCGCGTTTAACCCGAATCTGGATGCTCGTTGCCTGTCTTATCTCCTTCAGCCTGACGGCAAGGCAATAATCTGCGGTAACTTTACCACCGTCGGCGGTGAGGAGCGGCATTATATCGCAAGACTCAATGTCGACGGCTCCCTTGATGCCGACTTTAATCCTAATGCCAACAATCAGGTGAGTTGTGCCGCTTTACAACCTGACGGAAAAATTGTTATCGGCGGCTTGTTTACCTCCATCGGCGGCGAGGAACGCAATAGGATTGCCCGGCTCAATGCCGACGGCACCCTGGATCCGAGCTTTAACATCGTGATCGACAGCTGGATTAACGCTTTGGCGGTCCAGCCGGATGGCAAAATCATTGTCGGAGGCTGGTTTGCCACTGTCGGCGGCGAGGAACGCAATAACATCGCCCGGCTCAATGCCGACGGCACCCTGGATATGGATTTTAATCCTAATCTCAATAATATGATGTACTCGATCGTCCTTCAAACCGACGGCAAAATCATCATTGGCGGATCCTTTACCACCGTGCGCGACCGGATTGCCCGCCTGAACAGCGACGGCACTCTCGATGCCACTTTCGATCTGACCGATGGAGCCGATAATAATGTATACGGCCTGGCCCTGGCCGCGGACGGCAAAATCATTGCCGGCGGAAGTTTTCTTAACATTGGCGCCAACGCCTATAAGTATCTCGCGCGCATCGCCAACACCGACGCGGCTATTCAGAATTTAATGGTGGATGACACCGCTTCGGTAATTACCTGGACCAGGACCGGCACCAGCCCCGAAGTCTGGCACACGACGTTCGAACAATCTGACGACGGAACAACCTGGAGCTACCTCGGCGCCGGCACACGCATCACCAACGGCTCGCCAAGCGCCGCGCATGGCTGGCAGTTGACCGGCCTGGCATTGTCTCTTAATCAAAATTTTTACATCCGCGCGCGGGGAACGGTTAATTGTGGAATGTATAACGGCTCCATGTCCCTGTACGAATCCATCCGTCTCGTGTACCTCACACCGCCGGTTGTGGCCATCACCAACCTCAGCGGCACCGTGACCGGCGCCGTGGATTTGACCTCCTGCAACCTCTCCGGCACGGCCAACACCAACGTCATCGGCAACATGATCTGGACCAACAGCCTGACGGCTGCAAGCGGTCTTTTCCCCGCCACAGCGACCTGGAGTGTGACCAATATCGCCCTTCTCGAGGGGACCAACAGCCTCACGGTTTCCGGCTCGAACAACCTGGGCACTGTCGCCTCTGATACGGTCAACCTGGTTGTCCCCTGGAGCAAGCCCCTGGCCGCCGATTTCGACGGTGACGGCCAGGCCGATCCCGCCGCTTATATCGGCGCCAACCTGTATGTCTGGCTCTCCACCTTCAATTACTCACGGATGGGCCCCCTGCCCTACGGGGTTGACGACGCCGCACCCGTGGCCGGCGATTTCGACGGCGATTGGAAAGCTGATCCGGCCGCCTATCTCGGGATCAACTGGTACGCCTGGCTCTCGACCGCGGACTATGCCACCTGCGGGCCCTATGCCTACGGGATTGCCGGTGCCATTCCGGTGGCCGCCGACTTCGACGGTGACCGACTGGCGGATCCGGCGGTGTATGCCGGCACGGAATGGACCGCCTGGCTCTCCGGCTCGGGCTATGCCGAGGTCGGCCCCTACACCTACGGCATTGCGGGAGCGATCCCGGTGGCTGCAGATTTCGACGGCGATGGGCTGGCCGATCCGGCGGTGTATTCCGGAACGGAGTGGACAGCCTGGCTCTCGGGCTCCGGCTATGCCCAGGTCGGGCCTTACGCCTATGGGTTCGCCGGCGCGGTTCCGATTGCCGCCGATTTTGACGGCGACGGCCTGGGCGACGTGGCGGTATCCCACAATCGCCAGTGGTATGCCTGGCTCTCCAGCATGGGCTATGTCCAGATCGGCCCGTATGCGTTTAATTTAAATCCATAGACATTCGTCCGGCAGTAACACGGAAGACGCTATACATGTTATGTCCTTCTGGACTCGCCTCGGCGGAGTCTGGGCGGGTACATGATGCTCTCGGCCAGCGGGTATGGAATGGCTATGGCGACCTTCGGCGGCGAGGGATATGATCCGGTCGGGTTGGGGCCGGATCAGGAACCTTAAAATTGTCCGCCGGCCAAAAAAAATGATGAACCGTTACTAAGGAGAATATGCCATGCGTTGCTCGATCTATCTTATCATCCTGGTCATGCTGTCAACCGTGCGTTCATCCGGCGATATCCTTAACAACTGGAATTTGCGCTCGCCCGCCTCACCCGTGGTTGATATCGGCGGAGTGGCTTATGGCGGGTCCGTTTATGTGGCGGTCGGACAGGCGGGAATGACTTTGATCTCCACCAACGGCTTGAGCTGGACATTTAATGATTCCGGATTCACGAATGATATGCATGGCGTGGCCTACGGGAACGGCGTCTTTGTGACGGTGGGAGCGGCTGGCTTTGCGGCAAGCACAGCAGACGGCGCAACCTGGACCATCCAGGCCACCGGCATTGCCGACGATTTCAGCAATATCCGCTTTATCAATAACCAGTTCGTGGCCGTGGGTTCCGATGGCTTAGTGGCCACTTCGCCGGATGGCATCAATTGGACCGAATCCGATACCGGTGCTTCTGCGACACTCGAGGATGTCACCCATGGAAACGGGCAATATGTCGCGATCGGCTGGCCCAACGGGGTGATCGTTACTTCTCCGGATACCGTTACCTGGACCAATTCACCGACGGGTTCATCTGCCTACCTATCCGGTGTGACCTTTGGCGCCGGACAATTCGCGGCCTGCGGTTCCAGCGGCACGGTGTTGACTTCCAGCAACGGCGTGGACTGGACCTCCGTGGTGACCGGCGTTTCATACACTTTTTCCTGCATCACCTATGCGGACGGCGCATATGTCGCCGCCGGTTCCTCCGGGAAAACCCTTTATTCCACCAACGGCATTGATTGGACACTGCTGTACACCGGCCTGAGCACCTGGTACAGCGATATCGTCTTTCAGGATCATTTATTCGTCGCGGTTGGTTCCGATGGCTATCTGGTCACTTCCCCTGATCATCTGAACTGGACCCGGCGCCTGCCGGAATATCCCGATAACCTGGGCGCGGTGGCCTATGGCAACGGACGGTTTGTCACCGCGGGCGGACCCAATGCGGCGCTGATGACCTCGGAGGACGGCGCCAATTGGTCCAATCGAACGGCGTTGTCCGCCACGACCAAACCGTCCGCTCCCTATTATTCCGCCGTCGCCTATGGCACGGATCAATTCGTCGTCTGCGGATCGGGCGGCGCGATCATGACCTCGCCCGACGGCTTGAACTGGACCAATCGTGTTTCACCAACCAATAAATCCATATCCTGTATCACTTGGGGCGCTGGACGGTTTGTGGGCGCCGGCCAGGACGGCTGCGCCGTGGTTTCCTCAAACGGCGCCGACTGGACCGCGGTCGAGACCAGCAGCAATCGCTGGTTGTTCGGCATCGTCCATGCCCAGGATCAATATCTGGCCGTGGGAGAATATGGCGCGATCATGACCTCGCCCGATGGCCTGACCTGGACTAACCAGAACGTATCCGTTGCCGGAACGGCCAAACCTTCTCTGCCGCATCTCCGGGCCGTGACCTACGGTAATGACCTGTTTGTGGCCGTCGGCAACAGCGGCAAGGTATATTGTTCACCCGATGGCCTGACCTGGACCAACCCGGCCAGCGGCCTATCCGCCGCGTTAAACGCGATCACTTTTGAACACGGTTATTTCCTGGCCGCCGGCAGTGATGGCGCCCTGGCGGCATCTTCCGACGGATTGGTGTGGACCAATCTTTCCCTGCGCACCACCGCCGATTTCGAGGGTCTCGCTTATGGCAATGGCGCCTTTGTGGTTGTGGGACAAAACCGGACAATCTACCAGTCCGCTTCCGATACCGCGCCAATGTATGATTACGACGGCGACGGCAAGGCCGATCCGGCCCAATTCGAGGCCAACGAAGGCTGGTATGCCTGGCTGTCATCTTACGATTACCGGAAATTCGGCCCCTATCCGTTGCTGGTCGCCGACGGTGTCCAGGCGGCCGCCGATTATGACGGCGACCGCAAGGCCGATCCGGCCCAGTATCAACCCGTCACCGGATTGCTCTATGCCTGGCTCTCCTCGACCGGTTATGGCATCGTGGGCCCGGCGGGTCCCTTTCAAATCGCCGATGGCGGCGGCGTCTTTGTGCCCGCCGATTACGATGGGGATGGCAAGGCCGATCCGGCCATCTATGAGCCGATGACCGGCATGCTCCAGGCTTGGTTGTCCATGGCCAATTACATGGCTTATAGCGGCGGCCCTTTTATCTTCAATAACAGCACACCGGCCATGGCCGATTACGATGGCGACGGCAAGGCCGATCCGGCTTTGTATCAGCCTGATACCGGGTTATGGTATTTTTGGCTGTCCGCATCCTCATATACCGGCTTGGGACCTGTCGGCCCGGTTACGATTCTCAACGCCACCCCGGCTTCAGCCGATTACGATGGCGACGGCAAAGCCGATCCGGCGTTATACCAGCCGGCCGGTGGTTACTTGAACGCCTGGCTAAGTGGCTCAGGTTATGCCTCCTCCGGACTGGTGGGTCCCTTTCAATAGCCCTTCGGGTGACCTATTCCTGAAGAACTGAAATCTTCAGCCATAGGCCAGGTAAGTCAGCCATTCATGAAACTTTTTTTTATCCTTGGGGCGACGGCGGGTGATCCTGTCGTATCGAACGTACGGGCCAGCCAACAACCGGGTACGCAGAGGGTAAATATCCTCTATGATCTGAGCACCACCAAAACCGTATCGGTTTCCGTGGCGATTTCAACCAATGCCGGGCTGACATTCGACCTAACCGCCAAGGAACTGAGCGGCGACGGCTACGGGTCCAATATCACCGCCGGCACCGACAAACAGATTATGCCTCTACGTCAGAATCTGTGGATAAGTTCCGGCATGGGTAACTTCCCGAGTGTATGATAGAGCATGATTTCCAGCACATCGAACGAACGATGGCCGTAGGCTCGTCTGGTGACCACACGG
>Ga0180015_1000462_pt1 | contig 11667 bp, 13 predicted proteins | sample KR13_S2_MetaG_FD_116508 | JGI IMG/M metagenome (GOLD analysis project Ga0180015, IMG submission 116508) | Groundwater microbial communities from the Olkiluoto Island deep subsurface site, Finland - KR13_S2_MetaG | ecosystem: Environmental > Aquatic > Deep subsurface > Groundwater | place...
CATAGGAGAGCTCCGACTCGTTATGGATATAGTCCTGGAATATCTTCCAGGGGACTGCCAGCCTCTTCCCAGCCCTCGGCAAATAGAATATGATGGAGCTGATTCTCTTGCTCAGATTGCCGTCATAGCCGAACTCGAACTCGACATCATAGCTTGTTTTCCAGTTCTTGAACCCTTCCTTGAATCTTAGAATGTCCATTCTCAGCAGAAAATTTGGAGGATTAATCCTTAAACTTCTTACTATAAAAACCTCGATAATTCCAGCGAAGCATATCTCTTTTGGAATTTAGTTTTGGAGTGGTGCCCCCCCACTTATCGGTTTCAATTCAGCCAAAATTATTCCAAATCCCTTTTTCTAATCTTTTTTGTTGTAATCTCAAGCAATGGGTGCTGGGCGTTTTCAATGACCTTGATGTCGTGAAGGCTTATGAGGTTCTTTCCCCTGGCGGTCTTCTCCATCCCCAGCTCTATGTCCTCACTCAGTTCAAGGACGTGGGCCATGAGCTCGGGAATCTTGAGATGCAGGGCAGCAACGGCCCTGTGATGCCCGTCCACGAGGACGAAGTAGCCCCTCTTCCTTACAACGATCAGAGGCTCGGCAAGCCCTTTCTTCAGCTCATATTCTCTCCCCCCCAGTTCATCGGCATACACCTCCCCCTGCGTTGGATGCAGCTTGTCCACGGGAACAATGTATCTCCGAACGTCGACCTTCAGTGTGTGCCTGGACTCGATGAGGTTCTTCACCATGTCCACCTTCTGAGGAGTAGCCCTCTCTATATGGGACCTCAGGATGTCCGTATTGGCAATAATCCCCACCAGCTTGCCGCCGCTATTGACTACGGGCAGCTTGTTGAACCCATACCTGAAGAGAATTCTCGCCACGTCATCGAGATACAAATTGGGAGTTGCAACCACGACCTTGCCGGCGGACAGGATATCCCTCACCTCTTTGTCCTGCGTCTTGTAGTTCTTCAGCAAATCCCTCGCCGTTATAATCCCTACAAGGGTGCCGTTCTTCACCACGGGAAACTTCTCATGACCCGATTTTAGAAAGAAGTCAATCGCCTCCTTCACAGTCATTCTATGGGTGAGGTAGTCAACATCCTTGATCATGTAGTCCTTGACCTGCGCTTTTTTGGTCATGCTAAATTATTATACCTGAAAGAGGATATTAATAATAATGAAAAAAGATGTAAATTTCACTTTGTTTGGAATAATCACATTGCTTCTATTCTCGATAGTAGGGGTAACCATCTACTACAACCTTACTTATCAGCAGCTGAATTCCGACTACCAGGAGGCCATTGACGACGTAGGGAGAACAAAGGACGAACTGAACAGAACCGCGAAGGAGATGCTTCTAAAGAACGAGGAGCTGATGAAGAAGGAGAAAGACCTCATAGACATAATAAACGAGCTCAATCTCTCAAAGCAGCAGGTTTCCTCTCTGGGGGACTATTACACGGACCTTAAGGGTGAAAAAGCAGAGATTGAAGCCAACATAGACGACATAAAGGGTGAAAGGGACACATGGAAATCCGAATACACCACAGCGAAGGTTGACCTCGAATACTGCGAGAGGAGCTACGGTGCAATGCAGATTAAATTCAGCACCGTGAATTCATCCCTGGCAAGGTTCCAGGAGATGGGCGATGAAATAATAGGATATGCGAACGAGGGCAAGGGCTATGTGAACGACATCACTGATGTTAAAATAAATAATATTAATAATGAAATAGATGCGCTTTTGAGAAATATAGGTGCGATAGAACAGGCATGCGAGAACGGCACGATAGACGAGGTGGAGGAGAAGCTGGATGACAATGCAAATGAGATATTCCATGGGATTGAGGACATAAAAGAACTAGCCGTGGAGCTTGCGAGGGTGCTTGAGCGGATAAAAGACAGGGCAACATAGGATGAAAAACGAGATTGTAACAAAAATTACGGAGGTCGATAAGGCAATCAGCAACATTATGGTATTCACTCTCCTCATCAATTCAGTCATACTCTTCCTGTTATTTGCAACGGTCTTCACACTGCTCGGAATCGACCTGAGGCTCGTAGTTATCATCCCCCTGCTCTATCTGCCATTCACTCTCATCTGGAAGAAGATGAGGACAGATACGATAAACGTCGTTACTCAGGAGTATCCAACGCTGGACGAGAGGCTGCAGACGGCCTATGACAACAGGGACAGGGACAACTTCATCATGAGGAGGCTGAACAACGATGTCTCAAGGAGGATGGATGACGTGTGCTGCTCATCTTTCACGAACACGAGAAGGCTGACATCTAGGACAGTTGTTGCAGTCGTCCTTGCGTTTATATTCCTCTCAGTAAACTTCATAAACCTCAGCCAGATTCTTCCCCTTGGCGATGAATTCCTCGGTGAAATAAATACTCTTGGGGAGGGCATCGGAATCAACATAGGGCTGTCATCGCCCAGCGAACCCGGTGCATGGGAATCCAGCAACTACAGCAACGAGGAGGAGCAGGAGAGACTCGGCGGCAAGGCGGGAGGGCAGCAGCCAGGAATAAACGAGGGCCCGACACCCGGCCAGGGTGGAGGTACAGGATATACTGGGGAGCAGGATATATTCGGCGACCCATCATCAGCCAAGATAGGGGGCGAGAACGTAAACATCGAAATCCATCCGGAATACGGCGGGGAGATTGAGATAAAGGACGTAGGGGAAGACTCATTGGAGAGCGACGAATTCTCCCTCTCCAGCGTCCAGGGCTCGAAAGCACCAGAGGAAGAGCCCCTCAAGTACGAGCAGATAATCAAGAACTATTTCGAGAAGCTCATCGAGGAGTCGGAATAAATGTATCTATATCTAATATCTAACTGAAATCAAAAGGTGTAAAATTGAAAGCAGGCGGAAGTTTGTGGGAAAGCACTCAGAAGGCAAAAAAGAAGACGTCCGATTTAGGTGAGATTAAGGAACACACAATCGATTCAAAGAAGATTGAGAAGCCGCCCATGGAAAAGGACCTTGAGAGGACATACTCTGAGATTGGAAAGACATACAAGGGCCTACTCTCTGAGATGGGCAAAACCGTGCTGGGTCAGGAGGAGGTCATGGAGAACATTCTGATAGCCGTGTTTACGAAGAGCCATGCACTTCTTGAGGGCTTCCCCGGCCTTGGAAAGACGCTCATAGTCAAAACCCTCTCCGACATAATGGACCTTAAGTTCAAGAGAGTTCAGTGCACTCCAGACCTGATGCCCTCTGACATTACCGGGACCTATGTGGTGGAGGAAAAGGAGGGCAAGAAGAGCTTCAGGTTCGAGAGAGGACCTGTTTTTACGAACATACTCCTGGCGGACGAGATTAACAGAGCGACTCCAAAGACCCAGTCAGCCTTGCTTGAGGCAATGCAGGAGAGGCAGGTCTCCGTAGGGACATCCACCTATCCATTGGACCCCCCATTTTTCGTCCTCGCGACCCAGAACCCAATAGAGATGGAAGGGACATACCCCCTCCCGGAGGCACAGGTGGACCGGTTCCTGTTAAAGATTCTTGTCGATTACCCCGGCGAGGAGCACGAGGAGAAGATTATGGACCTCTACAGCGGCGAGAAGACGCCCGAGTCAAGGAGAGTAATAAGCAAGAACGAATTGCTCAACATACAGGAGCTAATAAGGAAGATGCCCATAGCGGCGGTCATAAGGAAGTATGCATTGAACATAGTCAGAAACACGAGGCCAATGGATAATGGCATAGCCAGTGAATTCCTCGACTATGGAGCCTCTCCTAGGGCCTCCATCGGGCTTGTAGTGGCTTCAAAGGCAAGGGCCCTGATAAAGGGCAGGGATTATGTGAGCAAGGAGGACATTGAGGCGATGGCATACCCCATTCTGAGGCACAGGATAATTCTGAATTTCGAGTCAGAGAGGAAAGGAGTCAAACCGGACGACGTAATCGAGAAGATTATAAAGGAATCCTGGTAAAATGCCCATAGACCCCACCTTTCTTGACCAGCTGAAGCAGTTGAACTTTCTTGCCAGTAAAAAGGTTTCCTCTCTCTACATGGGCGGCAGAAAAAGCGTTATGATGGGCAGAGGCATAGAGATAGTCGACCACAGGGAATACTACCCCGGCGATGATTTCAGGGCCATAGACTGGAAGCTCTATGGCAGAACCGAGAAATTATACATCCGGAGATTCGAGGAGGAGAAGAAGCAGATACTGCATCTCCTGGTGGATTCCTCAGCCAGCATGGACTTCTCTGTCGATGGAATGAGAAAATTCGACTATGCAGGAAGCCTTGCTGCAGGCTTTGCTTTTGTTGCCATGAGGAACTACGAGAAATTCACGACGACCCTCTACAGGGAGGGGATAGGAAGGCTGATGCAGCCAAAGAAGGGCAAGAGGAATTTCTTCAGGGCCATAGAGATGCTGAACAGGGCAGACCAGTCGGGGGAAACCAACCTCAAGAGATGCATAGAACAATACTCTTCAATGATAAAGTCCAAGGCATTCATGATAGTTATCTCAGACTTTCTGGAGCCCATGCAATCACTGCGCGACGGAATCTACAGGATAGCAAAGAGCTCCAAGGACGCCAAGATAGTGCAGGTCCTCGACCCTGCTGAGATAAACCTGAAATGGAGAGACGACGTGGAATTCGAGGACATGGAGGGTACAGAAACGATAAAGACCTTCCTCAGCCCCGGCTTCAGGAGAGACTATAGGAAAAGACTGGAGGAGCACATACTACAGCTCCACAGCATCTGCGATGACGCGGGAGTGGATTTCCATTCGGTAAGGAGCAACGAGCCACTCTTCGATGCATTTGTCAGAATTATAGGTGCCACCTGATTCTAATGCTCGATGGTATCGAAGTGCCCCTCCTTCACGCCCTTCCCTATGAACATGGTGAAGTAGGCCCTTAGATATCTGATAAAAACCCTGAGATAGCCCTCCTGCTTGAATCTCCTTGCAGAATTGTACACCCACAGGTCCTTGTCAATTATCAACTTTCCATATTTTCTCATCCTGATGGAGAGCTCCGTATCCTCAAGCATGGATAGCGATTCGTCAAAGCCCCCCACCTTGAGGAAGGCATCTCTCCTGTAGGCGCAGTTCGGAGTCCCAAGCTGGTAGAAGCCAAACTTTGCAGTAAGCCGGTACCACCAGTCGGAGTTTATCTTGAACATGATCTTGTCCAGTAGCCTTGGATTCCTGGGTCTCAGTACCCCGCCAACCCCTATAACCTCTGGGTCAGCAAAGTCCTTCACCATTCTCTCAATCCAGTTCGGTGCCACCTGGGTGTCGGCATCTGTGAAAGCAACTATGTCGGCATGTGTGTCCTTCGCACCAAGGTTCCTTGCGGGCCCGGGCCCTTTAACCTTCTTGATAAGAATCTTATCAACGTATTTCCTTGCTATCTCAACGGTCCTGTCCGTTGAACAGGAATCCACGAGAATTATGTCAAAATTGGGATACTTCTGCCCCCTAATGAACCTGAGGCAGTGTTCTATATCCTTCTCCTCGTTAAGAGCTGCGATTACCACAGAGACCTTCAACATACTATTAAGTATTTTAGCCCGTTCGTATTAAAATACATATATCACAAAGATGCACCGCAAGTTATCGGTATTGTTTTTGATTGGAATAGGGATTCTGGTAGCCCTCCTATACTTCGTGGATTTTGACAAGGTCTTTGCAATGCTCTGGTCAATTCCCATTGAGTATCTAATCCTCCTCTTTATAGTCCAGCTCTCAACCATGCTTCTTGCTGCCTTAAAATGGCGTATCATTCTCAAACACTCGAACGTATCCATGAGGAATCTAATCCCGACGATATTCACTGGTTATCTCATCAATAACATAACTCCCGTCGGGCTTGCAGGAGGGGAGCCTGTGAAGGCATACATCCTCTCAAAGACCGAGAAGATTCCCATAACAACGGCTGCTTCAAGTGTAATCGCCGATTTATTCATAGAGATATTCCCGCTCTTCATCCTGAGCGCGACAGCAATTATACTGGTATTCATGATGGGAATCCCGATAGAGCTTGGAATCGCTCTGGGAGTAATAGCCCTGGCCCTACTTATCGTCTTCATAATCGCTCTCTCCGCTGTCTTGCATAAGGAGATTTCTGGAAAAATTGTGTGCCTCGTCGTTGCAATAATATCTCGGGTGCCTGTTTTGAGGAGAAAGTCCCCGAAACTCAAATCCGAGGTAGACACCATTTCATCAAAATTCAATCAGGCCATGAGGAAGCACATGCTCGACAGGGACATCCTAGTCTTTGCCACCCTTATATCAATGACCGTCTGGGTTCTAAGAATCCTCAGGCTATGGCTGGCATTCAAGGCTCTGGGCGTCGAAGTCCCAATCCACTACGCCCTTATCGTAGAAACGACAACCTCGGTGATTTCGTTCTTCCCTGCCATTCCGGGAGCGGTAGGAATCTGGGAGGGGACGTCCGTGGCAATATTCATGGCTCTGGGCATACCCAAGGCCATAGCAACGGCAGGAACCATCCTGAGCAGGATATTCTTCTACCTGCTGCCTTCGTTCATAGGGGTATTGGCAGCACTCTCGCTTGGCATTGGCATAAGGGGAATCCTGGATGTACCTGGTGCTATGAACAGAAAAGTAGCCAGACAAAAAGCGAAGCAGCAACCAGGTCGGCAGTAGTCCCCGGGTTTAATTTCTTTTCGGAATTCCTCAGGAAATTATCAAAGTCCTCCACAGCACGAATTCCATCTTCAGTGAAAATTCCCCCTTTCTCAACCATTTCTTTAGCCTTCTTCGAAACCCCTTCAGCATCTTCCATAGACAGCTTCCTCGCTATGAACGTGTCTGGGAATTCCGCAAGCAGCTCCAGGTAGGTCTGGGTTACGGCCTTCCTAAGGTCTCCAGCCCTCTCACGATTCCTGTCCAGCGCGGGAACACCCCTTTCAAAGACAATCGGCATCCCCTCACTCAGCTCTTCGGCAATCGTATCCTTCTTCAGCGAATTCTTCATCAGCTCATGGAAGGGCATCTCCTTTCTAAGCAGCTTCCCAAGACCACTGACATCAGAAAGCTCGATGGCATCATACAGCCTCTCGGAGTCCTCCCTGGTAGAATTCCCCAGCACTTCGATGACGGAATCCCTCAGCCCGTCCCTGACGGAATCTCCCACCTCCATCTTCAAGTCCTTGCCTCTCCCAATACACAGCCCTGCCCCGGCCGCTATCGGCACAAAAAGCATCACCATCCCGAGGTGGGTGTTCCCCCCGCCATGGGACTCCTTTACATCTGAGATACATTTTAGAATAGAATCCCCGATTCCTATCTCATCAATATCAATCTCACCCTTCCCTGCCCTAAATCCATTCTCGGCAGAAATTCCAATCCCCTCCCCGATAGCAATAGAACCCGCAATAAAGTCCTCATAGGTCGTGTCAGGAAAGTCGTGCTCAGGCCCCACATTGCCCGGCTTTCTCGAAGAAACCTCAAGCACGGCAGCCAGCCGTGCCAGATTAGCGATTCTTTTTATCATCTCTTCAGACGTATCTTGTACTTGCCCAGCTTCCCTTCATAATTGCCGGCGGAGATTTTTATAAGTCCTCCTGTGGATTCAGCAGCACCAATCGCCTTCCCCATCGCCTCATTGACCCTCTCCTCGCTGATTCCGTTAAAGACAACCTCCGAGACGGACTCCACTCCATCCGGAACGTAGCTCTCCTCCATGTCGCACTTCAGGGTGGGGCATAATTTGCAGTTGGTCGAAGCAATAAGGAACTTATACTTTGAACCAACCTGTGAGCCCGATGCGCACACCCCCCCTGGAAAGGAGGTTATAACTCCACTCACCCCTTTGATTGCCTCCACAGCCCTCTCTGCCGCCTCAAGCGATGAGTCCTCAGAATCTCCGAAGAACCAGAGGTTGCCGCCCATGACTCCCTTGGCATAGCCAATCCTCTCCTCAATCAGGAATTCCCCCATCATCCTGGGGATTCGAACCATACTCCTGCCGTGAACTTTATCATTCTTCTGAAACCCATCACCAAAGAAGCCCAATTTTTTACCGATGTCGAATTTCTCCTCACTCTTCGTTGAGTTCCATACCGCCGTTGTAGGGGCGGTCAGTATAGACTGCCCTATCCTGTGCAGCAGCTCGTTCTCAAGGACCTTCACCGCGTCCTTCTTGAAAGCTGGGACCCAGAACTGCAGGGTTGCCCCTATCCTGCCGTCAGGAGTTCCCTCCTTCAGAACCTGGTCTATTCCTGCCTCGCAGTTGCATCCAATCCCGGAGGTAGCAAATCCCGTGGCAGAATTCACCGCTGCCATTAACCACTTCTCATTCTTCGCGGTGACCAGTATCTTGGAATAGTAGCCGGAAAAGGCCTCCGCATAGGTGTCGTCAATCTCAACCATCATTTACTATTTGGGTTTAATTGCTTTTAATTTGATTATTACCTCGCTGCCACGCTTCAGTTTCTCTACCAGTTCCCTGTCCAGGTCGATGGATGCTTTATCGGCCCCTATGGCAAGAGTCCTGTCGCAGATAAAGTCGCTCTTCCTGACTACCATGTCTGTGGGATGCGTCAGGGTAAGATTGTGGTGGCCCTTTGCCTTCAATATCTCGGAAATTCCCCCACATTCTATTGTAATCTCAAGAACAGCATCATCATCTTTCAATAAATTTTTAAATTCTTCCGAGAATTCTTGCAATCCTCTGTCGGCACTGACTGCTATGATGCAATCGCCCCTCGGCGTGAGATGCTCCTCCTTAGTAAACTCCAGCGTCGTTTTGTGCCGTGCAGTTACGTTCTCATGGCCTCTGGCTCTGATGGTTTCTTCTGGCATTATATTGCCTCAACAAAAACAGGGCTTTCTCCGAGAGTCAATGCAACTTTACCGCCGCTAACTGCCTTGCTTTCTGTCCTGAAGAAATCTGGGTAATTCTCTCCATCAAGTTCTGCTCCCGACTCCGCATCCGGGACCGCTTCAGTAATCCTGACGGAATTCACGTTGCCAACGTCCAAGGTGACCGTTTTGTTGTCCCCGGAATCATCGAAGTAATCCCACCACAAGACCCAGACATTATTACCTGAATTTTGTTTTGTGAATTTGTAGGTATAGACATTATTCGTTCCATCAATTACTGTCTGGATGTCATCCCAGTCAGAGCCCTCGAGCTTTTCCGTCATTAGTTTGTAGGCATAGTAAGAGAGCTTTTTAACCCCCTCACCTTGGTCGTAGCCCACCCCTTTCTCGCAAACGTATTCCCCATCCAAACAATCGCAGCCGTCATAGACCAAACCGGTATAGTCAAAGAACCCGCAATCCCTCCTGAAGCCTTCGACTATAGCCCAGGCCCAGAAAACCTTTTCAATTCCATATGACAGGGCAGAAACATATCTCTTCAGCAGACCACCTGCCTGCTGTTGCTCAGACTGGTAGGTGAGCATCCCTCCTCTATCATTAATATCCTCGGGGTCTCCCGAATAGGTTCCCGTCTCTGTTATCCAGAACCTTAGCTCATTCAAATCAAAACCCGAATCCAGGAGCCTCCCTTTCAGATACTCGAAATCACCCTTGGGGTCATATTCCCCCTCTGTTCCAAAGCGATGGTAATCGACGATATCCATATGCTCGCCATTCAGTAGCTGGAAAACCCTTGGATAAAGCTCTTTGCCAGAATCCCCGGCAATTAGAACATAAGCTGAAGGATCGGCTTCTTTTACTGCATTATACGTCAACTCTTGGGCTTCTGCATATTTTTCAGCATATGTACCCTTACAATCATCCTCGCACGTATCGAAGAGTTGATTGCATAACTGCCAGTGCTTGATTGGATTGCTATCAAATATTTCTATCAGCTCCCGGCTTGGGTATTCATCGTCTCCTGGATTATAACAGTCTGGCGCGTTTTCTATACAACCGAGATCATCATCCCCATCATAACGCTCCACCATTTTTTCTACAAATTCCTGGTAAATCTCCTTTTCCTGGGCATTCTTGAATTCCCCTCCCTTGCGGAAGGGGCAGACGTTTACCATCATGCTGATGCCATCTATGTTTAACCTAAGGCGCTCATCATCATAATTTATAGGTCCTCCAGAACCGGACATTCCTTCTTTGGGTGGTGCAATAGCCTGTTTGAATGTAAAACTTCCGTCACGGCTGGCATCTATCCAGTCCCAGACCAGGTACGTGCCTTCCCTGTTCCAGGATAACTCAAGGTCCTTGGCATAGGAATAATCATTTATGCCGGATGGATGGACGCCAAAAGGAGAATCATCATAATCTGATTTTACTATAGTTGTTAATGTTGGTGCTGTGGTTGGCGTTTCCCTGCAATCCTGTGGACAGTTCTGAACAGTTTCAGGGCCGTCGCAGACACCATCACCGCACTTGCCTTCCGGCCTTTCAGGCACGGTAGTGACAGCCGGCGTAGTGGTATCTTTGCAGTCCTCGGGACACATCCCCCTCTCTTGCTCTATCCTGTCGCAGACGCCATCACCGCACTTACCACCTGGCCTCTCAGGTAAGGTAGTAACAACAGCAGTCGTAGGCACAGTAGTGACAATGGTAGTCGTTGTCGCTGGCTCCTGCTCCGTTACACAGCCAGCAACCAAGAACAAAATAAGGATAATAGCCACAACTCGTTCTTCCATATTATCTATTCAGAACATTGAAATTAATAAGAATAAAAAGCAGGGGCGACTGACCCCCATACAAATAAAATATTATACTACCGAATTCAGATAACTAATAGAATTAGTACCTTTTTCTTCTCTTCATGTAGCAGTCCTTGCAGTACACTGGGCGCGTACCGTCCGGCTTGAAGGGCACCTCAGCTTCCTGTCCGCACTCTGCACAGGTTACCTTGTGGGATTCCCTTTCACCGTAGTTGTCTCTCATATTATACACCAATATATTTATACTAATATGGTGGAATGAGAGCTTATATACTCATTATTTTCTGATTTTCCCTAAAATTTCCCCCTCATCAGCCTCAATTCCGAGCCCTGAGAAGTACTGGCAGAGGTTCTTTACATCCCTACCCAGCAGCTCATCGGCATAGGGATGGTCCTTCAGCACGCCTTGTGAGAAGTCTATCAGCACTGGCTTGCCTGCATTCAGGATATTGTATTCAGAAAGGTCCCCATGTACAAAACCCCTCTTATACATGGCCTTCAGAAAGCCGACAATCTCATTAAGGAATTCCTCAGGATTTTCCGGAGGAGAATCCTTTAGCTTCGGGGCGGCAACTCCCCCTTCGCCAATGAAACTCATCACCATTACGTTCTTCTCCACTGCTATCGGCTCGGGGCAGGGAACCTCCTCATGGACTCTCATGAGATTCTTGAACTCCTTCTTCGCCCAGAGATAGACCAGCTGCCTTCTGTTCCTCCAGGCCGGGAATCTCCTGTCCCCCTTGATGTAATAATCCATGTTCTTGAACTCCGAGGCCTCGATTGCATAAATCTTGATTGCAATCTCCCTCTTGCCCAGGAAACCATGATAGACGTTGGACTCCTTTCCGCTTGAGACTATGCCCACCATCTCGTCCAGCTTCTTATCCTTCGCTAACTCATAGAGGGTCATAAGCGTGGATTTGTCAAAGACCGACTCGGAAATCTTACGTAGCTCGAACTCCGTCTGCTTTTTCATGTTATAGATTTAGAATAAAAACGGTTAAACCTCTTCA
>Ga0180015_1000463_pt1 | contig 11644 bp, 17 predicted proteins | sample KR13_S2_MetaG_FD_116508 | JGI IMG/M metagenome (GOLD analysis project Ga0180015, IMG submission 116508) | Groundwater microbial communities from the Olkiluoto Island deep subsurface site, Finland - KR13_S2_MetaG | ecosystem: Environmental > Aquatic > Deep subsurface > Groundwater | place...
GGCAACTGTAAATGCGATTGAATATGATCCAAATAGAGGTGCGAGAATTGCTTTGTTATTTTATGCTGATGGTGAAAAGAGATATATTGTAGCTCCGGTTGGTCTAGTGGTTGGTGACAAGATTATGTCATCACAAGAGAGAATTGAAATCAAGAAAGGTAACGCGATGCCGATTGGAAATATTCCAGCTGGTGTAGCCGTATATAATGTGGAAATCGAACCAGGACGTGGCGGAAAAATCGCTCGTGGCGCTGGTATCGCATTATTCGTAATGGGTGTAGAAGGAAAATATGCGCAAGTAAAGATGCCATCCGGTGAAATAAGATTGATTAAGAGGGAATGTATGTGCACAGTTGGACAAGTTAGTAATGTTGATCAAAGACATATTAAGATTGGTTCTGCTGGAAGAAATAGAAGATTAGGATGGAGACCAACAGTTCGTGGTACAGCGATGAATCCAGTTGATCATCCACATGGTGGTGGTGAAGGTAACCAATCTATTGGTTTGAAGCATCCGAAGACACCTTGGGGTAAACCAGCGTTGGGCGTGAAGACTAGAAACAAGAAAAAGCCATCTGGCAAATTGATTGTAAAAAGAAGAGTTAATAAGAAGAAGAAATAATAAATTCGGTCATTGGAGCATAAACTCCTGACCATACAAAAAGCCGAGGGCTTTTATAAATAATTATTATAACCAAATGTCTAGAAGTTTAAAAAAAGGACCATATATTAATCAACGGTTCTTGAACAAAATCAAGAATTTGAAACCGGGCGAAAAAACTAATTTGCGTCTTTGGGATCGTTCATGTTCAATCACACCAGAAATGGTTGGTTTTACAGTAGGCGTCCACAATGGTCGTAAGCATGTTGATGTCTATGTAGTTGAAGATATGGTGGGTCACAAGTTTGGTGAATTTGCACCAACTAGAAAATTTGTTAATCACGGTGGTAAAATGGCCAAGGTTAAAAAATAATTTAAAAGATAAAAGATAATATGCAAGTATCAGCAAAATTAAACAATTTAAAAATATCTCCAAGAAAGGTCCGATTAGTAGTGGACGTTATTCGTGGCATGAAGGTTGAAAAAGCCTTGGATCAGTTGAAGTTTATTAATAAGAAATCAACTCATCCAATTGACAAGCTTTTGAAATCAGCGATTGCTAACGCGGAAAACAATTTCGAATTGAAGGTGGATAATCTATTAGTGAAGGAAATCAGAGTTGACGAAGGTATGACTATGAAGCGATCAATGCCAAGAGCTAGAGGTCGTGCGACAGTTATCAGAAAAAGAGTTAGTCACGTGATGATCACTTTAGGAGAATTAGTTGATAGTGGTGAGAAGAAAGGCAAGCAGACTAAAATTGAAGCGCCGATCAAATTAACAGGAAACGTTAAAGAAGAAGGTGCTGCTAAGGTTAAGGCCAAGGAAGAAGAAAAAATTGCTAAGGAAGATGCGGATGAGAAGGGTAAGAAAATTGTTGATCCAAGAATGGAAGGACATGGCAAGCATAGCAAAGTTGAGAAAGATTCTAAGGGTTTTGTTAATAAAATGTTTAGAAGAAAGTCAGGATAAGCGACTACTTGAAGTAGATTGATAGTTTACGGTCATGGAGCATAAACTCCTGACCACACAAAAAACCTTTGGTTTTTATAATAACTTATACATTATATGGGAAAAAAAGTTAATCCAAAAATTTTTAGAATGGGTATTACAAGAACTTGGCACTCTAAGTGGTTCGGGACTGGTAAAGACTATGTAAAAAATTTGCAACAAGATTTGTATATTCGTAGACATTTGTTGAAAAAATACATGGAAGCTGGTGTTGATCGCGTTGAGATTGAAAGAAATGCTAAGAAGATTGTAATCAATGTTTATACAGCTAAGCCTGGTTTTATTATCGGTCGCGGCGGTGCTGGTATTGAGGATTTGAAAAAAGAGCTTTTGGTTAAGTTTTTATCAAGACCACAAGCAGTTAAATTGAGTGATATAAATTTAAATATACACGAAGTTGATCGACCAAGTTTGAGTTCTCAAATTGTGGTGCAAGGAATGGCCTTGGAAATTGAAAAGAGAATGCCTTTCCGAAGAGTAATGAAGCAAGTGATTAACAAAGTAGAAAGAGCTGGGGGATTAGGAATCAAAGTAAAAATTTCAGGACGATTGAATGGATCAGAAATTGCTAGAACGGAAATGTTGACTAGTGGTAAAGTACCCCTACACACTTTAAGAGCAGACATTGATTATTCCCGTGGCGTAGCCCGCACAACATATGGTGCAATCGGTATCAAGGTTTGGATTTATAAGGGTGATAAATTTGAAAAAGTAGGAGATTCTAGCGGCGAAGTCGTTGGCAAGAAAAAATAAATAATTTATACGGTCGTGGAATGTGAATTCCCGACCATACAAAAAGACTAAATCTTTTATAACAATTAGTGATATTATACATATATGTTAATGCCAAAGAAAACTAAATATAGAAAGTCGCACAAAGGCAAGAGAGGCGGAAAAGCTAGTAGAATGATTAGCGTTGCTTTCGGTAAATTTGGTTTGAAGACAATGGAACCATTTTGGATCACTTCCAGACAAATCGAAGCGGCTCGTAGAGTAATCACGAGAGCGACAAAAAGAGGTGGTAAGATATGGATTAGAATTTTCCCTGATAAGCCAGTTACCCAAAAAGGTGGAGAAATCCCTATGGGTATGGGTAAAGGTTCAGTTGATCACTATGTAGCTGTTGTGAAACCAGGAATGGTTATGTTTGAAATCGACGGTGTTGACGAAGAGACAGCTAAAAGTGCTTTGATCGCGGCAGCCCACAAGCTACCAGTTAAATGTAAAGTAGTAAGTAGATAAATTTTATGAATTTAAAAGAATTAAAATTAAAAAACATTCCAGAATTGCACAAGATGTTGGCGGAACAGAGAGATAATTTGCGTGATTTGAGATTTAAGGATGCGAGCAAGCAATTAAAAAAAGTAACGGATATTAGAGTTGTGCGAACAACTATTTCCCGAATTTTGACTTTGCTTAACACCAAGAAAGAAGAAAATATTAAATAATATTTACATTAGTTAAATAATTAGTATGGTTAATACAAAAGAAGTAAAATCGAATAAGAAAGTTGCAACTAAGGTTGATGAGGCAGTAGTCGTAGAAAGAGTAGTTATTAAAAAAACTTTTAATGGCGAGGTTGTGAGCGACAAAATGAACAAGACTGTTGTAGTTAAGGTTGATAGTGTTAAGATTCACCCACGATATAAGAAGAGATATACAGTAAGCAAGAAATACAAGGTTCATGATGAAAAGGAACAGTATAAAACAGGTGATAAAGTAAAATTTATTGAATGTCGGCCAATGTCCAAGGACAAGAGATGGCGAGTAATTTATTAATCTAATTTTTTAGAGATATGATTCAAACAGAGTCAAGATTAAAAGTAGCAGATAATTCGGGTGCAAAGGAAGTTTTGTGTATCCATGTTTTTGGTGGTTACAAAAAAAGATACGGTGGGGTTGGTGATATTATTTCTTGTGCGGTAAAAGTGGCAGCGCCACATGCAGCGATCAAGAAAGGTGATGTAGTTCACGCTGTTATTGTTCGAACCAAAAAAGAAATCCGTCGTGAAGATGGTGTGTATTTGAGATTTAGCGAAAACGCTTGTGTGGTTATTGATAAGGTAAAGAAAGAGCCAAAAGCAACTCGCGTATTTGGTCCGATTGCTAGAGAGGTTAGAAAGAGAGGCTTTTTGAAGATTGCCTCATTAGCACCAGAAGTTTTGTAAATTACGATATATAATAAGAATATAATATGAAAATTAAAGTTAATGACAAAGTTAAAATAACAGCTGGTAAGGATAACGGTAAAACCGGAAAAGTTTTGCAAGTTTTTCCTGAGAAGAACAGAGCCAGTGTTGAAGGTATCAATTTATTGATCAAGCATATGCGTCCAAGAAGACAAGGTGAGCATGGTCAAAGAATTGAATTTCCAGCACCTATGGATTTGTCTAATTTAATGTTGTCTTGCCCTAAGTGTGGCAAAGAAGCGAGAATCGGTTATAAATATTCAGATGATAAAAAGAAGAAATATAGAGTTTGTAAAAAATGTGATCAAGTAATTGATTAATTAGAATAATAATTATGTTACAAGAAAAATATAAAAATGAAATAATGCCGAAATTGAAGGAAGAATTTGGTTATACGAGCGCGATGCAGATTCCAAAGATTTCTAAGATTGTTGTTAATGTTGGATTTGGTAGACAGACTAAGGAAAAAGCTTTTATCCAAAACGTTTTGAGCGGTTTAACAAGAATTACTGGACAAAAACCACAAGAGAACAAAGCGAAGAAGGCGATTTCTGCTTTCAAGCTTAGAGAAGGAATGGTAATTGGCGCCAGTGTTACCTTGAGAGGTAAGAGAATGACTGATTTTTTGACAAAATTAATTAATCTTTCTTTCCCAGGTGTAAGAGATTTCCGTGGCATTACTGATAAAGGCATGGACCGAACTGGTAACATGACAATCGGTTTCAAAGAACATTTAGCTTTCCCAGAAATTCGTAGTGATGAAATTGAAAATGTTTTCGGCCTTGAGGTAAGTTTAGCAACAACTGCTAAGACTAGAAAAGAAGGTTTGAGACTGTTTGAATTATACGGTTTTCCATTTAAGAAAGATAATAAATAATTTTTAATAAATAATAAATTAACGGCTAAGATTATATGGCTAGAAAAGCATTAATTGCAAAAGCAAAAAGAACACCAAAATTTTCAACACGCGTTATTCGCCGATGTTGGAGATGTGGCAGAAACCATGGTTACATGCGTGATTTTAGTTTGTGTCGTATTTGTTTTCGTGAATTAGCTGACAATGGTGATCTTCCGGGAATAAAGAAAGCATCTTGGTAGAGTGTTTGTCCGCGTTAAGCGGAAATAATAATAAATAATAAGTATATATAGAAAATAAATTAATATAAATTTTATGACAGATCCAATAGCTGACATGTTAACAAGAATAAGAAATGCTTCCGCTGTGAAAAAAGCAGAGATTCTTTTACCGATGAGCAAAATGAAGCATAAGATTGCCTTGATTCTTAAAGAAGAAGGGTGGGTTTATGATGTTGATGTTGTTAAAGCTAGCGCCGACCCGAAGAAATCTACTTTTGATGAATTAAAAATAGTATTGAAATACAAGAAGAGCGGTAAATCAGCGATTACTAGCATTAAGAGAATTAGTAAGCCAGGCTTACGCGCTTATTCCAAGAAGATTGAACTACCTAGAGTTTTAAATAATTTGGGTATCGCCATTGTTTCAACATCTAAAGGCTTAATGACAAATAAAAAAGCTAGAAGAGAAGGTTTAGGTGGAGAAGTTATTTGTGAAATTTACTAAGTAAAATAATACATTATGTCACGTTTAGGAAAATTACCAATAAAATTTAATAATAATACTCAAGTACGCGTTGAAAAGGGATTCGTGATTGTTAAAGGTGCGAAAGGTGAGTTGAAGCAAAAGTTACATCCGTTAATTACAGTAACAGTTGGCGAAAGTGAATTACATGTAAGTATTAAGGAAGGTGTTTCAAGAAAAGACAATGCCCTTTGGGGATTATTTTGGAGTTTGTTGAACAATATGGTGAAGGGCGTGACAGATGGTTTTAGCAAGAAATTGGAATTGAAAGGTGTTGGTTATAAAATTGCAATTGCAGGACAGAAAGTAACTTTGAACGTTGGTTTTTCTCATCCAGTTGAATTTATTTTACCGACAGGTATTGCTGGAAAAGTAGAAGCGAACACAATCACAATTGAAGGTATTGATAAGCAATTAGTGGGTGAAATTTCCGCACAAATCAGAAAAATTAAGAAGCCAGAACCTTATAAAGGTAAGGGCATTAAGTATTCTGATGAGGTGATTGTGAGAAAGGAAGGTAAGACTTCAGCAAAGGGTAAATAAATAGTTAAATAGAAAACAAATTATAAATATATGAATATTAATAAAGCTAAAATTGAAAAGAGACTTAAGAGACGCATTAAGATCAGAAAGAAGATTTCTGGCACTGCGACTTGTCCAAGATTGAGCGTTTTTCGTTCAAATGCGAGCATGTTTGTGCAGATTATTGATGACGTAGCTGGTAAAACTTTAGTAAGCGGTGCTGCCAAGGAAGTTAAAGGTAAGAAGAGTGAGAGCGCTTTGACGGGCAAAATCTTGACTGGTTTTGAATTAGGCAAGTTAATTGCTGAAAAAGCAAAAGCGAAGAAAGTTGAACAAGTAGTTTTCGATCGTGGCGGTTATAAATATCACGGTAGAATCAAATCTTTGGCTGAAGGAGCAAGAGAGGGTGGTTTACAATTTTAAAATTAATACATAGAACTAATTTAGATAAAAATTATGTCAAACGATAAAGTAGAAAATAAAATCGAAGCAAAGATTGATACTGATAAGAAGGCAGCTGATGTGGTTGCTAAGTCTGTTTTTGGTGATAAGAAAAAAAATCAATTTTCTAAAAAAAGAAGACCGGATAGTCGTGGTGAAAGACCGAAAGAAGAATTCGAACAAAGAATTGTTGATTTGGCGAGAGTAACTCGTGTAATGGCTGGAGGAAAGAGAATGCGTTTCCGAGCTTGCGTGGCAATCGGTGATAAAAATGGTCGCATTGGAATCGGTTTAGATAAGGGCGCTGATGTAACTATTGCGATTTCTAAAGCAGTTAATCAAGCAAAAAAAGTAATGATTGAAGTGCCGATTGTTAATGATACAATTCCTCATGATGTTTATATGAAAACTGGGGCTGCGAAAATTCTATTGAAACCAGCTAAGCAAGGTAAGGGTATTATTGCTGGAGGAGCGGCTCGTATCATTTTTGATCTTGCCGGTATCAAAAATATTTCTAGTAAAATTTTGGGAACAACTAACAAGGTTAGTATTGCTAGAAACGTTATTGAAGCTTTAAGCAGTTTGCGAAAAGTTGACAAGAAGGTAGTGGTAAAGAAAGAGGAGGGCGTTAGTGTTGAAAAAGCAGAAGCAGAAGTAAAAGTAGAAAAGAAAGAAGCTGTTAAGGCTGAAAAACCAGCCACTAAAAAAGTAGCAGCTAAAACTAAAGAAAAGAAAGAAATCAAAAAATAATAACATCCGCCGCGGCGGTTTAGCAAATTTATGACATTATCATTAAATACAATTAAATCAAATAAGAGCTTGAAGCAACCTAAGAAGAGAATTGGTCGTGGTAATGGTTCTGGTATCGGCACTTACTCTGGTAAGGGCTTGAAGGGTCAAAAGGCGCGTGCCGGTGTGAGTGGTTTAAAGAGATTGGGTATGCGACAAATCTTGTTGAGAGTTCCAAAATCAAGAGGTTTTAAATCTTTGAGTGGGAAAGATCAAGTGCTTAATTTGGACGACTTGAATGTTTTTAAGGATAAGGACATTGTTAATAACAAAGTCTTGAAAGAAAAGGGCTTGATTTCGAAAGAGGCAATCACTGTAAAGATACTAGGCGACGGTGAGTTGACTGTAAAGGGTTTGACCTTTGAGAATATCAAGATATCAGAAAGTGCTAAAGAAAAAATCACCAAGTTAGACGGAACAATTTTATAAATAAAAAAATGTAGCACTGCTACATTTTTTTATAGTTGAGAAGCATGAACTTTCAACTATACAAAAAGCCGATTGCTTTTATATATAAATAATTAAAAATCATATGGAAAAGTTTTTACAAATTTGGAAAATTAAGGATCTACGAAAAAATATTTTATTCGTGTTTGCGATGTTGGTTGTATTTCGTTTTGCGGCACATATTCCTTTGCCGGGCGTAAATGCTGAGGCCTTGAAACAATTTTTTGCATCTAACCAAGTAATGGGTTTGTTGAATGTTTTTTCTGGTGGAGGTATGGAAAACTTTTCAATTATTATGATGGGTATTGCTCCTTATATTACCGCTTCGATTATTTTTCAGTTATTGGGTATGATTATTCCAAGTTTTGAAGAAATGCAAAAGGAGGAGTCTGGACGACAAAAGATTAATATGTGGACTCGTTGGTTAACAGTTCCTTTGGCAGCGATGCAGGCTTTTGGTATGATTACGCTTTTGCGTCGAACGCAAGCAAACATCTTGGGTGATATTTCTGCTTTTGATTTATTGAGTATGGTAGTTGTTGTGACTGCGGGCACAGTCTTCTTGATGTGGATTGGTGAATTGATTACGGAAAAAAATATTGGCAATGGCGTGTCTTTCTTGATTTTTGCTGGTATTGTATCTGGCTTGCCAATGCAATTGCAACAGACAATGGCGACATATAGCGCTGACCAATTATTTACCTTTATTGCCTTTATTGTGATTGCGATTGTGACTGTTGTGGGGGTTATTTATATTACAGAAGCGCAACGTAACATTCCCGTGCAGTATGCGAAGCAGATTCGAGGCGGACATGTTCATGGTGGTACTTCTACTCATTTGCCATTGCGTGTTAATATGGCTGGCGTGATTCCAATTATCTTTGCAATTTCAGTAATTTTATTTCCATCAATGATCGCACAGTTTTTCATTCATGCAAAAACTACCTGGATTGCTAACACCGCGGCGCACACTATTACTTTATTCCAAAATCAGTTATTCTACGGTATTTCATATTTTGTGTTAGTTTTTGCCTTTACTTTCTTTTATACGGAAGTTATTTTTCATCCTGATCAAATAGCTGAGAATTTACAAAAGCAAGGTGGATTTATTCCTGGTATTAGACCAGGACGTCACACAGCTGAGTACTTATCAAACACAACTTACAAAATTATTTCTGTTGGAGCTTTATTCTTGGCTATCATTGCTGTTATGCCCTTGGTGTTGAAATATTTCTCTGGCGTTCAGTCATTAGCAATTGGCGGCACATCCTTATTGATTGTGGTGTCAGTGGTAATTGAATTGGTAAAGCAGATTGAAGCACAGTTAACAATGCGGGAGTATGAGATAAAATAAGAAAATTAGCTTAGCTACACAAAAAACCTGTCCAACGTGGACAGGTTTTTTATATTATCAAAATATGTTATAATAAAAAAATAAATATATGGCAAATACTAATCCAATTATCGAGGTGAAAAAAGTAAATTTTACCTACAACAAGGGAAAAGATAATGAGTATCAAGCCTTAGCTGATATTAACTTAGATATCTATCCGGAGGAATTTATTGCAATCCTGGGGCCGTCTGGCTGTGGGAAGTCTTCGTTGTTAAATATTTTAGCTGGACTGGAAAAGCCGGACGAGGGGATGATTAACGTGATGGGGCGTGACTTGATGGCCATGAATGGTCGTGAGTTTGCCGATTATCATCGTCTCGAGGTGGGGATGATTTATCAGGCCTATAATTTGATTACTAGTTTGAGCGTGTTGGACAATGTGGCCCTGCCACAGATTTTTATAAACACTCATCGCGGCAAGCGCAATGCCTTGGCAAAAACGCTTCTAGAAAGATTTGGCATTTTGGAGCAGGCACATCGTATTCCAACTGAATTGTCTGGTGGACAGCAACAGCGTATTGGCATTGCTCGTTCAATAGTTAATGATCCGAGTTTGATTTTGGCAGATGAGCCCGTTGGTAATTTGGACTCAACTTCAGCGGAAAATGTTTTAAATATCCTCAGTGACTTAAATACCAAAGAAAAAAAGACGATTATTATGGTGACGCATAATCCAGAAAATGTTATTTATGCTGATCGGATTATTCATATGAAAGACGGGGTGATAATCAGGGAAGAAATTAACGAGAATAAGGGCAAGCCATTGGCTAAAAAAGAGGACGGAAAAACAGCTAAATCACCAACCGAGGAAATGGCATCCATGCTGCGGACTTATAGCGGATTATCGAATGAACAGATAAATATTTTGATTATGCCCTATAAGTCAAAGATGTTTGTTAATTATTTTACGTCTGAGAAGAATTATGAGGAAACAAAAGTCTTTGAAGACGCTATTCAACGTCAGTTGATGGGAACTATTACCAGGGCGGAATTTTTAGATATCTTGCATCGTCCTTCGCGTGATGGCGGTATTGGTTTTGACATTAGGTCGTCAGAAAAGATTATTAGAAGAATGGATAGAATTATCCGTTTAGCTTATTTTATGCAGCAAAAATTTCATCAGGTGAAGAACGAGCGAGGCGGGCATGAAAAAGTTGTTATTGAGGAAAAGACACAGAAACTGACTGATTATTTATTAAAAACTTGCTATAATAAGCATTATCAAAATTTAGACGAAGCTCAATTGAGTAGGCTGAAGAGTGCTGTTAAGGATCGCTTTGAAAACAATATGCAAAAATCGGAATTTTATAATTATTTAGACAAGTCTTTCAAAGAGGATGGGGTGGGCTTGAATAGTAAAACGGCACGCGCAATAACGGATGAGATGGAATTGGTTTTAGTAGTTGGCTTTGGTGTTTCGCAAAACGAGAGCATGCGAAAACTTAAATTGGAAAAAGCAGAGAGTGCTAGCATGGTGTCCAATTCAGCCATGGATTTAGAATCATCTAGGGTGATGAATAGTATTGCAGAGCGCTTAAAGAAAATTAATAATAAATAAAGTTTATGTTAACATTGGATGTATTAAGATTATCAACAAGAATGTTTAGGAGCAATCGGTCGCGGACGATCTTGACTATTTTGGGTATCAGTGTCGGCATTGGCGCTATCTTGTTTTTGGTGTCGCTTGGGTATGGCTTACAGCAACTTATTTTAAATAAAATTACCACTTCGGATGCATTATTGAGTCTAGATGTCGCTACCGGTGATCTTGATAATCTAAAGATGGATGAAAATTTATTGACAAATATTCGAGGAATTGCTGGCGTTGATAAGGTTAGTCCGCTGCTTACAACGCAATCGCAGGCTGATATTAATGATATTTCATCAGAGTTGGCCGTTAATTTTTCCGATAGGGACTTTTTCAAACTCGATGGTACGACTTTGAAAATCGGGCGTTTTTATGAAAATACCGAAGAGGATAAAGACAAAATAATTATTTCATCAACCGCCTTAAAGCTTTTTAATATTGCCGACGATAAGATTTTTAATACCAATATTAAATTTACTTTATTATTACCAAATGTTGTTGAGGGTGCTGACAAGAAATTAAGAAATTCAATTAGTCTCGACAGAGAATTTCAAATTGTTGGCGTGATTGATGATGAAAGTGCTAGCTATGTCTATATGCCTTTTACCAATAGTGATATTTTATCTGCTAAAAATTTTAGTAAAATCAAGGTGAGAGTTGACATGAAAGAGCGCCTGGATTTTGTTAGAAATGCAATTACGGAAAAAGGCTTTACGGTCAGTGCCTTGTCTGATGTTATTGAGCAGGCCAATCAGATATTTAAAATTTTGCAAATTGTTTTAGCGTCCTTTGGTATTGTGGCTTTGATAGTGTCAGCTATCGGCATGTTTAATACGATGACTATTGCTCTTTTGGAGCGGACGCAGGAAATCGGCATTATGAAGGCTCTGGGGGCTACTAGTTTGGATATTTGGAGTATGTTTTTGTCCGAGTCAGTGATTATCGGTTTTCTGGGCGGAGCCTGCGGTATTGGTATTGGCATGGCCGGTGGCGAAGTGTTTAATTATGGCGTTAATTTTTTAGCGGGCGCAATGGGTGGTAATGGAATTGATTTGTTTTATAC
>Ga0180015_1000464_pt1 | contig 11637 bp, 14 predicted proteins | sample KR13_S2_MetaG_FD_116508 | JGI IMG/M metagenome (GOLD analysis project Ga0180015, IMG submission 116508) | Groundwater microbial communities from the Olkiluoto Island deep subsurface site, Finland - KR13_S2_MetaG | ecosystem: Environmental > Aquatic > Deep subsurface > Groundwater | place...
AGCAAAACGCACAAGTAAATGTTCGTGATGGGGATAATGACAATGTGATTGGAAACGGTACTTATGAGAAGAATTTTAAAGTTGCGGAAAAGAAGGGCTGGTTAGGGCGATTATTTTCGTAAATAGTTGGCCTGTTGTTAAGTTTTATATAATGCTGTAAATTGATTAATATATGCAACCATCAGAAGAAATAAAATCCAGACTTGATATCGTGGACGTTATTCGCGATTATATCCAACTCCAGGCGGCTGGGGGGAATTTTCGGGCGCGCTGTCCTTTTCATCAAGAAAAGTCGCCATCTTTCATGGTGTCTCCTGAAAAGCAGATTTTTCATTGCTTTGGTTGTTCCAAGGGTGGGGATGTTTTTTCGTTTGTGCAGGAGATTGAGGGAATTACTTTTATTGAGGCTTTGCGTCTTTTGGCGCCAAAAGCGGGAGTGACTTTGAAGCAGGAAGATCCGAAGACCTATTCGAAACGGAATCGAATTTTGGATATTTTGGATATTTCTCGAAAATATTATCACAAGGTATTGATGGACAGTAAGGCAGCGGAGAAGGCGCGTGATTATTTGGAGAAACGTGGTTTGACTGAGGACACAATTGAAGAATGGCAAGTTGGTTATAGTCAGGATTCTTGGGATGACTTGATAAATATATTAAAAGAACGAGGCTTCAAAGATGAAGAAATTTTTGCATCTGGTATGTCGGTAAAAAAAGAAGAGACCGGGCGATATTATAATCGCTTTCGTGGTCGTATTATGTTTCCGATTAATGATGTGAATGCCAACACGGTTGCGTTTACCGCGCGTGTGTCCCCAGAGAAAGAAGCGACAGAAAAAATGGGGAAGTATATTAATAGCCCCCAGACTGACGTTTACGACAAGAGTAAGGTTTTATTTGGTTTGGATAAGGCCAAGGTGACCGTAAAGAATCAGGACTATGCGATTTTAGTTGAAGGGCAAATGGATGTTATTACGGCGCATCAGAATGGTTTTCGTAACGTGGTTGCGTCTTCAGGCACAGCTTTGACCAAGGAACAGCTTAATTTGTTAAAAAGATTTTCAAATAACATTGCGCTGGCTTTTGATATGGACAAGGCTGGGATTATGGCGGCTGACCGCGGGATTCGCGAGACATTGCGCGAGGGGATGAATATTAAAATAATTGAAGTGCCTAATGGAAAGGATCCGGATGAGTGTATCAAGAATGATTTGGATGGTTGGGTCGGTGCTTTAAAGAATGCGAAGCAGATGATGCAATATTATTTTGACCAAACCTTCACTGGTTTGAATATTTCCAAGATTGAGAATATAAAAAAAGCGCAAGAAAAGTTGCTGCCGATAATTGCGATTTTGCCCAACAAGATAGAGCGTGATTTTTGGATTTCTAAGTTTAGTCAGATTACCAATAGTGACGAATCTGTTGTTCGTGAAGAATTGTCAAAAATTCTTAAAAATAGCGAGGGTAATCAGTATCAAGATCGAAATCAAGTTGAGGTGCGAAAACTAGAAAATGTGTCTAGGACTAGAGAAGATCAGTTAAGTCAGTTACTTCTGTCCTTTGCTTTTAAATTTCCATATTTATTTGAATATTTAATAAATAATCTCCCAATTGAGCATCTTTCCGGACAGGAAAATAAAGCTATTTACAAAAAATTAATATTCTACTATAATAACAATATAAATAATCAAGAAACTTCTAGTGAATTTGAGTATTTTGAATTTAGGAATTGGCTACTTAGCGATAAGGAGGCAAAAAATCAAATAGAAATAGAAAACCAGTTAAAATTAGCGGAAAAACTGGTTCTTTTAATTGATAAAGAATTTACTGGTTTAGATGATGAAAATGCCAAAGAGGGCTTAATTGGGATGTTGAAGGACTTAAAAGCTATCCACAGAAAAAACAAAATGAAAGAAATTGAAAGAATGATAGTGCAATTAGAAGCCAACACAGATATTGATAGCGAAGATGAAATTAATGGCTTAATGAATGAGCTCAAGTATTTATCTGAAAATTAAAAAATAATCATATATAGTAAACGAATTTTTATGCCTAAACTAAAAACAACAATGAAAGATATTATCAAGAAAACTGCCAAAACCGCAGCTAAGCTTGTTGGTAAGGGAAAGGAGCAGCAAAAGGTAGATAAGAAAGAATTGCCAAAAAAAGCACCAGTAAAGAATCATGTTGTTAAAAAAATTGTGGTAACACAAAAAAAAGCGGTTGAGAAAAAAACAACGCCTGCTAAGAAACACGTTGAGCATAAATCGTCTGCTAAAAAAGAGAAAGAGGCTCCGGCTCCGAAGCCAGCTCCAAAACCAGTACCAAAAGTTGAAGAACCAAAAAAGGAAGTAATGCCACCTGAGGAGGCGAGGGTAAATAGCTTGATCAACAAAGGTCGTTCTCGTGATTTTGTAACCGAGACCGAGCTGCTTTATGTTTTTCCCGAGGTTGAAGAATATATTTATGATTATGAATTGTTTCTAGAGAAATTACAAAGAAATGGCGTACGTATTATTGAAGATACTGGCAAGATTTTGGAGACAAGCTTTTTGGATACGGATAATTTTGTAGCCAAGAAAGATGGTGATGCGCCCAAGAAAAAAGAACGTGTCTTTGAGGGTAGCAATGTACTTGGTCGCGATATCGCTGATTTGTCCAAGTTGAGCTCTGACTCAATTCAAATGTATTTGAAGGAAATTGGTCGTGTACCGTTATTAAAGACTGAGGATGAGGTTGAATTGGCGAAGAGAAAAGAACGTGGTGACCGTAGAGCGGAGCACAAATTAATTCAAGCCAATCTTCGTTTGGTAGTTTCGATTGCCAAGAAGTTTACCGGCGCCAAGGGCTTGAGTTTATTAGATTTGATTCAAGAAGGTAATATTGGTTTGTTTAGAGCGGTTGAGAAATTTGATTATCGCAAGGGTTACAAGTTCTCAACTTACGCGACTTGGTGGATTCGTCAAGCGATTACGCGTGCCCTGGCTGATCAATCTCGAACTATTCGTATTCCAGTGCACATGGTTGAAACAATTAATAAGTTTACCCAGATTGAAAGACAATTAATCCAAGACCTAGGACGTGAACCATTGCCAGAAGAAATTTCCGCCGAAATGCACGAAGACATCGACAAGGTTCGTCACATCATCAAGATTTCCCAAGATACAATTTCCCTAGAAACATCCGTCGGCGACGACGACGAAGATTCCACTTTGGAAAACTTCATCGAGGACGTTCGCTCAGTAACTCCAGATCGTTCGGCTGCTTTGCAACTTTTGAAAGATTATGTAAAAGAGGTAATTCAACAACTCTCCCCAAGAGAGCAAAAGATTATCGAAATGCGTTTCGGTCTAACCGACGGCGTGGCACATACCCTGGAAGAAGTCGGTCGAGAGTTCGACGTTACCAGAGAACGTATCCGTCAGATCGAAGCCAAGGCTTTGGAAAAAGTTCAAAAGCATGATGGTATTCAAAAGCTAAGAGATTACTAATATATCTCCCTCTCCTGGCCAGGAGAGGGTCGGGGTGAGGTGGTTTTCGAAGCTGATACCCGTGTTAAGAATTTGGTCTGAATAATAGACATGAAAAAAATAATCCTAAAAGGCGAGGGGGCAACTATTCTGTTTGCCAGAAAAATAGCTGATAAACTAAAAGGCGGCGAAGTAATCCTCTTATCCGGAGACCTCGGCGCTGGCAAAACCACGTTTACCAGAGGCTTAGGCAAAGCCCTAGGGGTCAAACAGAACGTCAACAGCCCCACCTTCGTCGTTATGAAGGTTTATCACGCAAATACCCCCACGGTCAATAAATTTGTCCACATCGACGCCTACCGCTTAGAATCAGGTCGCGATTTAACCAATATCGGCGCATCAGAGTATTTTGGAGCGGAAAAGACGGTTACGGTAATAGAATGGCCTGAAAAAATAGCTGATGTTTTGCCTAAAAATACAATAAACATTAGTATAAAAAATGTAAGCGAAGACAGCCGCGAGTTCACGGTAAAAAACAATAAAAAGACTGAAATCTTAGCAATTTAGCAAAGGAATTGACATATTTTAAAAATTTGGTATTATATAAATAAGCTGAAAATCTTTCAGTTTTATTTTTTTGCAGTCGAGGAAAATGAATTCCAGACTATACAAAAAGCCGTTGGTTTTTATAATAAAGAAAAAAAAGAATAAACATTCCCAGGTAGCGCAGCGGTAGCGCAGTTGACTGTTAATCAATTGGTCACAGGTTCGAATCCTGTCCTGGGAGCTTAACAAAAGTATAGCGTTCTGCTATATTTTTTTGTTACGTATTTAATAAATAGTAATCGAACTTATATTACTCATAAACAAACATATCAAGGAGATAAAAGATGTTATTTTTTCTTTGGAAAAATCATCAAAAAAGCAATGGCTTAACGCCTAGTCGGGTAAAAGGTTATGTTAGTGCAGATTCAATAGAAGATGCGCGAGCTAAGCTTAAACTATCATTCACGCTCTCGAGAGTGGTGCAAAACAGGCAAGTGGTTGGATATAAGAAAACTGAAAAACATAAAACTGTTTATTACTTGGCTGAAGCCAATGGTTTAGTTTCCGGAGAGGATATAACGTCAATATAGTGATACGACGTAAATTACATCATCAAATTAATGGGACACATTCAGAGGGCACCCGCATTTCGCGAAGCCCTCTTTTTTATTTAACAAATGTTGAATAATTTGAAATTGTGATATAATACGGATATATAATATTAAAGTAATAAATTAGTCGTTAAAAATATGACAACAGAAAAAATAAGACCGCGTGTTGGCGTTGGTGTGTTAATTCAAAATAGCAAAGGCGAGGTGTTGCTTGGTTTGCGACAAGGGGCGCATGGTGAGGGTGAGTGGAGTTTTCCGGGTGGGCATTTGGAGTTTGGGGAGACTATTTTTGAAACGGCAAAGAGGGAGGTAAAAGAGGAAGTTGATCTTGATGTGAGTGAATTTGAATTGATTTCCGTGGCTGACGAATTGCGTTATATTATAACTGACAATAAACATTATCTTAATATTGGTATCAAGGCTGTGTACAATGGCGGTGATCCGAAACTTATGGAGCCGGACAAATGCAAAGAATGGCGCTGGGTGAGCTTGAATGATTTGCCGAAAAGATTATTTAAGGGGACAGAGTTGGTTATTAGAAATTTTAAGGACGGAAAAATATATCAACCAAATAACTAAACAATTGGAATATGAATAATTTAAAAAAACTTATCTAATTTTAGGTAAGTTTTTTTATATCTAATATTTATTATAAATTAAATTGTTAATACATTGACATGGACTTAAAATGTGTTAATCTTCTATGACGTAGTTCTTTTTAAGAATAAAACTTTATATCTTGTTATATAAACAAGGGAGGCCAGTAATGAAAAAAATTTTATTAGTCGATGACAGTCCCGTGATTCGCGGGTTTCTAAAGCCTGTCCTAGAAGATGCCGGCCACATGGTGACAATTGCCGATTGTTCCCTGGAGGCGCTGGTGCACCTAGTTGGTAATCCCGATTTTGATTATATTCTCACGGATTATCGCAGACCGCAAATGGATGGAGTTGAGTTCGCAAAAGCAATTCAAGAAAAAGGGATTAAAATTCCCGTAATAATGATAACCGCTAGTCCCGAAAGGATAAATAAAGATGATCAAAATATTTTTTTGGCCATCTTTTCAAAACCAGTCCAAACTGAGGCCTTAAAGAATTTGATTGAGAGGTAAAAGAGGTTAAATTTAAACAAAAGCGTTGCCTATAAAGCACGCTTTTTTATTATCTTATTTTTTGCTAATTTTATTGTTTATTTTAACTTTTAATGATAAAATAAAAATAATCTTGTAATGAAAGACGATTATATTCGTCTAAATAGATATGGACGAAGAAAAAATGTTTTTAGAGATTTATGATAAATATGGTGAGCAGGTTATGCGCCATATTAGTTTTCGCGTGTCTAATAACAAGGAGGCGCAGGATATTTTTCAAGAGACTTTTTTGCGAACTTGGAAGTCCTTAGTCAATGAACAAAAAATTGAAAATCTTCGAGCATTTGTTTATATGGTGGCCAGGAATCTCATTATTGATTTTTACCGGAAGAAAAGTCGATCTGATATTGCCTTGGATGACTTGGGGGCAAATGAGCCATCAAGTAATGATTTGGCTGATAGTACGTCAGATAAGATAGAGGTGAAAAAAATTAAAGCAGCTATTGAAAGTCTTGAAACAGACAATGAACGTGAAATTGTGTATATGAGATATATTGACGATTTAAGTGTTAAGGAAATTGCTACAATGATGGATAAAAATCCAAACAATATTCGCGTCATATGTCATCGAGGATTAAAAAAAATAAGAAACCAATTATATGTTTAAGGAAGTATTTACAATCAGAAAAATAAAGAAGCTAAGAACTGAAGATATGAATAAGCAATTCTTGGTTGATTTTAGAGGTGAACTAAATATTTTCATGACAAATAATCCTGTAATGAAAAAAGAAGTTCAACGTCTATTTAATATGGAGTCCCTAAATAAATTTATAAATTTTAATAAACTAAACTTTAAATCTATGCCAGCATTTATTATTGTTTTAATCGCGCTTATTACAACCGGAGGTGGAGTCGCAGCTGCTTCTCAAACAAGTCTTCCCAGTGATGCCTTGTATCCAGTCAAAATATTGACAGAAGAAGTTAGGGAGGCAGTTACTTTTAATAATACTGCTAAAGCCAAGCTTCATGCCAAGTATGCAAATGATAGAGTTGAGGAAGTTCAAAAAATGTTAAGCGAAAAAGGAATTGATCCCAAGGGTTTAGAAATTGCTTTGGCTAATCTAACAAAACACGCATCTCAAACAGCTAGTATTATTGAAGGGGAAAGAAGTCATGGTAAGAATGTAAATGCTCTAGCCAAAGAATTGCAAAATAAAATTGAGAAAGCTAAAACTGATTTGGAAAATAATTTAGACTCAATGGCGGTAAACGCCACAAGTACCGAAGCGCGAAAAACGTGGAAAGAAAAAATTGAGAAAATTAAGAGTGAGATGGAGGATAATGAGGATCGAATCGGCAAGTCTGAGGAATTTAAAAAAGAAGCCGAGGCGGCCATGCTTCAGGCGCGAAAGCAACTACAAGAGGCATCACAAAACGGATTAGCCTCAACAACCGAATTGATAAAATTTAATTCTTTTATGGATAAAGCTAGCTCATCTATTTCAAAAGAACATTGGGTGCAAGCTAGGCAGCATGCCATGCAAGCTGAAAAGGCATTGGAAAAAGTAGAGAACAAGATTGAAAAAGAAGAGAAAAAGGAGTTTAAAATGGAAAAAGGCAAGAAACTTGAGAATGGGGAAGGTGAGAAAAAAGGTAATGGGCGCGATAAGGATAGCTCTACTGAAAAGGAAGATGACGAAGATATTGCAAGCACAACTAGCGAGGAATAAAGTAACGTAAAATTAGTTCACATAAAAAAATAGCTATATTTAGCTATTTTTTTATTTATATAATTATGCCTACTAGGCACTTACTTGACAAACTGTAAAAAACAAGGTAGTGTATGTAAATTATTATAATAATAACGGTTCTTTTTATAAACCTTTTATAATGAAAGGAGAGTAACAATGGTCGCAAATGATATTAGCCGGCTTTCTGTTGAAGAGGCGACTGAGATTGTAAAAAAAATTGCACACTCAACTCGTTCAGTTGATGAAATCAGAAATCAATTAACCAAGGCTGGTTTCGATGGCCCAAGAGCTGCAATTGCCACTGAACGAAAGGGGTTGCTCTTTATGGCCATGATAACAGTTAGTGGGCCAGGCGGCAAAGTTATAAGTGTGTGACAAAAATAAAATGTATTAACTTGGGATAAATTATGCTTACCAATGGGCTACTTATGAAATATTAAGTAGCCCTATTTTTTTTAAATTTCAAAAATTAAAAAACCCAAGCGCGCGTCTTGGGTTTTGTCTTTTACTGAGAATTTTTTTTATCTCCTATTCATTGGTTGTTTTTTTGTAACCACCCTGGCAGCTTCGTCGATTACTGTGCCGAGAATACGGGGTGGTTTTCTGTGATGCACCTTTTTTATCTCAGCCAAATGTTCGGGCATATTTCTCTGGGAAATGGACACTGTTGGGCCATTTTTTAGTTCACAAACAATGTCGTCTCCCTTCCGAGACATGGATGCCATTAGGAAGGTTTTTTCACCGATTTTCACGGATTGACCAATCTCCAACACAAGCATTCTTTTGTTGTTGTCCATGTTTTTTTCTCCGTTTAAATATTGTTTATCTGTAGTTTGCCGTGAACATGATTTACATATTTAAGCAATTATTCTCGTATTTGTCAATAACTGCCAGCCCTTGAAATATTTATACATTTGTGTTAAAGTATTATACATATTAAGATTATTATAAATTTGTAATAAGGATTTGCTCCATATATTTAATAAATGAGTAGCTCCTAATGAAAAAAACATGGCAAAAAGAGACACTGGCGTGGGAAAAGGTAAAAAATCGCACTCACACAAAACAGCAAAAAGATTAGAAATCAAGCGTGTTATGCTTGAAGAAAAAGCGGCAAAGAGAAAGAAGAATTAAGATTTATTCCAAAACGTTTAAAACAGCCCGTAATACATGCGGGTTGTTTTTATATTAAGCATATGTTTGACAAGCTTAGGTTTTTGTGCTAACTTGGAGTATTAAACGCAGTTCTTTTTAAGCATATATTTGTTTGTCTTTTTTATCAAACACAACATAAGGAGTGAATCAAATGAGTAAAAAAAACTTGACGTTGTCTGACTTGAATGAGGCAGCCAGAATGTTCGAGATTGAAGGCACCGGAGCCTTTGACTACGTAGAAAAATGCTACGGGCGAGAAGTGGCCGAATTGTTATCAATCGTTCTGATGCGGAAAGCATTTGCAACCCCTGGTGAATTTCCGCCAAAACAAGAAGTCAGCGATAAATCTATTGAGGCTGTTTGTCAAATATTGGCCAAGGTAAAACGGGGTCAGGCAACACGAATTATATTGCCTAACGGTAAATACCTCTTCGAAAAGCCAAGCTCACCAATAGTTGCCTATGCCCTAAAAAATGGGCTTGAGTGTAAAGACGTCATGTATGAAGGAGATTGCGATTACGGCAATATCAATAAGCTCGTTCACGGCGAAGAGAAGGTGACAATTCTTATAGAAGGCATTGATGCGTTCGCCTTCAAGGATTTAATTGCCGACGAAAAAGAGTGCCTCGCCTTCTTTGAAAAAGCAAAAGAAAAAAGGACTGAGTAAGTTTTTTACAAACGTTTAACACCGCATGGTTCGCCCTGCGGTTTTTTTATTTGAAAGAAAATGTTATTTACTTACGTAGTAATGATAGAACATAGTTTAACATTATTATTAATATTATTTTTTATGCAAAAACTGCAAAATGAAAATCTCTTAGATCGCTTAATCCGGGTCGCATTGGGCGAACTTTTTTTATTACTAGCCTTTTTTTGGGTTAGTGGCACGCTGTCTCTGGTTCTCTATATTGTCGGCGGGGTCACTTTATTCACAGCGATAACCGGTTTTTGTGCGCTTTATAAAATAATTAATTTTAGCACGGTGGTAAAATTTCCTTCAGCTTTAGGAAAAAAAATTATTTATTTCTTTGTGGTTGTTTTAGTGATGTTGCCAACTATTGGCGCTTATTATAGTAATTTTTTCACCAAGAAATTTTTCTTAGAAGATTACAACCGGATGAATAATTATTACAAGCAGACGCTTTTTAATACTGGTAAAGATTTACGACCGGAAAGTATTGATAATTATGAAAAATTAGTAATTGAGTATAAGAAGTATAGTGATAAATACAGTGTTTATCATCCCTATGTTATTCGTAAAGACTCTCAATTTAACGATGATATTAAAAATATCTCAGAGAAAATAGTCAATGCTAAAGATAAAATCTATAATGGCGATTTGTTGGCTTTGCATAAAGAGCTAGAAGATGTGCGACCGATTTTTCAAGACATGTTAAAGCGTAATAATTTCTCAATGTTAGCTGTGGCCTTGGTTGATTTTCATGATGCCATGGAAAAAGCTATTGCAGCGGCTGACGCCAAAGATGCTCAAGGGGTAATTGACGTTTATCCGGAGATTGACGAGAAATTAAAAGCGGTAGAGGAAACAGCGAATGATGACGAGATAAAAGCAATTAGAGCCAATCTTGATAGTCTTCTAGACTTGGCCAATAATAATAAAACTGAGGAATTATCAAAAAAAGCCGGAGAGTTAAAGAGTAGCTTTGTTAAAGTCTATCTTAAACGCGGTTAAAAAATATGAAAAAAATATTTACATTTCGTTTTATTGTACAGGTTTCAGTTTTCGCCTTACTCATCTTCCTTTCATTGAGTCATTTAAAATATGGCATTGAAAAGGCTGCTTCTATCGATGCTTATTGTCCATTTGGGGCTGTGGAAAGTTTTTTGACAAAAATAGAAACCGGTGATTATTTAAAAAGAATATGGACAAGCGCTTTTCTTTTGATGGGAATTACACTTTTGACGACTGTGCTGTTTGGCCGTGTCTTTTGTTCCTATTTTTGCCCACTGGGCGCTTTGCAGGAATGGTTGCGAGCGATTGGTCGCAAGTTGGGGATTAAGAAAGATATTGAATTACCAAGGAGTATTGATAAATATGCACGCTATTTGAAATATCTTGTATTAGCTTTTATTGTTTATTATTCATATAGAGTGGGTGATTTATTTTTCCGAGACTATGACCCATACAATGCCTTGATGCATTTTGGTAATGAATTCGAGGAAAAGGTGGCTGCTTATGCCATCTTGGGCATAGTATTGGTATCAGCTTTGTTTTCAAAAAGTTGGTGGTGTCGATACGCTTGTCCGATGGGTGCCTTCTTGGGTATCGTTAAAAAAATTAGTCCGTTTAAAATTAAGCGCGAGTCGTCAACTTGCACGTCCTGTGGCAATTGCGATAAGGTGTGTCCGGCCAATCTGGATATTCAAACGGCGGAAGCAATTAAGTCAGCTGACTGCATTAGTTGCTTGAATTGCGTTAGTGATTGCCCTAGTGATAGCTTGAGTGCACGGGTTTTTAATAAGTTGTTGAGCAAAAAAACATTTGGAATTATCGCAGTGCTTAGCTTTCTTGTGCCTTTGGCGATTGTGGTTGTGACACCGTTTTGGGAAACAATGGCACCTTCAAATATTGTAAACACAAAAGGTGTAATTGATGTGGCGAATATTCGTGGTAGTAATACACTTAAAAAAGTAGTTGAAGATTCCAAAGTGCCTCTTGAAGTGTTTGTTAATGAATTGAATTTACCGAAAGATATTGATTCTTCTTTGATGTTAAAAAATATCGGTATCCAATATGATTTGAAAAATGCCGAAGGTGCTGTTTTGGAGACTGAAGATTTTCGAGCGGTGATTAGTGATTACTTTGCGAATAAATAAAATCCCATAAATATATCTTAAAATACGGTCAGCGATGGCCGTATTTTTTTTTCTATAGTAGATTATATTAATACTTAATGTAGTTATAATGTGTATGTTATATAATCTTAATGAATGAAATAATTATGCAAGAATGTCTAAATTATAAAAAAATTGACGAAGAAAAGGTGCAATGTC
>Ga0180015_1000466_pt1 | contig 11604 bp, 9 predicted proteins | sample KR13_S2_MetaG_FD_116508 | JGI IMG/M metagenome (GOLD analysis project Ga0180015, IMG submission 116508) | Groundwater microbial communities from the Olkiluoto Island deep subsurface site, Finland - KR13_S2_MetaG | ecosystem: Environmental > Aquatic > Deep subsurface > Groundwater | place...
AACAGGAAAAGTTTCGATAATTTAAATCCTGATGAATTCATAAAAAGTCGAAAAGTTCTCTTTTCCATCATTCCGGCGAAAGCCGGGCACGTAGTGACACGAAGTGAAGCGTCAGCGCTAACCTTTAGCGCTATCCAGTAAATTCAATGCGTTCTGGATGCCGGATCGGGCCTGCCCCGTACCGGATACGGGGTCCGGCATGACGCTGGACTTTTTACGAATTCATCAGGATTTAAATTATCGAAACTTTTCCTGTTAATCCAAATCTAAATCCTTATACCTTTATACACACCTTCTTCATGTTGTGATTATATTTTATGATTTACTGGATAGCTATAATGAGAGTTAGCTTTGTTTGTAAACTTAATATCTAAATTAAATCGTATAGCACCAGGGCCGGTAGTTTTCCTTTTTTAAGGATATAACTATTAATAATTTTTGCAATAACTTTGTCTTGAGAACTGAAGTCATAAAAGGAAATCTATTGATCCGCAGGGATACTGACCGGCATGCATCATTCTTCTCCTGGACGCTGCGTATGTACGATGAGCAGATGATGAAGATGGAGATGGAAAGATTAAACCATATAATGCCTTTTTAATATATTTATATGAATTTTCCGATTGATCATGGTTAAGCAAAGCCATTTCCAAATTGCCTGAAACAGCAAAATTCACATTTGCCAGGTCGCGGATGCTCGAACCGACAATTTTTTTGATAGAATCTAAACACTGTTCGGCGTTGTCGTGATCTTTCTTCATCCTGGCAAATAACTTTACATAGGCTATAATTAAATCCGCATTAAACGGCTTGACTATAAATCCCTCCGCACCGGACTCAATGGCCTTTTTATGAGAATAAGGATCTGAAAGTGAAGTTATAAACAGTACAGGGATATACTGGCTTGTTTTTTCGTTCTTTAATCTCTCACATACCTCAAATCCGGAAATCCCAGGCATCATTATATCCAGAAGAATCAGATCCGGCTTGATCTTCTCAGCCCATTCCAATGCTTTTTCTCCGTTGTCAACGATATGGATGTAATAATTATATGGTCGAAGGTATCCTTCTAAAATGATGCCGGTGGCAGTATCATCGTCCACGATCAGAATTTTTGCCTGTTCGTTTGTATTGGTCATTATTTGTTTTCTATTAATAAACCTTAGAGCAATAAAAAAGACGAAAGCGTAACTATGAGAATATCTTAATCTATACAAATAACTTTACGTAAAGCCTGACATAACTCTCATTAAAAGGCTTAAGTATATATCCATCTCCGCCCAAGTCCATAGCCTTTTTATGAGAATCAGGATCTGAAAGAGCGCTAATAAACAGTACAGGGATATGCTGGGTTTCTTTCTCCTTCTTTAACCTCTCACAGACCTCAAATCCGGAAATCCCGGGCATCATTATATCCATAAGAATCAGATCCGGCTTAAACTGCCTGGCCCATTTCAATGCATTTTCGCCGTTGTTAACGATATGAATGTAATAATTATATGGTCGAAGATATCCTTCTAAAATCATACCACTAACAGAATCATCGTCCACGATCAGAATTTTTGCTCGTTTTTCTATATTGATCATTATTTAACTCCTATTACTCTTTGATGAACTCGTAAAAAGTCGTCACTCCGGTGAAAACCGGAGTCCAGATAGTCTGCAACTAGTTGAAAATACTGGATTCCGGTTTTCACCGGAATGACGGGAAATGGTATTTTTCGACTTTTTACGAGTTTGTCACTCTTTGCTCTATACTCTTTCCTCTATACTCTTTCCTCTATACTCTTTCCTCTACGCTATTACCCAAAACCTCCCTTACATTTTTTAGCATATCTTCGAGTCTGTATGGCTTGCAGACATATCCTGCAGCTCCATTTTTCATAAACTCTTTTATTTTGAGTTTCCCAGTATAGCCGCTGGCAATTATCGCTTTAATATCAGGATTAATTTTCAGAAATTCCTGCAGGCACTTATCGCCTCCCATGCCCGGCATATCTATATCCAGAATCACCAAATCAATCCTGTCCTTTTCCGTTTTATATATTTTAATCGCCTCTTCACCATTTTCGGCTTTAATTATTTTGTAGCCATATGGACTTAACATATATTGTCCAAGTTCCAGAATGCTTTTCACATCATCAACGATGAGCACTGTTTCATTGCCGCCATATATTTCCGCCTCATTTTTGGGTTCTGCCTGTTCCAAATTATCTATCTCTTTTATTACCGGAAAATAAATATTAAAAACAGTTCCATGGCCCGGCTTGCTGTTACATGTTATGTGACCGCCATGACTTTTTACAATACCGTAAACCATGGACAAACCAAGCCCTGTCCCTTCGCCTGTTTGCTTTGTAGTGTAAAAAGGCTCGAATATATGTTCCAGGGTATCTTTATCCATACCATTGCCTGTATCAGAAACGCTCATAAGAACATATCCCCCTGGAATAATCCCTAAATTAACTTTACAATATTTTTCATCAAGTATTATGTTTTTTGTTTCAAATATAAGTTTGCCTCCATTTGGCATGGCATCCCTGGCGTTAATTGCAAGATTCATTATGATTTGTCCTAATTGCGCTGGATCTGCATTAATGATATTCAGGTTTTCAGCCGGCTTTAATTCAATATCTATCATTTGGGAAATAGTTCTTCGAAGTAATCTTTCCTCCTTTATGAGCTCCTGATTAAGGGAGACAGGCCTTAATTCACTTTCTACTTTTCTACTAAAAACGAGAAGTTGACTGGTTAGTTCTGCAGCTCTCTGAGCGGATTTTTCAATTGTTTTTATATAACTGTTTTCAATATCTTTTCCTTTTTTATTATCCAGCAGAAGTTGAGCATAACCCAAAATAACTTGAAGTGTATTGTTAAAATCATGGGCTATGCCTCCGGCCAGAGTGCCGACAGCTTCCATCTTTTGGGCTTGTATAAGCTGGGCTTCGAGAAGCTTCTGTTCGGTCACGTCGCGGATCATACCCCAGTATCCCAAAATACTACCGCCATTAGCACGCCACAGCATCACTGTCATAATGCAGTCTATCTCTGTTCCATCCTTTTTAAACAATTTAATCTCATAGTCACGAACAGATCCTCCTTGCTCTATCTCCCGCTGAAACCGGATCCTGTCATCATAATTCACATATAACCCACGGACATCCATATTAATCACTTCTTCTCTTAAATAACCGAAAATGTCGAGCCAGGACTGATTGATATCCACTAATCGGCCATCTCTGGTGGATATACATATACCATCTCTGGAATCTTCGAAAAGAGTGCGGTATCTGTTTTCACTTTCCTTCAGCGCCTCTTCCGCCAGTTTGTGCTCTGCAATTTCTTTTTTGAGATGCTCTGCATAGATTATGGATTGATTATAAGCAACTTGTGTCAGGTTAGTGCTTTTAAATAGCGACTCCTCATTTCGCCTGCGTTCTGATATCTCCTTTTGCAAAAGATTATTGGCGGTTTTTAGTTCTGCTGTTCGATCCTCCACCATCTTTTCAAGATTTTTATGATATTTTACCAGGTCATTTGCCATCTTATTGAAAGCATTCGATAAATCTCCAATTTCATCATCGGAATTAATGTCCAGAGTGATACTTAAATTGCCTTTGCTTATTTCATTGGCAGCATTTTTTAATTTTTGAATTGGTCTGGAAATTGAGCGGGTGATAAAAAATCCTATCAAAAAAGCAATAAATACTGAGAGCAAACTTAAGATCGAGATTATATTGGCCCCCTGGGTAATTTTACTTTTAGTTGTTGCAAGAGATTCATCCAGCTCTTTGCGTTCATAATCTTTTTGCTCGTATAATAAGTGAATTAAATCTTTTCTGGCATTATGAATTTCTTCTTCTTTTACGAATAGTTCTTCTAACGATATCTCTTGATCTTTTAAAGCAATATATTTTCCAATTATAGTTTTTAAGTTGTCAATCTTATAGCCGATAGCTTGTATCCTTGATGCTTCATCTCCAGGGTCTTGTCCTTTAACAGATATTTCTGTTTCTTCTGATTTTTCAAGAGCATTAAAATGGGTGTCTAATTTCTCTAATGCCTCAAAAGTTTTTTCCCTGTCTCCTTTTTCACCTCTCAAAGAATACTCCATTGCTTTTATCGAAGCCTGACGGGCAGCCGATTCTATTTCCATTGTTGCAATTAATGAAGGCATATCTAATCTTTCTGATTGCTCAAAACTCTCGCCGATATGTTTACTGTTGGCTACACCGATATAGCCGATCACCCCGACCATCATTGCAACTGTCAAAAACCCTAAAATTAATTTATAACCGATTTTCATCTCTCTAACCGTGAACCTTGAACTGTGAACCGTTAACCTGATTAGTTACCTTAGACCTATATTCATATGATAACAACGATAAGCAAAACAAAAGCATAAACACTTGCAATAAGCATTAATATCCATGAAGGATAACTCGTTTCGAATAATACTTCTTCCCATATTGTTTTTTTTGTCTCCCTATTCATTTTCCATACCTCCTTTGATTAAAGTAGAGTTCTTATATTTATAGTGTAGCAAATAATGTACCAATAAAGCCCGACATCCTAAGGATAATTATAACTTATTGGAATTTCAATCAAAGCGTGTTGTTAAAGGAAAAAACTGGAAGTATTGATTCAGAACTAAATGGCCGGAAATGAACCACTCGTTTATCTGCTTATTTCCCGGAGAGATGGATTGTCGGCTATCTTCTTTTTCAGGGTGGATCTGGATATTCCCAGCATACTGGCGGAACTGGTTCGATTGTTTCCAACCGTCCGTGAATGAATTGTTGAATGACTATTTAGCGTTACTTCAAAGGTTCAATCTTGCTGAGAGGTTCTTGACTTTGTGCCCTTTCCCAGTCATTGAGCAATTCATCTTGGTGTAGTGTTGCCCATTCGATAACAAGCCCAAGCGCCCTTGGTGGTATATGTCCTGCAAATACAGCGAAGGTGTTTATGTCAATCAGGACCTCATGCTCGCCGTAAATGGCATGAAAGTGTGGTGGATTATGATCATCGAAAAACATCTTGACGATGATCCCATAAAATCTGGAAATCTCAGGCATACGCCACCTTTCGCTTTAGACTGGGGAAAAGATCTTCAGGTTCTTTATTGGTTATTTGAAGGTAGAGAGAATCCGGGCAAAGATCAACCTGGTCATTCCACAATAGTTCTCCTGACAAACCTATTTTAACATTCTGGAATGCTTTGTAATCATTCCATAAGATAAAGACTCCTTTCCCAACAAGATGGGAGAGATCGGCAATACCGTTTTCCCCGTCGGCATACTCCAGTTTTACTTTATAGTTCTGCAAGACTGTGACATTAATTATCTTATGCATGGCGTAACACCTCTCTCGTCCTTCTTCCCTCAAGACTGATATTATCAATAGTAATTTTATTGTAAAATTTGAAAAAAGCAAGGGTTTTCTGTGATAAACCGGAAACTGGAAACTCGTAACCCGTAACTTATTTATCTGTCTGTTTCCCGGAGAGATGGATTATCGGCTATCTTCTTTTTCAGGGTGGATCTGGATATTCCCAGCATCCTGGCGGAACGTGTTCGATTACCTTTTTCTTTTTTAAGCACTTTTTTAATATAAGCTATTTCTAATTCTTTAAGTGTTATGTTGTCGGAAAGCTGAATGTCGTTTATGTGAAGTTGAGCTGCCGAGGGTCGCTCTGATCCATTTTGGCGGGTCAATTCCGGCGGAAGGTGTTCAGAAGTAATCTCGTTATCCTGACCGGAAAAAACAATGGCTCTTTCAACCATATTAGACAGCTCCCTGACATTGCCGGGCCAGTCATATTGTTGAAGAAGTTTTATTGCGTCAGTAGAAAATGACTTGTCAGTAATATCTGTTAATGAAGATTGAGACAGAAAATACCCGGCCAGCAGGGGAATGGCTTGTTTGCGATCTCTCAGAGGTGGCACCTTAATCTCGAAAACATTGAGTCTGTAAAAAAGATCCAGCCTGAACCTGCCTTTTTCTATTTCCTTTTCAAGATCATGATTAGTTGCTGCAATAATCCTGACATTTGCCTTTCTTTCTTTTGTTTCCCCTACCCGTCTGAAAAAACCCGAGTCAAGCAATGACAAAATTTTGGCTTGAACCGCCAGGCTCATATCTCCTATCTCATCCACAAACAATGTTCCTTTTTCGGCAACCTCAACCAGGCCCTTCTTATCTTTAATTGCCCCTGTAAAGGCACCTTTTGCATGTCCAAACAGCTCACTTTCCAGAAGGTTCTCCTGCAAACTGGGGCAATTAATCTGAACAAAGGGTTCAGATGCCCGATTACCTTCCCAGTGTATTGCTTCGGCTACTAACTGCTTACCTACCCCGCTTTCTCCTGAAATTAATACCGGCACTGCCAAGTCTTTGACCATGTCGATCCTGGCTCTAACTTCTTTTATCAGATCGCTATTGCCGATTATTTCTCTGGTTCTGCTTCGGCCAGGCGCAATTCTTCGGTGATATTCCCTGATATTGTCAAGGCTGTTAAGCGAAGCATTCAGTTCGCTTTCCAGATCCTTCATTTTAAGAAGGCTCGCAATATAGGCTTTGAGTATCGGCTCATCAATGGGTTTGGTTATAAAGCCGTCAACACCGGCCTCAATGGCTTTCACATTGTTCTCACGGTCATAAAAGGCAGTAATCGCCACAACAGGAATCTTGAAGGTCTTTGGATCAGATTTCAACCTCCTGGTTACTTCGAATCCGTCCATACCCGGCATCATCAGGTCAAGAAAAATAATGTCGGGAGTAGATTTGGCAACTTCTTTCAATGCCTCTGATCCTTCCCTGGCCTTACGTGGAAAAAATCCAAGCGTAACAAGATAAGCTTCAAGGGTAGCCAGATTTGCTTCACTATCATCAACTATAAGTATGTCGACCTTCTTTTTTGGTTTATCTTCCATAATTTTCACGGTGGTCAGGGGTCTGCGCTAATTTATTCGCAGTATCATTCCGGCTCCATTTCTGTCATTCCGGCGAAAGCCGGAATCCAGTCAAATAATCGTATTAAACAAATCCTGCCAATTCGGATTACTGCTTTCAATCAATTCCAGTTTCCATTTTCGCTTCCATTCTTTCAATCGTTTCTCCCGCTCAATAGCGGATTCCATACTCTCGTGTACTTCATACCAAACCAGTTGATGAACACCGTAACGTTTGGTAAAACCTTCCACCATATTGTTTTTGTGCTCCCATATCCTCTTGACGAGGTCTGAAGTCACTCCGATATAGAGGGTACCATTTCGTTTGCTTGCCAAAATATAAACCGCTGGCTGTTTGTTCACTAATGCTCCCTGGATTCCGGCTTTCGCCGGAATGACGAACGAAAAACCGGAATGACGAACGAAAAACCGGAATGACGAACGAAAAACCGGAATGACGAACGAAAAATCCCGCCCACTAACCACTGACCACTGTCCTAATCAGTAAGTTCATTAATCCGCTTGAGAAGCTCCTGGCCGCTGTTTGAGATTATCTGAGCAAACTCCTTCTGTTTTTCAGACAGGGTTCCGTAAAACGGTTTTTGAATCAGATCAGCCATGCCGATAATGCTGTTTAACGGCGAGCGAAGATCATGGGCTACATCAGGGGACAGCTTAGAGTTTAAGGCATTTGCTCCTCCGCCTTGATCAATAAACCGTTTTATCCTAAGCATAACCTTGACTCGTGTTATCAACTCAAGGTTATCAATCGGTTGTACAAGATAATCGTCTGCACCAAGTTCCAACCCCTTTATCTTGCTTTTCAGGTCACTGAGTGTTGCCGTCAAAAAAATTATTGGAATACGCTTTGTGAGTTCATCTTCTTTCAAAATTTTACAAACCTGAAAGCCGTCCATTTTGGGCATGTGAATATCAAGCAGGATCACGTCAGGCACTTTTTCTTTGACGGCGATCAGACATTCTTCACCGTCATAGGCTCTTATTACCTCACACCCGATATGGTATTTCAAAATATCGCATATCATAAGAGATACATCTTTATTGTCTTCAACTACCAGTACTTTTGTCGAGTGGTCGAGTGGTCGAGTTGTCGAGTTGTTAAATTGTTGAGTCATGATTCCCTTTCCTTTTGAGTTTTCAGATATTTTATGTATCCATTTAAAACTCTAATAGCAGAAACAACATCATCAATTAAATATTCACATCGTCAATAACCATTTAAGATTGAATATTAAATATTGAATATTGTATATTTGTGGAAATCGCTTCGCTCCATTAATTCATACCTGCCCGCCATCGCGAGCCGTACTCAATGCTCTTCGTTCTTTTGTTGGCTCGCTCAGACGAAGCGGGCGGGTAAAATTAACAGAATTCATTAAATTTTCAATATTCAATATTCAATCTTCAATTACCAATGACCAGCAACCACTTCCCTACTCGACCACTCGACCACTCGACTACTCGACTAATCAACCAACACCCAGCCATTGCTCAACCTTCCTTAAAAGATCTTTTGGCGTTACAGGCTTAGAAATATAATCACAGCATCCTGCTGCAAGCACCCTCTCCCTGTCTCCCTTCATTGCCCTTGCTGTGAGGCCGATGATAGGAATCTCTTTTAGACCCTCCATCTCTAAAATATGCCTGGTCGATTCCAACCCGTTCATAACAGGCATATGCATATCCATAAGAATCAAATCCGGCTTCTCTTTCCTGGCTATTTCAATTGCTTCCCGCCCATCATTTGCCTCATAGACCGTGTAACCTTTTGTATTCAAGATCTCCCTTATAAGCGTCAAGTTATCGGGCCTGTCTTCGACTACCAATATCCTTGTCTGCCCCTTCCTGTCGGCCTTTTTCTTCCTTTCCTCAGTTACCTGACGAACCGGCGGCTTGATCGGTTCAGCAGCTTTCTCAAACCCTGCATATAGCAATTTATCCGTCAAGGCTAATAGAGCACCCTTGTCAATCCTCCCCTTTGTAATCACACCCTTGACATTTTTACTCATACCTCTTTTTTCATCTTCTGTGAGATCCTTAGCGGTAAGAATCAATACCGGCAGGTTTTTCAAATTATCTCTCTTTTGAAGTTCTTCGAGTACCTTAAACCCGTCCATCTCCGGCATGCGGAGGTCTAAAAAGATCAGATCAGGGGTGTACTTGTTTAAAATCTGAAGCCCTTCGGAACCGCTTAGGACAAATATTGAGTGGTAATTTTTATCTTTAAAAATTATTTTAAGCTCTCTTATAACAATTGGGTCATCGTCTATTATCAGTATTCTCGCGGCATTACTGCCCGGAAGCTCAATCTCTTTATCAGCAGCTTCCGTCTCCTGAATTAAGGCCGTTCTTACCGTTTCTCTCCACTTTTCTTCGGTCAGCCTTAATTTGCTTCTTCTATCCTTCCTTAATATTATTGTAAAGGTAGATCCCTTCCCTACCTCGCTTTCCAGCTCTATTTTTCCATCCATTAATTTAACCAGATTATAGCAAATACTCAGACCAAGGCCGGTGCCGTTGTATTCTCTTGTTAATGAACCGTCAACCTGGCGGAAGGGCTTGAAAATATATTCCAGTGCTTCGGAAGGTATCCCTATTCCTGTATCGCTGACCTTTATGATGACAAAATCATAATGTTCTCCTTCCTCAATCCCGGCAGATACATTAATCTCACCTTTTTTTGTAAATTTGACTGCATTTCCAAGGAGATTTAATAAAATCTGTCTTAATCTATCAATATCGCAATATGTAAAAATATCATGTGCAATATCTATGTTCAAAGCAAGCCCCTTCTTTTTAACAAGCAGCAGGATAGAGCCGGCAACACTGCTGATAAAGTCCCTTAGATAAATCTTGCTTATGGAAAGTTCCAGCTTGCCGGACTCAATCTTTGCAAGGTCCAGGATATCGTTTATCAGTTGTAAAAGATTCTTACCGTTTCTCGCAATAATCTCAAGATATTCCTTTTGTTTTTCATTAACCTGGCCGGCGCTGTTATCGGACATAAGGGCTGTCAGCCCAAGTATGGCATTAAGAGGAGTGCGAAGTTCATGGGACATATTTGACATAAATTCCGACTTGAAGCGGCTGGCTTCCTTTACCCGTTCTGCCTGTTCCTTTATATCATTTTTTTGAGTCGTCAACTCTTCGCTCTGGGCCTTAAGCTCTTCGCTTTGGGCCTGAAGCTCTTCGCTCTGGCTTTGAAGCTCCTCATTCTGGGCCTGAAGCTCCTCGCTCTGGGCTGTAAGAAGATCGTTTTTATCTTTTAATTCATCGGCTATCTCCTGAATGCGCAGATATGCGAGTGAATTATTGATACTTATACCCAGTTGAGAGACTATCACATTCAAAAATTTAAGATCCCTGCTTGAATAATCATGGATGCTTGCCAGTTCCAGGATTCCCACAACTTGATTCTGGAAAATGATCGGCATACACATGACATTCTTCGGCAGTCCCTCAAGAGACCCTGATGTTATCCGGAAATAATTTTCCGGCACATCTTTAACCAGTATCATTTTTCTTTCCTGTGCTGTTTGCCCTGGAAGGCCATGGCCGAACTTAAAAGTATATTCCTCGGGCTCCTTATCAATGCCGAAAGCTGATACTGGACGCAGGTCTTTTGTTTCTTTTTCATATAGATAGATTACACCTAACTGCGAATTGGTATGACTTGCTATTTTATTGATTACATTTATTAAAAGAGGCTCAATTTCAAGCTCGGCATTCAGCGTCATGACTATTTCGCTGTGAGCTTTCTGGGTACTATTGCTTTGTTCCAATGCCTGATTTTTTTTCGTCAGCGCCTCAGTCCTCAGTTTTACTTTATTTTCCAGGGAACGGCTGTAATCTTCAATCTTTTCTCTTGATTCTGCCAGGTTCTGTGCCATTTTGTTGATGGATTTACTTAACCTTCCTATTTCCCCGCTTGTATCCGCTGGAAGGCGTGTACTAAAATCACCGGTTGCTATCTTATCTGCAGCATCTTTTATCCTCCTGAGAGGCTTTCTAAGACCTGCCACAAGCAGAAAGTCGAACATCACTACCGCAATGACCACCACCAGCCCGACTGTCAGGTTCTGATTTCTTAATATCTTTACGGGTTTTATAATTTCATTAAAATCTTTTTTAACCACAATAAACCAGTCCAAACCTTTAATTTCCGCTGGCCCATATGCAATAGAGGCAGGAATCGCCCTGTAATCAGTTATATTCTCTTTGTATCCTGATCTCCCTTCAACAACTTCACTGAGCGACACTGCCTCTGTCTTAACCTTTAAAATAGCGCTCTGTTTTAAGAACTGCGAATCTGAACGCATCAACAGGTCTTTTCCTGTAACATATGCTTCGCCTGTCTTACCCAGCCACTCATCTCTAAGCAGGATGGAATTAATCTGCTCAACAGGAATACGGATTATCAGCACACCGAGCCTGTCTCCGGCCTTAAATTCTTTCCTTTCCTTATGACTTACCATAGTGGTGCCGATAAAGGCAGCAGGCCTGCCGGATGGAGGATATTCCTTAAAATCAACCAGGCTTGTTCCGGTTTTAGCATTTCTAAAACACTCGGCCAGGTTGGTATTGGAATAAATGCCGTTTATAAGGTTTGTGCCCCAATCTTTGCCTTTCT
>Ga0180015_1000468_pt1 | contig 11600 bp, 9 predicted proteins | sample KR13_S2_MetaG_FD_116508 | JGI IMG/M metagenome (GOLD analysis project Ga0180015, IMG submission 116508) | Groundwater microbial communities from the Olkiluoto Island deep subsurface site, Finland - KR13_S2_MetaG | ecosystem: Environmental > Aquatic > Deep subsurface > Groundwater | place...
GAATTGGTGTCTACTGAGCAATACCACCAAGCAGCATTCCTACCCCTGGAGCCGCCCCGATGAAGTCTCAAAGTACGCTGAGGCCCGTGATGAGATTCGTGCGGCTGACCCTCGTGCTGGGCGCGCTGGGTTACGCCGCCTGGCAGTACTGGCAGCAGCAGAACCAAGCCGGCGCTGCGGTCTGGGCTGCGGGCACTGACCGGGTCGACTGAACATCAGCCAGGGGGGACATTGGACGAGTTCGGGGCCGAGAAGTTGCCTGCTGACCCGGAGGCCTACCAGGAGCTGTTGAAGCGCTGGGGGCTGGACGACGACACACTGGGCATCACCAAGCTGCGTGCTGATTTAGAGCACTCCGAGACTGAGGTGCCCGGCGATACTGACGCGTCCGGCGAGGCCGAGGCCGAGGAGGTCGCGAAGCCGGACGCTGAGCCTGAGTCGTCCGAGGAACCCGTGAGCGAAGCCGAGCAGGTCGACGTCGACTCAGATGTTGGTCTTGACTTCCTCGACGATGCCGATCAAGGAGTCGTGGCGGCCGAGGTGAGCCGCGCTGATCGCAAACAGCGGCGGCGTTGGTTGCGCCGCTCGCTGCTGGCCCTTGGCGTCGTATTGGCGCTACTGCTCGGCACCGCAGGCTTCTATCTGGTGGTGGGCCTGCAGGCGTTGCAGGGCATCAAGCGCGATCCTGGCCTGATGCCCACTGATGACGGCTACCAGACCGTCCCGGCGACCATTGACGGTCCGCTCAACTTCCTGCTGATGGGCTCAGATTCCCGAAACCCGGATGAGCGCGGGCGAAGCGACACCTTGATGATCGCCCACCTGAACGCATCGCGAGACACCCTTTACCTGATCTCGCTGCCGCGCGACATGTACGTCGACATCCCCGGCCACGGCAAGAACAAGATCAACGCCGCCTACGCCTTCGGTGGCCCCCGGCTCACCGTGAAGACGGTGCAAAACATCATCGGCACTCGGATAGACCACACCGCCATGATCGATTTTGAAGGCTTCGTCGGCCTGACCACCGATGTCGGCGGCGTGACGGTCTTCAACGAAATCGAATCGACCAACCTCGGGTTCAACTTCCCCCGCGGCGACATCACGATCAGCGGCGAAGAGGCACTGGCCTACGTCCGCCAGCGATACGACCTGCCCCATGGCGACTTCGACCGAGCCGCCCGGCAGCGGCTGGTGGTCAAGGCGCTCATTCTGAAGCTGCTCAAACCAGCCACGGTGGCCAACCCGGCGACCTTCAACGCGGTGGCCACCAAGTTGGGCGGGTACCTGACCGTCGACAACAAGCTGACCAACGAACTGATCTGGAATCTGGCAACTGACCTCAACATCAAGTCGGCTCGCGACATTCGCCAGATCCAGGCGCCGATCGCCCGTGGTGCCACCATCAAAGGCTCCTCAGTGTTGATCGTGAACGAGGAGAGGATGGCCGCGCTCGCCAAAGCGATCCGCGATGACAACCTCGAGGCCTACTGGACGCAGTACGGCGCAGACTGATCGGGCGAACTACGCCGGGTCAGTCGAAATAGGACTGGTCTGGCTCGTCGGCGGACACTGCCAGCGCGAACGCCTCACCGACCGCGACGGCATGGTCGGCCGGATCATCGACGGTGTTCAGGCGATCACGCAGGCTGAGGTCGATCGAGGCGGTCTGTGTCAGCAGGTCGACAGTCTCGAAGACGAACTGGACCGGGTTCCCGCCGACGTCGAACCGCAGGCTCAAGGTGAGTTCGGCCGGTGGCCAGGTGGAGCCGTAGGACTCGGCAACCCCGAAATCCGGATACTGAGCCGCGAACGCGCCAGCGTCGGCTCGGAAAGTGATCTCGAGGCCGTCGGAATCCTCGCTGACCGCGGCGAACTCCAGCCCATAGGGGGCCAGCTCGTCACTCAGCGCGTCGACATAACCGTCCGGAAGCTTCACGGTTCCACCGTATCGCGCGGACGCCGCGAACGAGGTCGCTGATCAGCGCCTTTGCGAGTGGAGCATAGGGCGTCTGGGTTCACGACACAGGCGACAGGTGATAGGCGACTGGTGAGTCGCGACATAGGCGACAGCGGGGTCTATGTCGAAGCATCGGGTTGTGGTGTTGAGGATCGTGGCTGGGCAGTTGAGTGTGGGCCAGGCGGGTGAGCAGTATCAGGTGAGTCGCCAGTATGCGCACCAATTGTTGAGTAGGTACCGAGCTGAGGGTTTGGCCGGGTTGAAGCCACGCTCACGAAGACCGAAGTCGAACCCGTCAACCACGAGGGCAGCTGTCTAGGCCCGCACCTACTCCGATTCGTGTCCGATTTCAGGCGTCGAATCTCCACCAGTGATGGTGGCCTTCGGGCGCTAGGCGTCGGGCCACAGCACATCCCACCGGAGCGCGTGACGGGGCTCGTCCATGAACCATGCGAACGTGCCGGTGCCAAGGTCTTTGAGCCGCCGTTTCGCAATCGCCGCTCCCCGGGACTGGAAGGCGGTGAGGAACCGACAGTTGGCGGGCTTGATGCCCTGCTTCTTCGCCCAATCAAGGAGATCCTCACGGCGGCTGTCCGTGATCGGGCCGTCGGTCGCGACCGCCTCAATGATCCAGAACTCAACGGGGTCTGCACCGAGGTCGGCAATCAGAGCGTCGGGAAGGATGTTGTTCACGTCGAGGGCCAGCCCAATGGCTGAAAGCACCTTCTGGTCCCCGACGAACAACTTCGTCCCGGGCTCGCTGATGGTGAGCACAAGCGGCTGACCGAGAGCCTTCGCAGCCCAGACCTCGACCACGCTCTTGATGATCTGCGAGGAGAGACCCGGTTCGAGCCTGCGGGTGTCACCGTTCGGGAGCGTGAGCGACACGGACTGCGCCGCCTCTTCAAGTGCGTGTGCTTGGAGAGCCCTGAGCCGCTGGCCCGGCTCCATGTGGCGACCGATCCACGCTTCAACGGCGGCGTCCAGCGCATCGTCCTGGAGCGCGGGGTCGAAGAGATCTGCAAAGTGCGTTTCCAACGCCCACCTTCCCTTACTTGAGGAGGTTGGCAGGCCAGTCAGCTTCCGCACTGCCCCCAGCTCGTTCCACTTCTTGAAGGTCTCGTCGCGCAGCGTCTCGCGGCTCGTGTCTCGATAGGCAGGTTTGTGGGGCTCGCCCCAGCTGTCGAGGAGTTCCTGGAGTTGCTTATGACCGCGAGCGGCAGCTTTACGCCAAGCCATGCGCTCCGCGGTGCTTCCATGATTGGTGATCACGGACTCGTGCTGCCAAAGCACCATCGTTGGGCGTGCCCACATCGAGGGGCTCTCATCATCCACGACTGCACCCACATAGAGCATCGCCGCGATGCCCATCCCCGCCTGAGTACTGGAGAGCACCGTATCGAAAGCCGTGCGCGGGAAGATCATTCCAAGTCGCCGCTCAGCCTCGGTGCGGTCAATGAGTGCCCTCATCGCGATACTCCCCGGTAGGTGTCTGACACCGCTCGCTCTAGGTCTCGACCGTTGAGTGATTCCCACTCGGCCAGCACTTCAGCAGCGGGTAGCGGTATGGATTCAAGCTCAAACGCCGATAGCGCGACGGAGCCAGAAATGCACCGCGCAACGGCATCGAGGGTCTTCATCGCAAGCAGTTCGTACAGGAGCCGCTGCGAAACCAGCTGGCTGTCTACAGGACGCAGGATGTTGACGTGGTTCTCGACCACGACCTCACCGCCCCACGCCGCTAGCGTGGCCGCGTTTAGGTCGGCGGCAACCAGTCGGCGCTGCTGCTCCGGCGCGGTAGTCCGCTGCACGAGAACCGCAGGCTCTTTCAGGATCATGGTGCGCCGGTCAGAGTCGGAGTGTAGGCGGATGCTTCGCAGGCTCTTGCGAAGCTCGGTCGGCCTGACCTCCCCGTCCACCAGGTCCGACCCCCAAATGATCGGAACGCCACCGGTAGGCGCGAGGTCCTCCTTGCGTCGGTTCCAAACCAGAGGGCCCGTGGATGCGCTCCAGCCAGCGCCCCGAAGTGTCAGCGGCATCGCCCGAGCCGCGACTGCTATCGCGGCAAGGTCCGAACGCCGCGGCACCAGCCACGGTTTCGCTCCCAACGGGGTGTCAACCGTCGCGATCTCGGTCCGGCTCTCTCCCACGCTGGCGACGGTCGTGCGGCGGGTGCGCTTGCGACCGAAGACCGCTAGACACGTCTCCTGAAGGACGGAGGTGAACACTCCAGAACGTTCCTCGACGAACGTCACCGACTGGAGACGCACCCGTGAGGAGAGCCGGTCACGTAAGGGCGCAAAGTACCGCCCGGCAGTGAACGAGGTAGGCACTAGGGCTCCAACCACACCGTCTTTGTCTAGCTGTTCCTCAGCCGCAGCCATGAACAGCCCATAGAGATTGGCATGACCGTAGAGCACGCTGCTGAAACGCGCGCGATCCGTGTCGTTCAACCGCACCCGTCCATACGGCGGATTCATCACGACTGCGAGCGCGGGAACGTCCCGCGGGGCAAGCCCATCCCCGACATGTGCCAGCGCAGGCAACAACCGCCGGCGAGCCTCAGGCACTTTGGCTAGCAGGGGTAGCAGTTCGGCGGCCATCACGACGTTGGCAACCCACACGGCAGCGGGGTCGGCGTCCACTCCTTCAATGAGGCTTGGCAGCGCCGCTAAAACCAGCCGCGGATCAACGTCGTGGCTGGCATGAAGATGCTCACGGAGTGCGGGCAGCAACAGTGCCCCTGCGCCACAGGCCGGGTCCCGCACCAACCCGCCCAGCGCTTGCGGCGACCGCCCGTAACCGAGCGCGGTACGCGTCATTCCCCACAACTGGTCCGCGAGGTGTCGCGGCGTGTAGTGCCTGCCATGACGTGCTCTGGTTTCCGGCAACAGCGCCGAAACGTACGCCTGTCCAACCTCTTCCGCCGTTAGCGGCCCCCAAGTCTCTTCCAGCGGCGGGAGAACGGGAATCGGGGCTGGCGGTAGGGAGTCGATCGCTTCAGCCACGTCCAGCCACTTGCCACTCAGCCCGTATTGGGCAGCGCGCGCTGACCACCACGCAGGAATGGCCGCGATGACTGCGGCTGCGGTAGGAGTCAATTCAGCCGCGGGGTCAGCGGAAGCCACTTCGCGACGCGAACCGCGGGGACCTAGCTCCCGGGCGTGGATCGGATCGACAGATGGAGCCATGCCCCGAACATAGCCTGTGGGTCTGTCAGGAACGCGGAAGCCCAACCGATGACACCCCTTTAGGGTGTGGTCTGTGCCAACCGCCCCGCTACAGCCCCGCCTCAGCAGCAACGCCGACACCGTGATGCCCAGACCAACGGCCAGACCGGCGAGGTAGACAGCTCCCCGCATGCGCGCCGCGACCCCGGCGAAATCCTCAGCGAACACCAGATCGACCCGACCCGCAGCTACTGGCGAAACCAGCTCACCCCGCCAGGCCGATGGCCCCAGAAGTGGCAGATGTCTCGCGACATATGAGACACATGTCGCGAGACATCACAGAGTGGAGCATAGGGGATTCGAACCCCTGACCTACGGCTTGCAAAGCCGCCGCTCTACCAACTGAGCTAATGCCCCGCGGCGGACATTCTCGCACCGATGGCCACGGCCGCGCCAAACCGTGCACCAAGGCCCCCCGGATCGCCTCGAATCGACCCACTGGAAACTGCCAACTACCCTTGAAGCCATGTGGTCCAAGCGACAAGAGGTCGACTACGCCCTGCAGCGGAGGAACAAGCTGCAGGCGCTGCGCCGTCCCCAACGCTCGCTGGAGGACGCCGATGCGTGTGATGCCGACCCGCTGCTATTGCGGTCGGCCACCCACCACGGTGAACCCTCGCCGATTCCCTGCCCGATCTGCGAAACCAACGAGATGGCCAACCTGAATTACGTTTTCGGGGACCAACTTGGTCAATACTCGGGACGGATCAAGTCCACCGATGAGCTGAACGACATGCAGAACCAGTACGGTGAGTTCAAGGTTTGCGTGGTCGAGGTTTGCACCCGGTGCGGCTGGAACCACATGATTGCCACCTACCTGCTCGGTGACGGCACCAGGCGCCGTCCGCCCCGCCGACAGAAGACCGTCGAGGACATTTATGGGTAAGCCGAAACGGGTGAGCGCAGCGAACGAGGCTGGGCTCCCCACCGTTGGTGGGACGACCGGGAAGCGCAAGCCACCGCGCGCACTCTGGCAACGCATTCTGCTGTGGGGCATGGTCACCGTGCTCAGCCTTGGCCTGATTGGCGCTGGCGTTGTCGCCTACGCCTACCAGACCATCAAGCTGCCGGACGCGAATGCCGACTTCAAGACCAACACCACCTTCGTCTACTACGACGATGGCAAGACCCCCATCGGGTCATTCCAGGTGCAGAACCGGGTGACGATCGATTACAACACGATGCCGCAATACACCAAGGACGCGATGGTCGCGGCCGAGAACCGGACCTTCTGGACCGATCCCGGCATCTCGGTCACCGGCCTGTTCCGGGCCGCCCTCGGCCTGGTGGGCATCAGTTCGGCGAGCGCCACTGAGACCGGTGGTGGTTCCACGCTTACTCAGCAGTACATCAAGATCATGTATCTGACCCAGGAGAAGACCTTCTCCCGGAAGTTCACCGAGATCCTGCTGGCCGCCAAAGTGGGCCAGGAAATCTCCAAGGAAGACATCCTTCGTGACTACCTGAACACCGTCTACTTCGGCCGCGGCGCCTATGGCCTGGAGGCCGGCGCGCAGGCGTACTTCAAGAAGCCTGCCTCAAAGCTGACGTTGGCCGAATCGGTGGCGCTGTGCGCGATCGTCAACTCCCCAGGCAATCTCGATCCGACTGCCGGGGAGAAGCAGGCAGCTGATCTGCTCCAGCGCTATCAGTACACGCTCAACGGCATGGTTGAGATGGGCAAGATCACCGAAGCGCAGCGGAGCGAGGTCTACAACCAGTTGCCCAAGTTCCTTGAGCAGGACACCAACTCCCGCCTCGGCGGCCAACGGGGCTTCCTGCTGAAGCTCGTCCAGAACGAGATGCTGGCCAAGGGTTTTATCGACGAGCAGATCTCCGGCGGCGGCTACAAGGTCGTCACCACTTTCAACAAGAAGGCCCAGGACGCCGCCGTGAGCGTGGCTAAGGCCAAGACCCTGCAGGCCTCCGGTGGCAACAAGAAGAAGGCCGCCACCCTGAAGGTTGCCATCGCCTCGCTCGACAACGCCACCGGTGGGGTAATCGCGATGTACGGCAACCCCGACTACGTCAAGAACTCCCGCAACTGGGCCACCACTCCACGCGAGACCGGCTCGACCTTCAAGCCATACGCGCTCGCCGCTGCCCTTAGAGATGGCTGGACGCTCAACGACAAGGTGAGCCGCCAAACCAAGGTGAGCTCCGGTGGCAACATGCTGCCATGGCCGGACGGCAAGAAGGTGACTCTGTTGCAGGCGACCACCCAATCCATCAATGACGCCTACTACAACCTGGTCAGCCAGATACCAAGTGGCCCGGAAGGCGTAATCCAGGCCGCCAATGACGCGGGATTGCCCACCGGGGCAGGTTGGGCCCCAGACGCGTACCTGCCGCTCGGTGGCCCGAATGTGAGCCCGGTCGATCAGGCTTCAGGCTTTTCCACCTTCGCCAACATGGGCATTCACCACGAGTGGCACGTGATCAATCAGGTGTTCGACTCCGCCAACAAGGTCACCTATGCCGCTGACACCACTGGCCTGCAGACGATTGAGACCGGCATCGCCCAGGACGTCACCGCCGCGCTGACCAACGTGGTGCGCGATGGCACTGGCCGCGCCGCCGCCTACATTGGGGGCTACCAGGTGGCCGGCAAGACCGGCAGCAAGGGACAGGACGATCCCAACTTCCCGCGGCACTCCGGCCACCGCCAGACGGTGGCTACCTGGTTCGTCGGCTACACCAAGCAGATCTCCACTGCGGTGATGTACGTCCGCGGCGAAGGTGGCCATGAAGACCTGGGCTACGGCTGGTTCGGTTCGGGGGCCGCGGCGCAGACTTGGGCCGCCTACATGCGAATCGCGATGGAGGGCAAGCCGTACGAGCGCTTCCCCGGCGCGACTAACAAGAAGTCGACCCAGACGCCGACGCCAGAACCGGAACCGACGCCGACCTGGATTCCGACGCCGACCCCGACTGTGCCCTACACCCCGGCTCCGACCGATACCCCCACCGAGTCGACCCCCCCAACTGCACCAACTACAGGACCGCCAACCACGCCCGCCGCAACACCCACCTAATAGGATCACCTGGTGAATCCCGACGCGCCGGCCCTCTCGAGGCTCCTCGGCGGCCGGATGGGCGAACACGCCCGTCCGGGTGGTTTGTGGTTCCGGGCGTGGCCGTGGGCGTTCCTGATTCTGCTGGTGAACTTCCTGGTGCTGATGGCTCGCCAGGTGCCCTGCGAAACCGGCCAATCCAAGTACCTCAACCTGTGCTACTCCGACATTCGGGTGCTCTGGTATTGGCGCGGGCTGCGGGACGGCGAGATCCCCTTCCTCCAACATGACGTGGAGTATCCGGTACTGACCGGTGCTTTCATGGAGCTCGGCCGCCGGTTCGTGCTGCTGCTCGGCGGCAAGAGCCAGCCGGGGCTCAACGGCGCCGAGGTGGCCACCTCCGCCCACCTGTTCATGGGAGTGACCGCGGTACTGGTGTTCGTGTTGTTCGGCGTGCTGGTGTGGGCGCATCTGAAGATGCACCGCCCCTGGGATGCGTTGATGATCGCGGCCAGCCCGGCGATCCTGACCGCTGGCCTGATCAACTGGGACGCCCTGGTCATTGCCCTCACCTCGCTGGCGCTGTTGGCCTGGGGGCGGCGCCAACACGTCTGGGCTGGCATCTGGCTGGGCCTGGGCATCGCAGCGAAGCTCTACCCGCTGCTGTTACTGGGACCCCTGTTCATCCTGGCTTTGCGCACCGGCAAGTGGCGCGAGTTTTTCATCACCGCTGGTGCCACCGTCGCGACCTGGGTGGCGGTCAACCTGCCGGTCTATTTGGCCACCCCCGATGGCTGGCTCTACTTCTGGACGTTCAATGTCGACCGCGGCGCTGACCTCGGCTCACTTTGGTACGCCCTGAATCTGGCTGGGATCAACATTCCGGAGCTGTCGCGGGTGGAATCGCTGGCCATGGTGATCGGCGCACTGGCGATCGCCGCGATCCTGCTCTTCGCCCCCCAGCGGCCTCGACTGGCCCAGGGAGCCTTCCTGATCGTCGCCTTATTCCTGGTAGTCAACAAGGTCTACTCGCCCCAATACGTGCTGTGGCTGCTGCCGCTGCTGGTGTTGGCCCGGCCGCGCTGGTTCGACTGGGCGATGTTCAGCATCGCCGAAACCCTCTACTACCTGGCGATCTGGGCCCATCTGGACGGCGTGCTGAGCCAGGACGTCCCGGCGGGAAGGCTTTACTGGCTCTCGGTGTTCTTCCGGGTCGGCGTCGTGCTGTGGTTGATGAGTCGGGTAATCACCGACATCTACCGGCCCGCCGAAGACCCGGTCAGACTGACTGGGCTGGACGACCCGGATGGCGGGGTTTTCGACAACGCCTTCGACGCGCCCTGGCTGCAGAAGCTGACCCAACGCGGGCCGCGGCCAGCCCGCCTGGCCAGCTCGCCCCCGGAGCCGGAGCCGGCGCCAGCAGAGCCGGTGCCCACGCAGCCGGAACCAACGACGCTCGGCCTCGCAGAATCTAGTCCCGAGCCACCACGGCAGTGAGCACCGTCCGAGGCCACGATGACGTCCGGCTAGTAGTCCAGGCCTGGCTGGGCAGCCGGCTAGTGATCGCTGCGGTGGCGATCTGGATCGCCCTCACCGAACACCGCACCCTCACCGAGCAGCTCAAGGGCTGGGATGTGCAGCACTATCTCGATATCGCAGCCCGCGGCTATGCCAACCCTGATCTGATCGCCTTCTTTCCCGGCTGGCCGATGCTGATCCGGCTGGCCAGCTCAGTGCCGGGCACCTCAGCGGTGCTGATGGGCACCTTGCTGGCCTTGCTGGCCAGCGGCTTTGCTGCCGCCGCGCTCTATCGACTGGCTGGCGCCCCGGCCGCGATTGCCTGGCTGCTGGCCCCGACTGCGGTCTTCACGGTGGCGCCCTACACCGAGGCCGCTTTCTGTGCTGCCGCCTTCTGGGCGTGGGAACGGGCGGTGGCCAAGCACTGGACGGCAGCGGCGGTGCTAGCCGCAGTGGCCATGTCGATGCGGGTGTCGGGGCTGTTCCTGATCATTGCGCTTGCGGTGCTGGCGCTGACTCAAAAGGGACGCCCGCAGGTGCGGATGGGCCGATTGGCGCGGCTGGTGTTGCCGGTGGCGGTGCTGGTCGGCTACCTGGTCTATCTGCGGATTTCGTTGGGCAGCTGGACGGTCTGGTACGAGACTCAGGCCCAAGGCTGGTCGCGGGAGTTCACCTGGCCTTGGGTGGCGGTGCAACACACCATCGAGGCGGCCATGCCCGGCGGCTATGCCGACAGTATGGGTTGGTCGATGCTGTTCCGCTTCGAGCTGGTGAGCGTGGCGATCGGGGTGCTCGTGGCGCTGATCATGTTGTTCCGCAAGCGTTGGGCTGAATCGGTGTGGGTGGGCTCCCAGGTGGCAGCTTTCTCGTTCTCCTACTGGTTCATGAGCGTGAACCGGGCGACCCTGTTGTGGTTCCCGCTGTGGGAGCTGATCGGCAATGGCCTAGTCAAGACCACCGGGCGCCGAAAGCTGCCGCCCTGGCGGATAACCCTGAACTGGGTCTTGGCGATTCTCGCGCTGGCCGTGCAGGCCTGGTGGGCCTGGCGCTTCTTCACCGGGCAGTGGGCCAGCTGACGAAGCCCTGCGACGTTGGCGTAGCTAGCCACTCCGAGCTGACGCGCTGTTTGTTCGTGATCGAGGCCTCGCGCCAGCTGGGTACTGCAGCCATTCACTGAACCTGCCTTGCCGCTCCGAGGCTACCTGCGCGCCGGTAAGGCCATCCCATCTTGTGCGGAGCCCCTGCGGCCGAACCGGCGTCGCCATTGACACCTATGGTTACGTAACCGTAAGTTAGAGGCACCGGGGGTGGACTGCATCGCGGCGCGAGCCTTTACCGGGAGGGGACCCCGCACTCGGCCACGCCGCTGATGCACCAGCCCCGCTTGCCGATCCGGCTCGAAACCCGGGCCTGATCAGGAACACCACCCACGGCCAACCGCCGCGACCACCACAGGAGCATCGTTGACCGAGCCACTTGCCGGGCCCGACTTCGTCCAGCTTCTCGACCCTCAAGGCAATCGGGTCGAGCATGCCGAGTTTGCCTACGCCGGCGCCGATGCCGAACTGGCCGCTGACCTGCGCGACATGGTCTTGACCCGCCGCATCGATGCCGAAGCCACGGCGCTGCAGCGCAAAGGCGAGCTTGGCCTTTGGCCACCATCACTGGGCCAGGAGGCCGCCCAAATCGGCTCGGCGCGAGCCACCCGTGGCCAGGACGTCCTCGTGCCGTCCTATCGCGAGCATGGCGTGGCCTGGTGTGCTGGCATCGATCCACTCGACCTGCTCACCACCTTCCGCGGCACCGGGATGACCGAATGGCCCAGCCGTCCAGACACCTTCCACCCCTACTCCTTCGTCATTGGCACCCAGACCCTGC
>Ga0180015_1000469_pt1 | contig 11599 bp, 6 predicted proteins | sample KR13_S2_MetaG_FD_116508 | JGI IMG/M metagenome (GOLD analysis project Ga0180015, IMG submission 116508) | Groundwater microbial communities from the Olkiluoto Island deep subsurface site, Finland - KR13_S2_MetaG | ecosystem: Environmental > Aquatic > Deep subsurface > Groundwater | place...
AGGCTTTTCTGGCAAAGAGCAGATATGAAATGGCACAAGTATGGCCCACTTGATTCGTCCCGAAGTCTTGAGGAGCTGGTGGCAGAAATCGATGCTGATACACACGGTTGCTTTTTCGGATGAGGAATTCATAACATAAAGAGTGTATTCTAAATATGAGAATACCTGACAAAATCATAAAATTGATTGAGTCTTTCGATTATAACTTAGAAATGTACAAGAAAGGCTCATAAATGGGAAATGGGGTCTATGGGTTAGACCCTTGTTGTTAATTAGTCAAGATTCAAGGCGGCATGGAAGTTTAAGAATAAAGATAAAAAATATTGAAATAAGAGAAAATAGGTTGCTTATGGGTCAAACGTAGACCCCTTGCCTCGGTAGCGTCAGCGGAAAGGTTGAAAAAGGAATGCTGGTGCTCAGAGGCATTTGTATACCTTGCGGCGGATCGGTTGCCCGTGTCTTAGAAGACACATAGGGAGAACTGAAAACCATTTTTTTTCGAGCAAAGATTTTAAAACTTTAAATGTGAAGGCCGTTCCATTGCGTCCCCATAAAAAGGAAGTATTTGAGAGGTTTGCATTTTAACAGATAGAAAACTATGAATAAAAAATTTAATGAATTAACCCTTGATGATCTGGAACGGCACCTCTGGGAAGCTGCACATATAATCACAGGACCCATTGATGCTTCAGACTACAAGACCTATATTTTTCCGATTCTGTTCTTTAAACGCGTCTGCGATGTTTATGATGAAGAATTTGACGAAGCTTTGGCCTTTTATAGTGATGAAGAAATGGCTCGTGCTCCGGAACAGCATCGCATTGAAGTGCCGAAGGGATGCCATTGGAAAGATGTCATTGCTGCGACCAAGGATGTTGGGAAGATACTGAAAGTCGCTTTCCTTTGCATCGAAAAATCAAATGACCAACTGTACGGAATTTTTGGTGATGCACAATGGACAAATAAAGATCGACTTCCTGATCATCTGTTGCTTCAGCTTTTAAACCACTTCAACAAAGTCAATCTGGGTGTAAAAAGTGTTCGGGATGATGATATGGGCCGAGCATATGAATACTTGATAAAACGCTTTGCTGACAAGGCTAATAAAAAGGCTGGTGAATTTTATACACCACGGTCAATCGTAAGACTCATGGTGAATGTTCTTGATCCGCAGCCTAAAGAGACTGTGTATGATCCTGCCTGTGGTACCGGTGGTATGCTGCTTGAGACAGTACTTCATGTAAAGGAGCAAGGTGGTGATCCCCGTCTTTTAACGCTAAAAGGTCAGGAAAAAAACCTTACCACCGAGGCTATTGCCCGGATGAATCTTTACCTCCACGGCATGGAGGATTTTGAGATCAGGCGCGGCGACACATTACGAGACCCCAAATTTTTAACACTTGATCATCTTGAACAATTCGATTGCGTGATAGCAAATCCACCATTTAGTTTAAAAGAATGGGGACATGACAAGTGGAGTTCTGACCCGTTTAATCGTCATACCTTTGGATTGGCCCCTAAAAAAAATGGTGACTTTGCGTGGGTCATGCATATGCACACCTCCATGAAGGAATCTACCGGACGGATGGCCGTTGTGCTGCCGCATGGCGTTTTATTCAGGTCCGGTGCAGAGGCTAAAATCCGTAAAAAACTTTTGGATATCGGCGCAATTGAAACCATTATCGGGCTTGCGGGCAATCTGTTTTACGGCACAGGTATACCCGCCTGTATTCTTATCCTTCGTAAAACAATGCGAAAGAAAGCGCCGGTTCTCTTTATCAATGCTGAAGAGATTTACACCAAAGGCCGCGCTCAAAATACCATGACCACAGCTCAGGCTGATGGGATATACGGGATATATAAAAAACAAAATAAAAAGAAGTATGAGCAGGAAGGTGTCAGTCGCTGGGTTGAATACAGCGAGCTGAAAGAGAATGATTTTAATCTGAATATTGCCCGATATGTACAGAAACCCCTTAAAGAGGAAACCATTACTGTTGAGGAAGCGCTGCGGGATTTTAAAGAAAAACTTGCAGAGCTTGAAAAAGCTGAAGATGAACTGGAAGCACTACTCGAGCGGGAAGGTTTTGAATTATGAGTCTGACGCAGCAACAACTGGAAAGCATGCTATGGGGAGCCGCCGAACATTTACGCGGCCAGATTGATGCTTCTGATTACAAGCAATACATTTTTCCGCTTCTATTCTACAAAAGACTTTCCGATGTATATCAGAATGAATATGAGGATGCATTAGAATTCTCTGATGGTGATAAAGAGTATGCTGAATTGCCAGAGCAGCATCGGTTTATTATTCCGGCATCTGCCCTTTGGGAAAAACTCCGTGAAACTACAACGAATATCGGTGAGTTTATCCGGAAGGCCCTGCGTGAAATCGAAAAACAAAATCCACGCCTATATGGTGTTTTCGGCGATGCACAGTGGACCAATAAAGAACGATTACCGGACCATCTGCTTGCTTCACTGGTAGAGCATTTCAGCAAGATTCCTTTGGGAATAGAATCGGTCAATCAGGATGATCTGGGAGAAGCATACGAATATTTGATTAAAAAATTTGCAGATGATTCCGGCCACACTGCTGCCGAATTTTATACAAACCGTACAGTTGTCCACCTTATGACCCGCATCATGAAACTGAAACCTGGTGAAACCGCCTATGACCCCACTTGCGGTACAGGCGGCATGCTGCTCAATGCGGTGATGGATCTGCGCTCTGGCGGTCAAGAGTGGCGTACTGTGAAACTTTTCGGCCAGGAAGTGAACCTGCTGACCAGTGCTATCGCCCGCATGAATATGTTCCTTCACGATATTGAGGAGTTTGATATACAACGCGGAGACACGCTTGCCGAACCGAAATTTCTGGAGCTGGATCGGCTCAAGCAGTTCGATGTGATCTTTGCCAATCCACCGTATTCCATCAAGAAATGGGATCGGGCAAAGTTCAGTTCAGACCCATATAAACGGAACGAATTTGGTGTGCCACCGCAGGGGTGTGCCGATTACGCCTTTTTCCAGCATATCGTTAAAAGTCTGAACACAAAGACCGGTCGAGCTGCAATGCTCTGGCCTCATGGCGTTTTATTCAGGGATTCTGAAGCAGACATGCGTAAACAGGTGATTGAAGCCGATATGATTGAAGCGGTATTTGGGCTTGGCCCAAACCTGTTCTACAACTCGCCAATGGAATCCTGTGTGGTTGTTCTTCGAATGAATAAGCCCAAAAAACGGAAAAACAAGGTGCTCTTTATCAACGGTGTAAAGGAAGTCACACGAGAACGTGCCTTTAGTTTTCTGAGCGATAAAAATCTCGAAAAACTGGTGGATGCCTACTTTGCCCCGGAAAACCATGAAGATATTGCCAGCCTGGTGGATATTACCGAAATCCGGGAAAATCTCCACAACCTTTCCATTCCGCTATATGTGAGTAACGGATCGTCAGAAGATGATCAGGATCTGGAATCTACTATTGAGGCATGGCAGGTCGGCAGAGTGGAGCTGAAAAAACAGTCAAAGAAATTGTTTGCTGCCCTGGCAGAACTCGGATGTGAAATAAAGGATTAAGGTGGATTATCTCCGCGCAACCTCAAATATATGCGTAAATTTGCGGGGTCCTGGCCCGACAGAGAAATTGTGCAACGCACCGCTGCACAAATTACCTGGTATCACAATCTGGCTCTACTGGAAAAACTGAATGGGGTGAACAACAATAGATATAGATTTTCATAACCAGGAGGCATACGAAAAGCTGAAATGAAGAAAAAAAGTGAAATCAATTTTAATAACTTGGTTGAAGTCATCCAACAGATTCACAAGGAATTAGCTCAACAAGCAAGTTACGCTGTTAATGTCAGTTTGACTCTGCGTAATTGGATGATCGGTGGGTATATCCATAAATATGAACTCCTTGGAAGTGATAGGGCTAAATATGGAGACAAGTTAATTGAAAAACTCGCTCAATCTTTAGGTCATATACCTCGTACCCAAAAGAGAGAACTAAACCGTTATCGACTGTTTTATAAGGTATACCCTCAAATTGGGGAGTCAGTGACTCCCCAATTGAAAGCAAACCTCAAGTTGAAAGAACTTACTTTGCTTCAAACAGGGGAGGCGCTGACTCCCCAATCAAAACACACGAATGATCTTGTTTTGAAACTATCCTTCAGTCATCTGGATTTACTTGTTGCTATTGAAGACAATACCAAGCGTGCTTTTTATGAAGTGGAATGTATTCGCGGCAACTGGTCGGTGCGTGAATTAAAACGTCAAATCAACAGTTTTTATTATGAACGCTCGGGTCTTTCTCTTGATAAGGAAAAACTTTCTGAGCTTGCCAATCGAACAGCAGAACAAACAGAACCGACCTTGACTGTTCGTGATCCGTATATATTTGAATTTCTGGGTCTAAAAGCCAAAGAGGTGATGGGTGAATCGCACCTTGAAGATGAACTACTGGATAAAATTCAGGAATTCCTTTTGGAGCTTGGGCACGGATTCTGTTTTGAAGCCCGGCAGAAGCGTATTCTCATTGGCAAAACACATAACTTTATAGACCTCGTCTTTTATCACCGGATTCTTAAATGTCATGTGCTTGTAGAATTAAAACTTGCTGAATTTAGCCATGAAAATATTGGACAACTGAATACCTATGTCAGTTGGTATAAAAAAAATATAATGACAGAAGGTGATAACCCGCCTATCGGAATCTTGCTTTGCACAGACAAAGACCATGCGTTGGTGCAATACGCCTTAGCCGGGATGGATGGTAATCTTTTTATTTCCAAGTATCAGCTTGAACTGCCGAAGAAAGAAGAGATGCAAAAATTCATTGAAGAAAAACTGCGGGAGACCAACTATGGCGATTTTTCTGAGTGAAAAACAGGTACAAGAGGGTTGGCAGGTTGTTAAGTTTGGTGAGATTGCCAGGAATATTTCAGAACGTGTAGCCCCTTCTGAAACTGATCTTGAAGTCTATGTTGGTTTGGAACATCTTGACCCGCAATCGCTTCGAATTAGCAGACGTGGTGTACCTTCCGATGTCAAAGGGCAAAAACTACGTGTTCGCCCTGGGCAGATAATCTTTGGGAAGCGTCGTGCCTATCAGAAAAAACTAGCTGTGGCTGATTTTGACGGTATATGTTCTGCCCATGCCATGGTGCTGGAAGCCGCTCCCGGGAAAATTATACCTGAGTTACTACCTTTTTTTATGCAGTCTGACGTGTTTATGGATCGGGCGGTTGCCATTTCTGAAGGCTCACTTTCTCCAACAATCAAATGGAAAACGCTGGCAATCCAAGAATTCCCACTGCCGCCGATTGAGCTCCAGAAAGAAATTCTCGAACTCTTTAAAAAAATTGATTTATGTATTTATTATACTCACCAATTGGTATCCTACGCCTTGTTAACATCAAAAATTGTTGCAGAAAATATGATTGCTAAGTTCTCAAAATCTGTTGAAACAATAGACAGATATGCCGAAATTATTAGAGGGGTGACTTACTCAGGAGAGGATGAGGCAGAAGATGGCCAATATAAAATATTAAGAGCAAATAACATTTCTTTAGAAACAATGCGCATCGATCTGAGTGATGTGAAAAAAATAAAAAACTCTGTAAAGATTAGTGATAAAAAATGTCTGATCCAAAATGACATACTTATGTGCATGTCAAGTGGGAGTGTACACCATTTAGGCAAATCCTGTTTAATCGAAAAAACATTAGACTCTTATTTTGCGGGTGGATTTATGTCAATTATAAGAGCTAAAGATAGTTCGATAGCGCACTATCTCTCTATAATATTTAATTTAGCGGTATTCAGAAAATACATCTATGGAATTACCGCCGGAACAAATATCCAAAATTTAAAAAATGGCGATATGTCTTCATTTAAATTCAAATATGTTGATCGCGTTTTTAGAGACAAAATCGTAAATGTATATAATTTGTTTAATCATATTGCATTACAGGGATTAGAAAAAAAAGAACAACTTCAAAGAATAAAACAACACATCTGGCAACAGCCTTTCAAGGAGGTGTCGAATGTGTTTTAACGAGATGAACATTCGGAAGGGTGAAGGCGGAAGGCTAAAGGCTGAAAGAATGGCAATTAATCCGTCATCCCTCAACCTTTAAAAAGAGAGGTGTCGAATTGGCTTTAGTGTTCAATGTAAAGATTGAAGAGAAAAGGATGAAGGATAGACACAGGATTTTCATTCATACTGTATATGCTAAGATAAGCGTAACAACGTTTTTTCAATATAATGAGGTTCACATATGAGTATGCAAACAAATTTACACGGACGCTTACGCAACACAAGTCTGCCCAAAAGTCATGGATTAATGCCACTATTTGAAACTGTGGTTAATTCTATCCAATCCATTGAAGAAACCGGATTATCATTAACCAGCGGTACGATCACTGTAGAAATATTGAGGAGCAAGCAAGGCCAATTTAATTTTGACAACGAAAAAAAGAAGTCAGATGTGAGCACTCCTGAGGAAATTATTGGCTTTAAAGTAATTGACAATGGTATAGGTTTTAATGATGAAAATATGAAGTCCTTTGAAACGCTTGACAGTGAATATAAGGCGGAAAAAGGATGCCGAGGTGTAGGTCGGCTTTTATGGTTGAAGGCTTTTAACCGGGTGAATATTGAAAGCATCTATTATGATGAAACAGATGCTCCCAAATCCAGGAAGTTTTCTTTTAATGCCACTGTGGGTATAAGCGAACCTGTAATCGAAGAAGCACCTTCTGGAGCAAATAGAACGACCAGCGTATATCTTGAAGGTTTTGTTGAAAAATATCGTACTGTTTCACTTAAAACAGTAGCCGCTATTGCCAATAGCCTATTTGAACATTGTTTATGGTATTTTGTAAGAGAAGGTGGAGCACCTAAAATTGTAGTTCGTGACGATAACGAAAGCATCGGACTCGATCAGGTCTACAGTGAGCATATGCATTCATCAGCAACTTCTGAAACCATTTCAATAAAAAACAAGGACTTTGATCTGACCCATGTAAAACTACGTGCAAATACATCGCGTTCGCACATTATAGCATTCTGTGCGGGTAATCGGCTTATAAAAGAAGAGAATATTACAGGAAAAATCCCCGGGCTTTATGGAAAAATTAACGATAATAATGGTGAATTTGTATATGCCTGCTATGTTGGTTCTACATTTCTCAATGAGAAGGCGAGATCCGAACGCACAGGTTTCGATATATCAGAAGAGGTAAATGAACTTTTTGCAGATACAGAAATATCTCTAAGCGAAATACGATTCGCTGTTATTAGTAGCGCAGCAGAACACCTTTCTATATATTTGGAGGAGAATAAAAAAAGAGGAAAAGAACATGTTGAAAACTTTGTATCAAATAAAGCACCTCGATACAGACCTATTCTGTCAAGAATTCCAGAGAATAGATTGTATGTTGATCCAAATATTTCAGATAAAGAATTAGACATCACCCTACATAAGTATCTCTCCGAAATTGAAAGTAAACTTCTATCTGATGGGCATGAAATCATGAACCCCAAAAAAGATGAAGATCCTGATGATTACGAAAAAAGATTACAAGAATATTTGGATATAGCTGAGGATATTAAAAAGTCAGATTTGGCCAATTATGTTTCTCACAGAAAGGTAATTCTCGACATACTTGAAAAAGCTATTCAGAGGCAAGACAACGGCAAGTATGCTCGTGAAGATTTGATTCATAAGCTGATTATGCCACTGGGAAAGGATTCAAATCAGGTTGCCTTTGATAGCTGTAACCTATGGTTAATAGATGAGCGTTTAGCATTTCATAATTATCTGGCTTCTGATAAGACACTAATTTCCATGCCAATTACTGGATCTACTGAGACCAAAGAGCCAGATATTTGTGCCTTAAATGTTTATGATAATCCAATATTGGTATCAGAAGGGACAAAACTACCTCTTGCTTCAATTGTTGTTGTAGAAATCAAGCGTCCTATGCGGAATGATGCAAAGGAAGGCGAAGAGAAAGATCCAATTGAACAGGCACTTGGATATCTTGAAAGAATAAGACAAGGAAAAGTAAAAACTTCTGCTGGAAGGCCTATTCCACATTCAGATTCTATACCAGGTTTTTGTTATGTTATATGTGATATTACTCCAAGCATTCAAAACCGTTGCAAGATACACGATGCTATATTAACAAGCGATGGGCTTGGTTACTTCTTTTATAATAAAAGCTATGGTACATATGTTGAGGTAGTCTCCTTTGATCGGTTAGTAAATTCTGCAAAAGAAAGAAATAGAGCATTCTTTGATAAATTAGGGTTACCGACATCATGAGTAGAACAACATTTAACGAACAAAACACCATCGAAAACGCTCTTCGGGATCACCTGATTGGAAGGATGAAGGATGAAGGCAGAAGGATAAATGAAGTCTTTGAAGAATCTGCGCCCTATGGCACGTCTTTTTTCCCACCATGGAAGTTTGTGCATGGTGAGAATCTTATTTTACACGGTAAACAACCGCAGGATGTCTTTGTTGATACATGGCTTAAAGAATCCCTGTGTCGTTTGAATAAACCGCTGGCTGCAAATTCCGACCTGGCTGACGAAGTAATCCACCGCATGCGTGGAGTATTATTGGAAGCTAATTACAGTGGCCTCATCCGGGCAAATGAGATTTTTCAGGATTGGCTCCTTGGCCGCACATCCATGCCCCTTGGCAAAGACGGCGAACACATAACCATTCATCTAATTGATTTTGATAATTTTCAGAATAATCACTATGTGCTCAGCCAGCAGGTGCAGTTTACCGGAACACGGGATGCATATTTTGATCTTGTGCTTTATGTAAACGGTTTACCCCTTGTGGTGGGTGAAGTAAAAACACCAGTGCGTGATGCGATCAGTTGGCAGGATGGCGCGGCGGACTTCCTGGGCGGTTACAAACATTACTGGGAAAACCAGAAAGCCTTTTTTGTGCCTAATCTCCTTTGCTTTGCCTCTGAAGGAAAAACTTTTTATTACGGCCCTATTGGTGCCCGTTTCAAAAACTGGGCTCCATGGTATAGTACAGAGGATCGCGATGAGATTCCGCAGGATATGCGCACGGTATTAAAAAGCGCCGAGCATCTGCTCAATCCCAAGACATTGTTGGAAATATTGCAATCCTTTGTTGTTTTTTCAACAATCAAAGTGGGTGAAGGAAAGCCGAGTTATAAGATTAAAATCCTGCCCCGCTACCCCCAATACGAGGCTGCCAAGACAATTGTTAAGCGCGTGAAGCTGCAGGATGCTAAAAAGGGGCTGATCTGGCATTTTCAGGGCTCCGGCAAATCACTGCTCATGCTCTTTGCCGCTCAAATGCTCAAAGCTGACCCTGAACTGAAGAACCCCACTGTAATAGTGGTGGTTGATCGGGTAGATCTGGACAGCCAGATTAATTCCGTATTCAACAATGCAGCGGTTAAGAATGTAACACCGGTCAAATCATGTAAAGCACTGGCAAAGGAGCTAAAACAGGATTCGCGACAGTTACTCATCACTACCATATTCAAATTTGATGAGGTGGAAATTGATGAGAACAATTCCGAAGGGCTTAACTGTCGGGATAATATCATCGTACTGGTGGATGAAGCTCACAGAACGCAGGAAGGCAGTCTCGCTGAAAAAATGCGCTGGGCACTGCCGAACGCTTTTTTCTTTGGCCTTACCGGTACGCCCATCTCAGGTCTGGAGCGAAACACTTTTAAACTTTTTGGTGCTTCCAAAGACCCAGGACGGTATCTGAATCGATATTCCTATAAACAATCTATCAGGGACGAAGCCACTCTGCCGGTTAAGTTTGAACCGCGCCTGGTGGAGCTGCGTATCGACCGGGATTCCATCGATAAGGAATTTGAAGAGCTGGCAAAACAGAATGACCTGAGCGAAGAAGAAAAAAACTTTATCTCTCAAAAAGCCGGGAAACTGGCCAACCTCTTAAAAGCACCAAAAAGAATTACGGCTATTGCCGATGACATTGCGGAACATTACCGAACCCATGTGGAACCAAAACAGCTAAAGGGGATAGTCGTAGTGTACGACCGGGATGCTGTTGTGAGAATGTATTACCTGCTGGCTGAACGTTTTGGTAAAGATGCAGTGGAAGCGGTCATGAATATTTCACAGGGCACTATTGAGAATGAGACCGATGAAAATGGGAAACCGAAAAAAATTGCTCCGGATTGGTTGAAATGGCGGAAGCTGGAGCTGCCTGTTGAAAAAAAAGATTTCAACCGCTGGCAGGGAATTGATGCCAATCCTGAAGTTCAGGAAGCCTTGCTGGATCGGTATCGTGACCCGGCTGATGCGCTGAAAATAATTGTGGTGACCTCAAAGCTACTTACCGGATTCGACGCCCCGATCTGTTACTGCATGTATCTGGATAAGCCCGTGAGAGATCATACGCTCCTCCAGGCCATGTGCCGAACTAATCGTCTTTACAATGATATTAAAAAGCATGGGCTGATTATAGATTATCTTGGCGTTTTTGAAAATGTCGCCAAGGCGCTTGATTATGATCCCAAAGAAATCGAAGGCGTTGTGGAAAGCGTGGAAGCATTTAAAAAACTCTTTCCCGCAGCCATGCAAAAATGCCTGGATTATTTTCCGGGTGTTGATCGGACAATTGAAGGCTATGAAGGCCTTATCGTAGCGCAAGATTGTTTAATGGGAAATGAGAAGAAAGATGCCTATGCTTCTCAATTTAATGTTCTAAAACGATTTTGGGAAGCTATCTCTCCGGATAATTATTTAAATCAATATCGGCGTGATTACCGCTGGCTGGCTCAGGTATATGAATCCATCAAACCGGTTGGCGGAGTCGGTTCATTATTATGGGAATCACTTGGACCCGAAACCATTAAAATTATTCATGAGCATACAGATATCTACCGTATCCGGAATGATATTGATGAATTGGTCATGGATGCGGACTCTGTTTTTGAGCTGCCGGAAGAAGAACGTATAAAGAAAGCCAAAAAGCTGAACCTTTCCCTGATGGCAAAAATTCGGAGTAAAAATGATCCTCGTTTTGAGGAACTTGGGAAACGACTGGAACGACTCAAAGAGAAATACGAAGCAGGCGTACTGAATAGCCTTGAATGGCTCAAGGAGTTACTTGATGTAGCTCGTGATATGGTCCATATGGAAAATGTGACTCATGAGAAAGTTTTTCCGGATGACAAACAGGCGTTGACGGAAATCTTTCTGGAAGTGAAAAGCGATGCCACCCCACAGATTGTTGCTAACATTGTGGATGATATCGATAAAATTGTTAGAGCTACCAGATTTGATGGCTGGCAGAATAATCATGGTGGGCAACGAGAGATTCAAAAAGTACTCAGGCAAACCCTTTTCAAATATAAACTCCATAAAGAGCAGGAACTTTTTGATAAGGCTTATGGGTATATACGAGAGCACTATTAAAAAGCGCTAATGAAAACAAAGGAGTCACCTAAAACAAAAGGGGGGAGCCTCCTGGACATCCACAAATAAGTAAATAACCCGACAAATAAAGGCTGCCAATATGTCAGGTGTCATATTTTCATATCAACA
>Ga0180015_1000470_pt1 | contig 11596 bp, 8 predicted proteins | sample KR13_S2_MetaG_FD_116508 | JGI IMG/M metagenome (GOLD analysis project Ga0180015, IMG submission 116508) | Groundwater microbial communities from the Olkiluoto Island deep subsurface site, Finland - KR13_S2_MetaG | ecosystem: Environmental > Aquatic > Deep subsurface > Groundwater | place...
AGAAAATTTTATAAGACTTTTTTTATTAGCTTCTGGTTCAACTGATTTGGTTAGGTTAAGCCAGTTTCCTGTGAAACTGTCATGGTTTACAAATTATATTATTTTTGCTGAAATATAACTTTTTTCTTTTTTAAGTTCGAACATCATGATAAGGCATATCATTGAAGTGTATGCGCCTGAATTCCTGTTTTGTAGGGGTTGTTATTGATTATTTCGCCTTTTGGGAGCATGGGGGTTCTATCGTCTTCAGTCACCGGTATACCCCGGATTATAAGATTTTATAGTTACGTTTATCATATATGATGAGAATATCACATCTTATGATTTCAAAATCAATTGAAAGCTATCTTGCAGAGAAAAAGGCGAATGGACTTAAAGAAAGCACTATCCGAACAGTAGGTTACATTCTCGGAACAATGGATAAAATAAAACCATTGACGAAATGCAGCGAAGCAGATTTAAAGACCACTATTAGCAAACTGAATGTAAATGAGAAATCTCTTGTTCTTTATAAAATTTATATGAAGAACTTTTTTAAATGGCGTGGTGAATCCGATAAGATAAAATGGATTAAGATAAAAAAAGTAAAGTCTCCGATCCGTGAAGATGATTTACTCACACCTGATGAAATAAAGAAACTACTTGATGCCTGCCAGCGTCCCAGGGATTCAGCTTTAATTGCTCTTTTAAGTGAATCTGCTTGCAGAATATCCGAAGCACTGAACTTGAACATAAATGACCTTTCCAAAGTTGATTATGGCTTTAAAATGCGAATCAGGGACGGAAAGACAGGCGCCAGGGACATTTCATTAATAAGTTCAGTCCCGCATATTATGCAATGGCTTAACATTCATCCGCTTAAAAATGATATAAATTCTCCGTTATTTGTCGGTCTGGGAGTTAGAAACCAGTATGGCAGGATGAATGACCATGCAGCAAGAAAAACACTGCGAGAGATCACAAAACGAACAGGGATTAATAAAAGAGTTCATCCTCATTTATTCAGACATAGCACACTAACGAATCTTGCATGTGATGGCATGCAGGAGAGCATATTACGTAGACTTGCCGGATGGAGTGGTAGCTCAGAGATGCCAGCAGTTTATATTCATGTTGGAAATAAAGACGTGGAACAGGCGCAATTAGCACGTCATGGCAAAGCCACAGCACAGGCGCATTTATTCCAGAGTCCCTTAACTAAAGAATGCCCGAATTGTCATAAGGATATGCCAATAGAGGCTCAATACTGTGAGAATTGCAGTAAACACCAGGATTTAAGCGCAACCGTAAAAAAACTCCTTATGGAAAATCAGGATACAGAAAACAGACTAAACCTTTTAGAGAGAAGAAATCAATTCTCGCAGGAATTTTTTGAGTTGTGCATGAAGGACCCCAATATACTTGAACTACTAAAAAAAACACAGATTAAGATTAAATAAGTCCACACTTCTTACAAATTTGTGCTATTGTTTCGGCAACATACTTGAGATCCTTATTTTCTTTTTCCAGCACGGCTATCCTTCCCCCCATAAAAAAAACCATAACTCTGAAATAACAAAATAGAAGAGCTACATCGCAGATGTTTAACGTTCAGTAAACACATTATTTATTTTTAACACTTGGAGGGCTGGACAAACTAAGGAGAGCACAAAAGTAACGGGTTATTTTGATTCACATGAACAAAACATGATAGGACTTGAACTATCTGGACCGGACGCGGGGAGCAAGCCTTAGAGTTCATTTTGATTTTATCCCCTGCCCCCGCTCCGGGTTTGATCTTGCCCTTTTCAATTTCCGGGGCGGCGTCATGCCTGACGATTTCCCTTTTGCGCGGACATAAGCGGTATGAATGGTGTTATAATCCCGACGTAGTTCCTTTGCGAGCTTTGATACCTGGTATCCTCTTTCGTCTATCATGTACATGACGAGTATTTCGTTCGCTGTGAGATGAGAGAGTTCCTTCCGGGTGAACACAGAAAAAGGAATCAGACAATCGCCAGATTTCGCGGCTTTCAATACTTTAATGTTCTGTGAGTAAAGATCATACCCGCCGCCGTATAGAGTGCCGTATGCGAGATCATGGGCTTGCTTGATATGGTTTCTATGGCGCCACTTAAAAACAGGTCCCTTTATGTTTGATTCAAAAAAGAATTTCCGCAGCTCCTGAACGTCCTGGTTGAGCCGGAACAGTTCCTCTGAATCCGCGACTCTGGTTCCGTTGATGATTTCGTTGATTAGCCTGTTATCGTTGTAAACGATTATACCTTCGATGGTAAGCAGTTCCCCGCCACTGAGAATATTGTCCCTAACGATCCCCAGTGCGGTAATGATTGCCCTGAATTCTGCTGTTGCTGCGGTGCCGGTGCCCGTGAGCTTTGTTATTTTGTCCTCTATTCTTTTACTTCCGTTTTCTATTGTCTTCCTGATGATAATTCCGATTGAGGTTTGACCATGTGCGTTGCATGCCCCGTCACATTCCAAAGTAATGTACATAATTATCCCTATATGATAGGGATACATAGTATATATATCCCTATCATATAGGGATTACTCCCTTAGTATTTATGATAAGTAGAGGGTTTTAAACCATTCATTTCACCGGGTAGAACGGACAGCGCGCAGGATCGGGCAGAAAGCCGGAAGTCAAATGCTTATGCTTGGACGCCAAGTGTAGCCTTTGGGAGAGTTGAAAATGTCAAACAGAAAGCCTGATTCAGATGCCGGGGAGCGGGGGCTTGTGGATGAGTATAGCAGGGCGGTTATTTCGGATTTCGCTTAGTTTTTTGCTTTTATTTGCTAGGTGCTTTCTGCGTTTTTCTTGTTAGTTTAGGATATACCTCACAAAACGATTTAAAAGCTGTACAAAAGCAGAAATAAGGAGTTAGGAGAATTTGTCTTAAGATAAAGCATCTGTTTTAACGTATGTTTTAACGTATGTTTCAACGTATGTAACGTATATTTTAATTTGCGAAACTATAAAAGCTGTAAATAAGAAAATAAGCGATAGAAAGATATATGAATAGGTAGCTATACATATAAGCGTATGAGCCGGAAAAAAACAAAAATGAGCAACGCGATCCCCATCAGGCTGCCGCCCGAGGTTGTCGTGCGCGTGCAGCAGATGTCGGATGAGAGTATGGTGCCATTCGCAACGCTTATCCGCAAATTTGTGGTCGATCGGGTGCAGCAACTACACCCCGATCTAATAATCGTTACTAAATAAAAAAAGAGGGTATATGAAAATAATAAGAAGAGCGGCCCGGGAAGACCGCCCCATGGTAGAGGGTATATTACCTCTTGTGTATATCTATGTCCCTTCCCTCATATATATTTTTCGCAAAAATATAAGTTGCAGTGACTGCAACTGCGGGGGACGAGGGCATGCCTGAAGCACACCCTCAAACACAAGGTGGTGATGCACAGCATCTCTATGTTCAGGGGCAGGGTAGGCGCATGGTCTATTACCGCCTGAGGGTATTTCCATGACTGCAGATGAAACAAAAACTTCCGTAAAGAAGTACACAGAGCGAGGATGGGTATGTCATCCCTTAACCAGACCGGACGACAAAGGACCTAAGCCTGGAAAACGCCCTGTTTTAAGAAATTGGGAGAATCTCACGGAGACGCCCGCCGATATTGATACTTACATTAATAAGGGAAATAATGTTGGACTTGTTTGTGGAAAAGCAAGCGGGGTAACCGTTCTTGACTTTGACCACTGGTTGTTTTTTTCTGATCTGTTCGGCGAGTTTAAAATTGACACCCTCCGGAGCCAGAGAACCGAAGGCAGGGGGCACATGCTCTTCCAGTATTGCGAAGAGTTACATGCACAAAAGCACCATGACCTCGGGATCGAGGTTCTAAGTGACGGCAGCAACGCCGTACTGCCCCCATCCATACATGAGTCCGGCGACACATACAAATGGATAAATCCCAATGCCCCCTTAATTGAAATGCCCATAATACTAAAAAAGCGTCTCGGTGTACTGTTCGATACCGAAACACAACTTAAAAAGATGCTGGCGAAGTGCAGGCACTGTTTCCGGGACATCATCAAAAGAAAACCGGATATGCACGGTGGAGAGGGCAGGGAGTACATGCTTGCTGTATGCACGGATCTCAAAGCTACCGGCGCGAAAGAAGAACACATCCGCATGTTTGCTAAATTTATGTATCGGGAGGGGTACGATGAAGAGCGCACGCTGCGGGAATTTGAAAATATTGATCCTGCTAAAACGTGGCAGTGTGAAACGCTCCAGGCAAAGCTGCCTTCATTCGTGGATTTTGTGCAATGTAAACAATGCACTGAACGAAAGGAAAATTACCAAAAAAAACCTGATAACACGCACCGCAAACCCCAGCCGGAAGGATACGCATTCGAGCTGGTTTCTGCGGTGCAGGAGGTGACTCCCATTTATTATGACCGGGCGCGGATATACTGGCGATGGAACCCCATCCGACTTTGTTACGAAATAGTGGATGAGACCGACCTTCTCCTTGGCGTTCTGCGCACCTGTGCTGAACCCGATGTAATTAAATCCGAATTTAAGAATAAGGTTATGGAAGCGATGCGCCTGATGGGAAGAGAGCGCGTCGTTAAGCCCGTCCCCAAGTCATGGGTACAATTTGCTGACTGCGTCTGTGATATTTTTACAGGAGAGAGATTCGATGCCACCCCTGACTATTTCTTTGTTTCTCCCATACCTCACAAGGTAGGGACAACGCCAGATACACCCATCCTTGATAAGCTGTTTATGCAGTGGGTGGGATCCGGGGACCCTTTCACCAGGTCGTATGAAATCATAGCATATTGCCTCTACAACGGTTACCCGATCCACCGCGTAATCGGGTTCTATGGGGGTGGTCGCAACGGGAAAGGTCAGAATATGCAGCTCATTAACACCTTCCTTGGTGATGAGAATACAACCGCGTGTGACCTGGACAGGATTATTGAGTCCAGGTTTGAGGCTGCAAAGATGTATAAAAAACTGGCAGCATTCTCTGGAGAAACAAACTTCAACGTTATCCGCAATACCTCCCAGTTCAAGAAAATCACTGGTGATGACAAGCTGAGCGGTGAATTCAAATATAAAAGTGCATTTGATTTCACAAATACCGCTAAATTTATCATAGCAACAAACAGCCTGCCCATGACAATAGACAAGACCAGGGGATTTATGGCCCGTTGGTTGCTCCAGATATTTCCTAATGAGTTCGACGAGGGCGTTAATATCGTGGAAACGATTCCGGAAATTGAATACGAGAATCTTGCCGCTAAATGCTTAAAAATCCTCCCGGAGCTTATCAAAAGGGGAAAGTTCACCGGAGAAGGAACTATTGACGACAGGGCGAGAATATATGAGAAACTCTCGAACCCTGTAAGCGTTTTCATTGAGCAGTATTGCATCAAGGATATGAACGCCATAACCCCGCTGTGGCAATTATACGAGCAGTTCAAGAGCTTTCAAATTGAGGCGGGATACCGCCAGTTCAGTTCACGGGAATTCCAAACGGTATTGAATCAAACCGGATTCGACACAAAGCCCAACCACTGGTTTGTTGATCCACAGCACGGTGAGAAGCAGTGGACCGCCCTATTCGGACTTTCACTGAAAGAGTTTACCGGGAAAACGGTAACCGCTGCCCCTATCCTGACTGAAAAACCTCCCATGGAAAATATCCAGGTTAATGTCACAGAAAAACCCACGTCTTTTGAGACGCGCGTAGCTTCTGCTGGGGAGGAATGGCAGCATCGAATGGGCAAAGCAATAAATTCCGAAACAGTGGTCGCGTTCTGTTTCTGGTACTGTGAAACCATAGATAAAACCAAAAAGCCTGGCGATATCAGAGCCCTCGCCGGAACAATCTTTGGATTTACGCCTGAGAGAAGGAATGCTGGGAGTAAGAAGGAGCAGGAACAACCTCCGAAACCGCCTCCGGCACAGCAAGATTTGAAAAAGGATGAAGGGCTGGAAAAGCAGGAAAGCCATAAACCAGAACTGGGCAGCCTTAACTTTAATGGAAAAGAAATTTCGATTATTTGGGAAGATGAAACATGAAAAATATATTTATGGATACTGAAACTACAGGGTTGGATCCGTTTTCGGATAAGGTAACGCTCATACAAACATATTTTGAAGATAAAATACGGTTCAGCCAACCAAAGCCGGGAAAAATCTCCAAATTGAAAAACTTGCTTGAGGATAAAAATAATTTGATTATAGGGCATAATCTCAAATTCGATTTAAAATTTTTGAAATACCATTTTGATATAGAACCCGCGTTTATCTTTGATACCTGGGTAGCGGAAATCCTCCTGAGTGGAGGCATGAAGGCAAGAAGCAGAAATACAACCACACTGGAAGTTCTGGCAGGACAGTATGCGAATATCAACATGAATAAGAACGAAGAGACCAGGCAGTCCTTCAAGAGCGATGTTCTAACTCCCGAACAGATAAATTATGCCGCTATGGATGTGGCAGTTCTCCCTGCAATATTTGAAAAGCAGCAGGAACTGCTAAAACAGTCCAAGCTTGAAGCCGTGTTTGCTACTGAAATGAATTGCCTTCCTGCCGTAGTATGGATGGAATTATCAGGGGTTCCCTTTGATATGGAAGGTTTAAAAAAATTGAAGGTTGAAATTGAAAATAACCTTGAAATAGCGAGAATACAGGTATTGACCGCGATGAAAGACTCTGGGTACAAAAATCTGGATTTATTCGGCATGCCTGCCGTGGACCTGAACAGTCCCCTGAAGCTCAAGACTGCGCTGCAGAAGATAGGATTGAAGGTAGAAGACACAAATGATAGCACTATTTCAGCCCTGGATCATCCCGTGGCGAAGTCCATTAGACAATACCGTAAATTCCAGAAGATGCTCAACTCTTTTCTCGATAAATTGCCCAAACATGTTAATCCAAAAACCCAAAGGATTCACGCGAACTTTTCGCAAATGGGAACTCTTGCCGGGAGGTTCTCCTGTTCCAAACCTAATCTTCAACAGATTCCCAAAGATAATAAAATAAGGAATCTGATAAAAGCTGCACAGGGTTATAAAATAATAAAAGGAGATTATTCGCAGATAGAGCTGCGCCTGTTAGGTGAAGTCGCTCAGGAACCCAAGTTCATCAAACTGTTTAATGATGGGGGAGATTTGCACAAACTGACCGCTTCCCTGATTTTCAATAAACCGGTAAATGAAATTAAAGCCGAAGAAAGAAGCATAGCTAAGATCATTAACTTCGGACTGAACTACGGCATGTCATGGATGGGCCTGCAAACCAACCTGCAGGATGCAGGAATTATTATATCTAAAGAAGAATCCAGAAAATACATAGATGTTTTTTTCAACAATTACCCGATGATTAAGGAATATCTTGATCATGCAGGGAATTTTGCAGTTGATAATTGTTTCATCCGGAACAAAGCAGGACGCCTGATCAAGTACAAGCCCCCTGTAGATGAACGCGACAGGTCTTTCATTTTTCGGGAAGGAAAGAATAACCCCATCCAGAGCCTGAACGCTGATATTCTGAAAATCGCAATGGGAAGACTGCATAAAAGGCTGAAAGAATACAATATCAAATTGATTAATGCAGTACACGACGAGTTAGTATTTGAAGCCGCAGAAGAACGGGCAGAGAGTGCGGCACTCATTATAAAGGAAGAAATGGAGACCGCGGGGCAGGAATTTCTAAAGACTATTCCTTGTATCGTTGACATAAAAATAGCAAACACGTGGGACTGACGGAAATGGAATGCAGCACTGAAAATTCAAAAATAACATTCATCCGGGAGTCCTGCGATCACTGGAAAGATGAGAAATGCTGTCTGTTTGGAATATGTTTTCTGAGTCAATGTCTGACTTATCTGCGGGAAAAGAACCCCTTTTAATCTGAAATTTCATCTTCTTTTTTCTCCAATAACTTGGCAGTGTTGGAGATGTTGGACTTCTTTTTGTAATTTTCTGATTTGAAAAATTGCTTTCAGTATGTCCAACATACCTAACTTTGTAAAAAGAAATCGCTATCAGTAAGGACCGTTGGATATGTTGGAGATGTTGGACTACCCTACCTATTATATACATAGGCGGTCAAAGGTGTGGATCCCTATCCAACATCTCCAACATGTCCAACACAAAGCCTCACCTGGTTGCGATTCGTCTCTGTTGGACATTTTTCCTATGTCCAACATTAATTGTATGAAGAATGTCATGCGGAGAATTTCCTATATAGGTAATTCGTTTTTTGGTTGACATAATAAAAAACAGTGTGCCAAGATAGAAAACGAATTACATATATTTAAATATTAAACTATATGAAATTCGTTTTAGATTGGGTAAAGATGCTCTTCACCTTTTATGAAAAAATAATTCAGGTAACCTCCACTCTTACCTGGACGGGATCTCAGATGTGCCTACATTGTGTTCCCATATCAAACGTTATGTAAATATCAGGTTTTCAGCAGTGTTTTATCTCAATCTCTGCATGTTCGTGGGGATTGCAGTGTTGTTTTTACCTCTATTCTGTTTCTTTAGACCCGTATAAATAATAAACACACACACAGCCCTGCAAATTGGCGACAATATTGGCAATAATGAGCATTATATTGGCACATAATTGGGCATTTTTCAACGTTTTTTGGCATATAAGTTGGCATCCCGGTCAGAAATTGGTATTATCTTGGCATTGTTGGCATATTTATTGGCATTTTATTGTAAAACTGGGCATTTTTGTTCTTCATGAGAGAGAAATATATTTCAAGCTGGAACCCAATTATGTTTCATGGCAATCACCAATAAAGAGAAAGAAGAAATCCATGAATTCCTCAAACAAGGGATAAAAATCACAGATATAGCGGATCAATTAGGTATATCACGGGAAACGATCCGCAAAATAAAGAATACCCCACTTCCCGATGGAAAGAAAGCAGACCTTGCAAATTTTAACAAACGTTTTGAAGTCACCGGGGAAGAAGTCACCGCAGAAGAATTGTTAAAAGCGGTAGGAAGCCTTGCCCCCAAGATACTGAAAGAGCGTCTTGATGCAGGCGCGCTTGTCCTTAGTATTTGCGGAAACCACGCAGCAGCAGCAGGAATGAACCTTGAGGAATATATTAAAACGCTGTTACTTTTTCCAGGAGAGCTTGAACAAGCACGAGTTGATCTTCAGAATCTGACAGATTTGAACCAGCAACTCCAATACGTAGTAGATCAACACATTGACAGCGTCGCCATAACAAGGGCAGTGGATCGTGTAATGGCGCGGGTACTCGAACACGGTACAAACAGAATAAATATAGATGTTATTTTTGCGTATGGACATTTCTTGCAGCGGTTACGGACCGAGGACCCGCAATTCTTCAAACACTTTAGAACAATAGCAGCAGAGCCGGCCCCCCGGGAAGTCATGGATTCAATCCTCACCTGATAAAACATGCAGCTCCAGCAACTCTTCGACAGATTACAGATCGCGCAGGATCGAGTGGAAGTTGCAACTATCCTTGTGGATCTTGCCACGCGCGCAGAGCGCAACACCGCCCTGCAGAATGTTCTAAGAAATATAAAGCTCCCTTCACCGTATGATGTTTTGGAATATACCCGCCCCAGTTCCAGGGGAAAGAAAGGGTACTGGGGGCGCATACCTAGCTGGCGGCAGTATCCTTCCATAGCCCAGGCGCAGGCAAGACTTACATTCTCAGAAATTAATTTTTCCTTGTTCGGGACAAAAGGAACAGTGGAAAGACCGGACGGCACACGCATTGGACTGGTAAATCATCTGGTGGGTGAATTTATGCGTTCCCGGAGGATTGTCAATGAAGAGGAGAAGGTTGACAGACAGAGGCAAAAGGCGATGGATAGAATAGTTGAAGCTGTCGCGCCCACATGTCCGTGATGAGGGAATCTGCACATACTGGTTCAGTTGCATCCTCTGTTTTAGCGCAAGTGCCTCCAAGACATGGCAGAACTGTCTAAAGAGCCTTTGACAAATTTGTCAAACCCTCTTTTAACAGTCGATATGTTGCATCCTCTGATTCAGCGCAAGTGCCTCTGAGACCTTAGAGACAGTAGTAAATATTTTACGACGAACCCACACGTACATGCGGGTTCGTCTTAAGATAGTTCAGACAGTAGTTGCATCCTCTATTTCAGCGCAAGTGCCTCTAAAACGTTGTTTACAAATTTCTCCAATTTTAGAATTATTTGTATAACTGGCAGTAATATTGGTGCATCCTCTGATTCAGCGCAAGTCCCTCTAAAACCCCGTTTGTCAAACGTTTGACTAACGGTTATATCCTACTGCATCCTCTGATTCAGCGCATGTCCCTCTGAAACAGGATATTACCGTTGTGGGTTTAAACCCACAACGGGGTTGCATCCTCTGATTCAGCGCAAGTGCCTCTAAAACCTGCATACGCATATCGTATGCTTCTACTTCCTTTGCGTTGCATCCTCTGTTTCAGCGCAAGTGCCTCTTGAACCTGAGTATATCATTCATGCCTGTTACAAGCATACCTGTTGCATCCTCCGATTTAGTAATGGAGCTTTTAAAAGGGATGTTCGTTACGAACATGTTGTATCCTCTGATTCAGCGCAAGTGCCTCTCGAACACCGCAGATAAACGCAGATGAACGCAGATTTGTTGTTGCATCCTCTGTTTTAGCGCAAGTGCCTCTGAGACATGGCAGAACTGTCTAAAGAGCCTTTCCCAAATTTGGGACACCCTCTTTTAACAGTCGATATGTTGCATCCTCTGTTTCAGCGCAAGTGCCTCTAAAACGGTGTTAAATCCACTGTCTAAATCCAACTTTGGCAAATTTGCCAAACTTGAGTTTAGACTGTTACGTTCAATGTTGCTTCGAGGTTGCAGCCTCTGATTCAGCGCAAGTGCCCCCTCGAACCAGGCGCAACATCACGAAATGGGACAGGTGCCTGCTCGCACTGAAGCTTGAGGAACATTACAAGAAGAAAGGGAAGGAAAATATAAAATATGGTTTAAATAAGCCTTTCCCAAATTTGGGAAACCCTATTATAGAACAAGATATATTAAAATCTGACCCAATCGATACCAGCGAAGATCTTGCCAAAATCGCAGGCGTATCACACGGTACTCTTGACAAAGTCAAAGATATCTTAGAGAAAGCCACTTCTGAGCAGAGAGCTGCACTTGACAGAGATGACACATCGATTCAGCGCGTGTGCCTCTCGAACCTTCCGTTCTCCAACCAGTTGGAGAACGGATAGGTGTTGCATCCTCTGATTAGCAATATCAGGTTCTGATACTATGACCGTTTATTATTGTTGTATCGCCACATCCCAAGTTTTGATACTTTAATGATCCCGGTTTGAGCCAATAATTTTAGACTATCTAATAGGTGTCGGCGATTTCTCCCATACTTCACAGCAAGTTCAATTATGGTTGTCTGTACTTCTCCTTCTTTCCGGGAGGCGAGTTCGACTTTAAGTAGTTCTGTATTGCTTTGCAAAAACAATTCCTCTCTCTTTCTCTCTTATATTAATTCTTTATATAATTTTTGTTATGGGGAGAAGTAACAGTAAAGAGATAACTAAGTAAGTTGCATCCTCTGATTAGCGATA
>Ga0180015_1000473_pt1 | contig 11557 bp, 12 predicted proteins | sample KR13_S2_MetaG_FD_116508 | JGI IMG/M metagenome (GOLD analysis project Ga0180015, IMG submission 116508) | Groundwater microbial communities from the Olkiluoto Island deep subsurface site, Finland - KR13_S2_MetaG | ecosystem: Environmental > Aquatic > Deep subsurface > Groundwater | place...
CAAGACGGTCATACAGGGCTTCAACAAAAATGCTGTCTGCTATAGCTTTGAGAAAAGCTGCCCTTTTTATGAACCTGTAAGCAGCAAATAGGAAACCATAACCAACTGCAGCTGTTATTAAGCGCCAGTATATCTCCAAATGAGAAATATGGCGTCGCTAAATCGTGATTATCAGTATGCTGTCCGTCCATTTATATCCAGTTCTCTAAACGTGTATAAAAAAACATTGATTTGATCCTTTTATGGAAAATTGTATTTTCTTTCTTTCGTATTATGTGTTTGCATTGTGTTATATCTAAATATAAGTTTTATGACTTAAGACGATCTATAATTTAAATTACGATTATATATATACTTTTTGTATTTTTTATTTCAATCCAATAACTATTTTATATAATAATTGTATATATGTTCATTTAAATCATGGAAGAACGAATTATCGCCCCAACCTCGCAGAAGGACGAGACCGAGGATGTCCCAATCCGTCCAGCCAGTCTTGATGAATTTATAGGGCAGACCGCTCTAAAGGAAGCCCTTAATATATTTATTGAAGCCTCAAAAAAGAGGGATGAGCCGCTTGATCACATCCTTTTCTCGGGTCCTCCGGGGCTGGGAAAGACAACCCTTGCCCACATTATAGCACATGAGATGGGCACAGACATAAAAGCCACATCAGGTCCCGTTCTTGAGCGTCCCGGTGACCTTGCAGCGATGCTCACCGTGCTTAAAAAGGGAGACGTGCTCTTTATAGATGAGATACATCGCATGAACCATGTGATCGAAGAGGTGCTGTATCCCGCGATGGAGGATTACGAGATCGATGTCATGATAGGCGAGGGACCAAGCGCTCGGTCGATAAAACTGAACCTTAAGCATTTCACGCTTATCGGCGCGACCACGAAGGTCGGGCTACTTGGTTCCCCGTTCAGGGACAGGTTCGGGTTCACTGCGCGCCTTAACCTGTATGAAGTTGAGGAACTTGTTAAAGTCGTGAAGAGAAGCTCTTACATCCTTGGAATTCCTGTAACTCCTGACGGGGCGCTTGAAATTGCTAAACGAAGCCGCGGGACGCCGCGCATTGCTAACCGCCTGCTGAGGCGCGTGCGGGATTACGCAAGCGTGAGGGCAGGAGGAGAGATAACGCAGGAAGTTGCTGACAGGGCTCTTACCATGCTTGGTATCGACAGGCTGGGACTGGATGACCTTGACAGGCGCATTTTAAGGGTGATAGCAGAGGATTTCAGGGGCGGTCCTGTGGGTGTCAAGACGATCGCGATCTCTGTGGGTGAGGAGACAAGGACTATAGAAGAAGTCTATGAGCCTTACCTGATCCAGATGGGGTTCATTAAAAGGACGCCGCAGGGAAGGGAGACCACGATGGCGGCAGGTGAACACCTGGCTCCGAAAAGCACATAAATCTCAAGCGCATATAAAATACCGTGATAATCATTGGCATCGACCCTGGACTTGCAACCGTAGGCTTCGGTGTGATACGAAAAGAAAAAGACAGGATAACACCTGTGAGCTACGGGTGCATAAGAACATCCTCCGAAAAACAGAACCCGCAGCGCCTGCTTGAGATATATAATGAATTAAACATCCTTTTCGAGAAATACGCACCTTCTGAAATTGCGGTCGAGAAGCTCTTTTTCACAAATAATATAACATCAGCGATGGGTGTGAGCGAGGCGCGAGGTGTCATCTTCCTTGCTGCACAGCAGAGGAACATACCTGTCATTGAATATACACCGAAACAGGTAAAACAGGCTGTAACAGGCTCAGGAAGCGCCGATAAGAAGCAGATGCAGGAGATGATAAAAAGGATTCTCTGTCTCGATGAGATACCCAAGCCTGACGATGCAGCTGACGGTCTTTCTATCGCGTTATGCCATATCAATTTCAGGAAGTAAATTTACTTTATTAATATAGGAGAGGATTTTGAATTGTTTTGATAAACACACGATATTCCAAAATCACATGCTCGCATTTCTTCCCATGATTGATTTATTACGCGGGTGACACATTTTATGTTTGAATTTTTACATTCCATATATACCAGCCCATTTGATGTTGATTATGACGATTCAAATTCATATTATGTTGATATGAATCTCAATTATCATAATAATAATCATTAGTATATGTACTATATATAGTTTATCATTATTAACAATATTAATCCAATGAGTTTCGCTTTCGCCTTGAATATCCAATATTCGCTATTTCTTAATTAATAAAAAAATAAATATGTATCTATTAAATATATTATTAATAAATAAAGATATAAACCATTAAAAGCAATTACTGAAATAGAAATTACTAAAGTAAAATACATTATGGATTTAATGAGATGGCGGTATGATTTCACATATTTCAGGAGATATAGCCTACTGCGGCGATGGGTTTGTTGTAATTGATTTTAACGGCTTCGGCTACCAGATCAATGTAACTGCGCCCACGCTTGCAGAGCTTCGGGACTCAAAAGAGAAAATCAAACTATACACCCACCTGCATGTCAGGGAGGACGCGCTCACATTGTACGGTTTCAAAACGCCTGGCGAGCTTGAGATGTTCAAGCAGCTCATCAGCGTGACCAGGATAGGACCCCAGATAGCTCTGAACATATTATCGCAGATAAAGACAGGAGATCTTGCAGCCGCCATTATTCAGGAAGATGAGAAAGTCCTGAAAGGAATATCAGGCGTGGGTCCGAAGAACGCAAAGAGGCTGATACTTGAACTCAGGGACAGGATGAAGAAGCACATGAACAACTTCGTGCCCACCAGAACGAGCAACATCAATTACGACGCCGCAAGCGCGCTTGTCTCGCTTGGATTTGCACAGCGCGAGGCGCGTGACGCTGTTGAAGCGGTTTCGCAGGGGATGAAGCAGCCAACGGTTCAGGCGCTTATAAAGGCTGCGTTGTTGAAGTTGAAGGAAAAATAAGTCTCAATACATCTCAGTTTTAAATATAGGATCTAAAAATATTAGTCCCGCTCTGCATCATCTCCTGATGACACCTCATCGCGGCGGAGATTTTAGATTTCTGATACTATGGTGGTGGGTCAGGATCACTTAGGGCTATAGCGCTCCACCAGGGTGCGCTAGTTCCTGTAACATCCCCCGTCTCTGCGCTTATCCTGTATTCCATGGATATCGTTGCGGGGATCAACCACAAGATCTTGCCATTCTTCTCAACTTTAGCAAGGTATTCTGGCTTCGTCCCGTCATCATTCAAAATCAGTTCCTTGAGCCCTGATGGCGATATGGCAGCCGGGGACTTCTTTGGCTTGATGGCGCCTGTCAGGGTTCCCTTCATGCCAGATGCCGTGGCTGCTCCATCCTTCCCGAAAATACTGACATCTCCGGTCTTTGTCTTCCCGTCGTAGTTAGTGAGTTCAACCATTTGTCCGTCAGGAAGCAGGAATTTGTATTGCCCTACGCCTATCTTCTCTCCTTTTGTCCCTTCAGGCAGCGTAATGCCTGGCGGGTCGGGCTGCGGGGATAGCTGTGTCGATGAGAACACTATCGTTATCGGAAGCCATGTGATTTCATCGTCTATCTTTACATAGTCAGTTCCTTCAATATTCCTAATGAGCGCCCCTGGCATCATTTTTATCTCTTTCCCGCTATTAGTGGATATCAATGCGCCGTCTGAATACTCAAGGGGCACATCACCCTGCGCTGTGGTGTCGCCGTCAGTTATTGTCGTGCTGCCGTCCTGCGATTCTATCTCGATCTCCTTCTCTTTTATATCCACTTTCACTTTCTTTGCCTTCGTCTTCAGGTCATCGAGAATGATATTCCCGTCCTTGATCTGCAGCTTCCTGATTATCGTGTTCCGCCTCGCATCCAGTTCAGACGTCCTCTGTGCGAACTCCTCCAGGAGCTTCTTCTTTTCATCCTCTACCTTCGCAAGCTCTCCCTGCATATCTTTATCAGAAGCACCCTCTACTATCGCCTTCTGCTTTGCCCTGTAGGCGTTCTCAAGGTCATAGAGCGAATCAACTTTCCCAGTATCGAGTTTTTCACCCCTGCATCTCTGTTTCTGAGTCTCTATCTCTTTTGCAAGCATGGCAAGCTTATTTTTCAATGCTGCAACCATATTATCGTCGTTCGCGCCCGCAATTCCATCGTTGATCTGCCTGTATATAAGCTCAAGCCTCGAAAGACGTGCGCACGGCGACTCCTCTTCCAGCGGTTTTCCCTGCTGGCATGCGAAGGTCATCTTTTCAAGCCGCTCCCTGAGATAATTATATTCCTTCGTATAAGGCGCAAGGTCGGTCTCGGTCATCTCGCCCTTTGAGATCGCCTCTTTTATCACCATGATCTTTCTTTCAAACTGATCAAGGCTGTCCCTGATCATCGGTATTTCATCGCACGGGTTCTTGATTCCCGGAGTAACGATCTTTGTCGCCTGCGGCGCCTGAGCTTGGCATGTCCTGAGTTCAGTCTTAAGAGCCAGTATATCCTTAATTATGTTCTCGGCATCCTGACCCTGCGCAATTCTCAGTCTTTCCATAAGGGTATTGAGCTTCTTTTCCAGTTCTCCGCAACGGTTGATCACCGCGTTCACATTTGCGGAAGTCTGACCGGCTGCGCAAAGCTTACTTGCCTCATCAAAAGTTATGCCGAAAACTTCCATGTATTTCCTTGCGCATGACTCAATCGGATCAAGAGGAGCTACTGAAGGTGTTGTACAGTATTTCTTTGCCTCATCATAGCTCATTCCACTTAACTTCTGCTGCTTTGCTATGCAATCAGCTACAGGATCTGTTGTAACGGCAGCCGTGGCTGAAGTTTCAGCCTGGCATGCGACTTTTGCGCCATTGACATTGTTGGTCTCATCTGTTTCTTTAATGCTGTTTGTGGGGTCAGCAACGATTTTGACCTCTGCCGTTCCTGAGATGTCAAAAGATGTGAGGTAGTGGGCGCCGCCTACGGTCAGATCCCCGCCTGTGGGTCCTCCAAGATCGATACTGCCCTTCTTCACCCCATTTATATATACATCAGCCACAGCCATCCACCCGGATGGAATGGGATCAAGCCTGTTCTCCACATTGAAAGCAAGCTTATTCCCTGGGGCACAGTATATTTCCTTTACTATAAGGTCAGGGAGGTATTGAATGGATGTCTGCGTGGGCTTAACGGTTGTCTGAACTGCCGTGGGCGTTAAGTTCGTCGTACATATCCTCTTTGCATCCTCTGGAGTTTTTCCCAATTTCACATAATAGTCTATACACTGTGTTATCGTATCCGTTTCCGCACTGGCTATGGCTGGCGCAACAAAAAAGAACAATACCAACCCGCACAGCACAACATGAATGAACCTGATGTTGTGATTCATGCAGATTATTTTATTTTGTCATCGTTATAAAGCTTTTGGTAACAGATTTACAGTGACTGTAACTGCTTCCATCCCACTTATTAATACGCGAGCTTACTTCTCACTTTATCATAGAACCCGTCTATTCTGGTTTTCACGAACCTTGCAGGTTTTTCAGCCCTGGTGATATGTATTTTATCCTCATAATTTATTTTTCTCGTGAACTGTCCGTCAATAACAATAACTGCTTCCTTTTTGGGGACAATAAGTTCCATCCTTATCTCGCTTTTTGCAGGTACTACCCAGGGTCGCGCCGAAAGTTTGAAAGGTGCAAGAGGCACTATAACGGTACCATCAACACGCGGATCGACTATCGGTCCCCCTGCGCTCATGGCATACGCCGTGGAACCTGTAGGGGTGGCAAATACAACGCCGTCTGACCTTAATTCCTCCATCCTGCATTTATCCACGAAGATCCTGCAGGATATCATCTTTGCCGGGCTTGCAGTGATTATCACGACCTCATTTGTGGCATTTGGGAATATTTTGTCATTGACTTTTACCGAGAGTCGCGCACGTTCTTCAATTTCAAAACCTGAAAGCACTTTATCGATCGCTTCAAGAGCTTCATCAGGGTTCACGTCCACAAGGAAACCGATCGTGCCCATATTGATACCGAGTACGGGAAGAGGGTCATCCATCTTCTGTATGCCCCGGAGCACAGTCCCGTCGCCTCCTATTGATATTATGAATTCAGCGCCCTTATTTCTCATCTGCGCAACAGGCGTGCCTTTAATATCCATTTTTTCTGCGGTCTTAAGGTCAATGAAAACTTCTGCTCTTCCCCTAAGATGAGTAAGTATGGTTCCCACCATAGCAAGGACTTCCTCGCTGTCGCATCTGGATATAAGCCCGATCTTTTTCATTTTCATACTATTATATGCCTACGCAAGCTCAAGTAATTTATCATGAGCTTTTCCGTTGCTTGCTACCATATTCACCCTTTGTCTCACATCAAGCGGAGTTGAAAGAGGATTTCCGCTCCAATCTGTAACACGACCTCCGGCTTCCTCCACTATCAGTTTTGCCGCCGCTATATCCGTAATGCGAAGCATGTTTCTCATATCGATGAAGGCATCGAATATGCCTGATGCGATATAACACAGTTCGAGCGCGGCGCAGCCGTACACCCTCACCCTCCTGACGTTGTGGTTGTTGATCGGAAGAGCATGGGGGCGCTGGCTGTAGGATATGACGCTCAATTCAGAAAGTTCCGAATGATCGGAAACATGGATTTGTTTACCGTTCAGGAACGCGCCTTTTCCCTTCTCAGCCGTATAGATATCGCCATTAACGAGGTTCTTCACGTAGCCATACCTGGTATCTGACAGGTCCGAGTCTCCGATCGCGATGGGCACGCAAAAAAAAGGGATGTTGTTCACAGCGTTGAACGTGCCGTCTATGGGGTCAAGTATGAACGTGAATTCGGGTTCGCTGCCAATTATCTTTTCACCAAGTTCTTCGCTCACGAACCGCATTGACCTGCCGTCTTTTTCCAGCACTCGCAGCGCGGCGTTCTCTGCAACTTCATCGATCTTCTCCGTGGGAGTGCCATCCGCGCCTATGCGAAGCGTCACGCCTGCTTCTGGTTTTCCGATTATCCCTGAAACAGCCAGCTCTACCGCTCCTGCGACACTATTACACATATCATATTCTGATTGGTGCGCCATTATCTATCCTTTTTGATTTGTGCAAAGACTGAGAATATAAATCACTTATCCAACACTACAACCCGCCACGAACCTCTGTTTTGGATTATTCAACTGGACGATAAGGAAGCGGTCATTTTTACTGTACGCGACATCATTCTGCGCTGCAATAGCAACTGTGCACTCAGAGCCTGCCTGCGCCTGTGTGGCTTCTTTGCCCCCGATCGATATGCTGCTGATGATCGCAGGCATGTCCTGGAGTCCTGCGAACAGGTGCACCGCATCGCCAACGCCAAGAGGCAGGGTGAATTTTGACAGCCTGCACTGGAGGGTTATTTTTGATGCAACGTTCTCATCCTTTGACATGATATAGCCGCGGTCAAATTCTTTTGACTGCACTCCTTTGAGAGCCAGTCCCACCCTGGTTCCCGCGGGCGCTGTCTTCATTTCCACATCGTTGCTCTGGATGGAACGGATCTCTGAAGGTCTTTTTACAGGGAAGAGGGTGAACTGGTCGTGAACCTTAATGGTTCCCTGCAATACAATGCCAAGCACAACAGTCCCGATACCCGTTACATTGAAAAAATGGTCTACCATTATGCGGGGCGGCAGGTCGTTCAAGGCTGCATTGGCTTTCTTTGCCTCTTCCGCAAGCGCGAATATCTTTTCCTTAAGCGTTTCCAGACCTTCGAACGTGGTTGTTGAGACAGGTACAGCTTCCCATTTTTCCAGGTTCGTGCCTTTTGTGATGGCTTTTAATTTTTCAGAAAGTTCAGCGATCGCCATGGGGTTTGACTTATCTGCCATCGTGATAACGAACAGCCCGCGTTTGTTGCCAAGAAGGTCAAGCGACACGATACATTCTCCCACCTGCGAATTAAGTCCGGTGGATGGGACGCAGACAAGGGCGATGTCACAGAGGTTTATCGCATTGATGAGCGATTTAATTGAACCTGGATAGCCGATAGCGTCCACGAATGAGTAAATGTCATTTCCTTTTACAAAATTATACAGCGTGATATCTGATTCTGTACCCTTCTTTCCAAGATTTGCTGCGAGATTTGTCCTTCCTGATTTCTCGCTCCCGATGATAGATACGTTTGCCATGATAAGAACTCCATGCTATAATAAGGTTGATTGTATATGAAATTGGCGTTTCATTAGAAACCATTATCATCACAACCACGGTTAAAGGAGGCGAGGAATCCCATTGAAAGCAACCGCATTCACTGTTGAAAAAATCCCCCTTATAAAGCCTGGTGATAGTATAGGACATATCATATCTGAAAGAACGTCTCTTGAAGATCATGATATCGTTATTATTTCATCTACGGTTGTCTCAAAATCCGAGAACATGATCCGTTCCATACGCGACCTGCCTGTCACAGAACGGGCAAAAAATATCGCATTACTGAACAACGTTGAGCCGGGATTCGCACAGTCTGTGCTTAATGAAAGCATAGAAGTGCTTCTTGAGTCACCGTTCCTTCTTGTCCGCTTGAAAAACGGAAGCATATGCGTAAATGCAGGTATTGACCATTCAAACGTAGAGGGCGCCGATAACATCCTCTTGCTTCCTGAAGACGCGGACGAAAGCGCACGGAAAATAAAAGATTCGCTTTTTGAATTAACAGGAAAAAAAGTGAGCGTTATCATCACAGATACGAACGGCAGGGCTTTCAGGATAGGACAGACCGGTGCCGCTGTCGGGATAGCAGGAATTATAGCCATGCGTGACTGGCGCGGAACTTGTGACCTCTTCGGAAGGGTTCTTGAAGTAAAGAACGAGGGGGTAGTGGACGAAATTGCAGGTTTTGCTAATCTCCTGATGGGAGAAGGCGACGGAGGCACTCCGGTCGTTGTGATCCGAGGACTGGAAATGTATCATGAATCATACGGTATAAGAGAATTATTAAGATCTGAAAAAGAAGACGTGATAAGGAAAGCGCTCAGATCTCTGTCAGCCTGAACTGCTTCGTATCCTTTTTTACCTCGAAGAATTCCCTTGCTATCTTCCCAACTTTCTCCCTGTATTCCGGGGGCGTGAAAACCCCAAGCCTCCAATTGTCAGTCTGCGCTTTCTCCAGAGCTGCGACAAGGCTTGATGCTTTATCAAGGGCTGTCATTCTGCCGTTAATAAGGACCTGTGCTCTCATTTCTATCAGATGCGGCTTTTCAGGGATGTCAACTATCACGTAACCCGGTTCTACCCCTGCGGTTTCTGCTATTTCGTTCTCCACCCTGCTCATGCTTTTCCTGAATTTTAAGCAATCAGGATCCAGTGACTCAAAACCAACATACAGCGCCCGCTTGAAAAGCCGCCTTTCATCAAGCCTTCCTGCAATATCGGCTGCATAACCTTTTGAACTCTTCATTTTCATCATCAGTTCAGCATCGTCCATCCTCTGGAGCGAGGCGGGGGTGAGACCTTCGTTCTCTATCAAGTACTGCGCCGCATGCGAACACATGGATTCCGCTATCCTGCTGACATGATGGAAATAGACCGTTGGATGCATCAGGAACCGTGAAACAAGGAGCGATTCGGCAGCCTGGAGCCCTCCTGAATTCAAAACAAGTTTATTTTCTTTGAAACTTATCTCATGGATAAGCCTGATATAGTCTACCAGACCAAAAGCCACCCCCGTATAATGCGCATCACGTACAAGATAGTCCATTTTGTCCACGTCTATCTCACTGTTGATTATCTGACCGATGCTGGTTTCGCCTCTAATGTGTTTTGCGACGGCTGAAATGGATATGGAATTATCCCTGAGGACATCAGAAACCGATCCTTTTTTTAATATTGTTTCAACATCGTCATGTTTTTTTTTTCGTGTATCGCTGTATGAGATGTTCTGTGGCATGGGAGAACGGACCGTGTCCCACGTCATGAAGCAGCGCGGCAGCTAGCAGTTCTTTCTGCCTGCGCTCTTCCACCTGATCGATCAGCATCCGCGTGAGGTGATATACTCCAAGTGAGTGCTCGAACCTGGTATGGTTCGCGCCAGGATAAACAAGGTTGGAGAAGCCAAGCTGCCTGATCCTTCGAAGCCTCTGGATGGCGGGTGTGTCTATCAGGGAGAGTGCAAGTTCATCGAGTTCGATGTGGTCGTGTATCGGGTCGCGTATGACTTTCATAAATATTTGTATTTATTAGGAAATATATAGTATAAAGAGGTAATGTATTTTTGAGAGCGTTTCAAATCTGTTGGTAATTATCCTAAAGTGCAACACTTCTTACTTGATTGACCCAAAAACTAACTTAAATAAGGCTTATAGATTTTTATATGTTTGGGTTATGAAAATATTTAAAAATGCTTTTTCTCTAAAAAATGGAAAACTTTATAGTTTCAGAATTCTAACAATGTTTAAAACAGGGGTTTTAACATGGAAATTGAATTTGGTAATGGAAAAAATATGCTATATCGCTATTTACCTGATGACATCAAACTAAAACACAATTGGATTCATCCAGATCCCCATTTTCAGGAATTGACTTATGGCGAAGGTGGGGGTTTTAGTAAAATGATCAGAAATAACGTGCGTAATGGTAGTCATATATTCTTCCATACTACTGTTGAAGGTCAAAGGTATATCACAGCTCATTATTTTGTATCAAAAATTGTCGAAGGTTATTATGCTAGGCATGATGATAAAATCAGAAGTAAATATAAAAATGTTCATATTCATCCCGAAAATTATCCAGAATGGTGGCCTAATTATGACGTTGATAAGGAAATAAAGAGCGAAAGTAATGATATATTGGTATTTGGAGATGATAAAAAGTCTTGGGGAGAATTAAAAAATCCACTTAAATTTGATAGAGAACTGGCAGAAAAATTGAAATTTGAAAATAATCAAATAAAATTTGGAATAGTGGATAAAAATGGTAAGATCATGAGTGATAGCAACTGTATTACTTCATGCACTCGTGTACCTCGTTACATCACAAAGAATGATGTAATTTTTCTAATTGATAAAATCAGTAAGGGTAAAAAAATTTAACTCTGTGTAAAGCTTTATTATCTATAGAGCAATTCAATATTGCATGGCAATTCCTAGTATTTTTTTTAATTATTCATCAGATCCCAATTTGAAAGAAATTAATTTGACCAAATCTCTACTAAATGTATTCGAGTCATCTAAAACGAATTTATTTATTATACTTTTGAAAGATACAATAATAGAATTTAATAATTCTAGTAACATTATTAGACAAATACCTAATAACATTATTTGCAAATCAGAGGTATATCTTGAAGAACATGGACGAGTTGATGCCATCCTAAGATCTGATACTATCTTAGCATATATTGAATGCAAACATGGTACAAACAAATTTACAAAATCTCAGATAAGTGGATATTTCCAAAAGTTGGCAAAAGAGAATGCTCAGATAAAATTATTGATATTAATTGCAAATTATTATCCAGCAGAAAGACTTTTAGATGATATTTCAGGTAATATAAATAATGTAATCCTTAACTCCGCAATTTTTTAGGGAATATATCCAATCCTAAAG
>Ga0180015_1000475_pt1 | contig 11512 bp, 15 predicted proteins | sample KR13_S2_MetaG_FD_116508 | JGI IMG/M metagenome (GOLD analysis project Ga0180015, IMG submission 116508) | Groundwater microbial communities from the Olkiluoto Island deep subsurface site, Finland - KR13_S2_MetaG | ecosystem: Environmental > Aquatic > Deep subsurface > Groundwater | place...
TATTATGTATTTATATTATCATAAAATAAAGAAAGAAAAAAGCACTCTTTTACAAAAGCGCCATTTTCAAAAACCATATTACGTTTACCTTGTGCAAAGTTTGCAGATCTCTTTGTGAATAATCATTTCATTGATAGCCGCCAAGCCAACCACGACATACACCAATCTAGAAATTACCGCCCCTTGTCCGCCAAATATGGAACCAATATCCCAACCAAATAGGCCGACAAGCAGCCAGTTAAGACCTCCGATAATTACCAAGGCGAATGAAAGAGTGTGAAGATTTTTCATAGTTTTAATTTAATAATAAAATATATAAATTAGTATTACTCAATCAAAACTTTCTTTTTCTCCTCAAACTCCTTTTCATCAATCTCCCCCTTGGCAAACCGTTCTTTTAGAATATCCAAGGCTTTATTTCCCCCGCCATGACAACCATGGCCACGCCCAGAATGTCCAGTTCCCCATCTCACAAGAGAAACAACGGCCATAATAATAATTATCCAAAAAATAATCATAAAGATCGGACCAAAAAATCCAAACGGTTGATAATAGCTATAACTCATCATATATTTAAATTTAGTTAATTAATAATTAACTTTACTTATATAATATCTTAATACTATTAAATCTACATTAAATAGATTTTATCGCCTCATAAAGCTTAATTACAAATATTTGGCATTAGTATGTCATCAGAGAAACCATATTCAGTACGCATTATATTACAGTCCACAGCCCCATTGCCCTCAAAAACTATCTGCCACACACCATCAACCTTTAGTGCTAAAAATAATCCCCCCGGCGCTCCGCTTTCAAAAATAACACTACCACGCACATGATTGTCCACTTCTTGATCAACAATCACTTGTATTGTTTGAGCATATTTTGGATATTTGGCCACAAATATCTTTTGCAATTCTTCTACTGGTTCTTTTTGACTGATCAAACCAGTGCAGCGCCAATTAATTTCCGCTATTTTCGTTTCCTCGCTAACTACGCAAGCCGGATGGCAACCTTCTTTTGGATTATTAAGAGTCGCATCAAACCACCAAGTTTTTGAATTCTCATTATAATACCCCGGCGCCAGCGTTTCTCCCGCCTTTATACAGGTCTGCTCAGCAATAGCCCGTGCATCAAGCTCAGAGAACGTTCCTACCTCCTCTTCATTACTCATTGGACAAACCGCAAATTCACAACTTGGTCCTGAGCGCCCAACAGCCGACCCATCCGGACAAATTTTTGCCTCCATGGTGCAAGCTTGAGGTACTGCTTCATCCGCAAATTCCGTCTCATACAATAAAAAACCAAAAAAGATAGCGATTGCAGCGATTAGCAAGATAATGATTGTATTTTTTTTCATAAATTTATCAATTTGTTATATTTATTAATCTCCTAATTATCATATATGAAATAAATTAAAAATTTATTAAAAAATTAATAAAAATTTAATGTAACTATATTATAATTTTAATATATAAAAATATGCTATACTAAAAATATGATTATAGTACTCCGTGAATTATACTTCATACTTCAAAAAAATAATTTTTCCAAAAAAATTATTTCGCTTTTGAAATATCTCCTCGTTTTTTTTCTCAAATTCACTTTAATTTTCCTTTTTAGTTTAATAATTATCGTCCCAGCCCTTTTCCTGCACGAACTCTCTCTTTTACCTAATCCCACTCCAGACAAAATGCAAGCGGCATCTGCCTCTTCCTATATCCTTGATCGTAATGGTGAGTTTCTCTATGAATATCATGGTGACATGAAACGAACCCGTATTCCCTTCAATGAAATACCCCAATATCTAAAAGATGCGTCGGTGGTTATTGAAGATAAAAATTTTTACAAGCATTACGGATTCGAACCTATTGCGATTGCCCGGGCGGCGATTATTAATCTTCGCTATGGGGAAATCCGCCAAGGGGCCAGCACTATTACCCAACAATTAGCCCGCACTTTGCTTTTAAATAATGAAGTGACTTACACCAGGAAAATAAAAGAAATAATGTATGCGATCAAGATTGAAAAACTTTATAGCAAAGACGAAATCTTGGAAATGTATTTAAATAATATTCCTTATGGCTCTAATGCTTATGGGGTTGTGGCAGCCGCCGAAATATATTTTGGCAAAAAAGTGCCAGATTTAAATCTGCTCGAATCAGCCTACATTGCCGCCCTGCCCAAGGCGCCTAGCGATTATTCCCCCTTTGGACAAAATGCCGAGCTATTACATAAACGCGCTCGTCTCGTACTTCAAACCATGCGAGAAAACAACTACATCACTGACGAACAGCTCGCTTCGGCCCTCCAATCGGGAGACATAAAATTCAAACGCATTCCCACTGAAATCAAAGCCCCTCATTTTGTTTTTTATGTCCTCGATTATCTTAAAAAAACTTATGGCGAAGAAAAATTACGCACCGGTGGTCTAACCATCTACACCAGTCTAGATTTAAAATTACAAAAAGAAGCCGAAAAAATTGTCGCCGATTGGGGTAATAAAAATGAAGCCAAGTTTAGTGCCGGTAATGCGGCTCTAGTTTCCCTTGATCCTCGCAACGGCGAAATCATCGCCATGGTTGGTTCGCGTGACTATTTCAAATCCAAGGACGGCGAGGTTAATGTCGTCACCAGTCTGCAACAACCAGGTTCCTCATTCAAGCCCTATGTCTATGTCACCGGCATGACCAACGGTCTTAGTCCGGCCAGTATTATCATGGATACACGTACCAATTTTGCCTCCTCCAACTACGGAGTTTCCTATATACCGCAAAATTATAACAATAAGCACTACGGACCCATCCCAGTCCGCAATGCCCTGGCCGGCTCTTTAAACGTGCCCGCAGTCAAGGCTTTGGTCTCTGTTGGTATTAATAAAGTAATAGACACAGCCGAAAAACTCGGCCTTACAACTCTCAAAGACCGTAAGCGCTTCGGACCCTCACTTGCCCTCGGTGGCGCCGAGGTCACCCTCCTTGAACACAGCGCTGGCTTGGCTTCATTTGGCAATGGCGGTATCAAACAAGGGATCAATCCCATCATGCGCATAATCAGCAAAGACAAGGAGATCGCTTATCAACGCCAGATAGCGACTGGCACGCAGGCCATTGATCCTCAAGCCGCCTACCTTATCACCGATATTCTTTCCGACACCAAAGCCCGCCAGTTTATTTTTGGTCGCGGTCTTAATCTGCAATTGCCCAATCGCCCTGTCGCTGTCAAAACCGGCACCACCCAAGACTTTCGCGATGCCTGGACAGTTGGTTTCACCCCCACCCTTGCGACGGGCGTCTGGGTTGGCAATAACGACAACTCCCCCATGAAAGACAAGGCCGACGGCTCGGTTGTGGCTGCTCCCATCTGGCACGATTTCATGATCAAGGCCCTGGCTAATCAGCCAATTGCCAAATTCACCAAACCCAAAGGAATCGTCGAAGTTGTGATCAATCCCTACACCGGCAAACTCCCAACTAACTACGCCAGTAGCACCAAAAAAGAACTCTTCGCCTCCTTCAATGCCCCAATCAAAAAAGACAATGCACGCATTGTCCCTAAAACACCTAAGCCTGATAAGGTGGTGGCAAATATAATTCCCGAAAAAGCGATTCTACCTTCACAGGATTAATTTATTTCCGCAACTTCCGCAATTCCCGACGCGCAAACAACAAATCCTCACGCAGAGGATTATCCTTCCAACGTTTTAACAAAGATGTAATCACCTCGCAGTGATTACTCAAGATATTCATTTTTTTCGGAACCGGCGCGTTAAAATTTTGAAAAACTTTGTCCCCATCACGAGCATACTCGTCAAACATCTCATTAATATTTGCTAGCAAGTTAGCTGACTTCACCATCAAGGCCTCATTGGAAAGCTGGGCAATATGCACCACTGCCTCCTGCTTGCGCTGTTTCCAGGACAAACCTTTATTCATCTCACTGACACTGGCCACCATCGTTGCGACTTCCGCACCAAAACGCTCCGCCAGTAAATCCTCACTCACCTTCTTCGCCACAATACTATCCTCAATCGTATCATGTAAAATCCCTGCAATAATTACATCCTCACTCGCCCCAGCCGTTGCCAAAATCAAGCCAACGGTCAGCGGGTGCGTGATATAAGCAATGTCTTTACCTTTTCGCTTCTGCTTCTGATAAACCTCATGCGTCTTGATCGAAAATTTAATTGCTTTTTGAATTTTGGGTGTGAATTTCATAGAGATATTTATTTATTTTTATGAAAAGTCTGTAAATACAAATCCTCCACCTTCTTCCGCGCCCAGGGCGTTTTACGCAAAAAAGTCAGACTCGATTTAATGCTTGGGTTGCTATAAAAACAATTTATCGGTATCAGTTTATTCAACTCCCACCAACCATACTTCTCAACCAAAGCCTCAAGAATAGCCTTGAGAGTAACGCCGTGAAGAGGATTATTCGGTTGTTTTGTCGGTATTGTGTCCATATTTTTTATTTCCAATTTAAATAAGTAATTGTTAATTGTAATCCCGTCGCAAACAGCACCCAGAGTAGATATGGAATATTGACGAGCGCTACCCATTTCAACTCCGGATAAATAACTATCAAAGCCCAAATCAAAGTGCCCAGCACAAGCAAAATATCCACCGCCGCCAAGACATTATTCTTGAGACCAAATTGAATCGGTGTAAAAGCGAAATTAAAAATAAGATTAAGCACAAAGGGTAAAGCGATATACCAAGACAATTTCCCATTGAAAGCGCGATAAAAAACCGTTCCAAAAGAAAAAACAATAATAAGATAAAGTGCACTCCAAACCGGTCCAAACAACCACGACGGTGGCGACCAAGTTGGTTTGATTAACTGCTGATACCAGGTATAGTTTTGCATAAATTTAAATTTAATTATAAATTTCTACATTTTTAAATTTTCTTAATCCGCAAAGCCACCACCCCAAATTCTTTTTCTTCTTCCTCGCTATAAAACTTACGATAAACATCCACGCCCCGATCCAAGTCATATTGATCCGGCAAAACATTAGCAATCCCCTCCGTCTCCAGCATCTCTCGAAATGTCGGATAGACATTCTTCGCCACCACCACAAAAGGCGTCCGCTCATCGTTCATCTCCATCACATCCCCAACTTCCAACGCCGCAAACTTGCCGCGATTCAAACGCCCCTCGACAGTTTTTTGACCGTCGACGACGAAGGAGGTGTATGGTTCTTGGATGTTGGTGCTTATGGTTTTCATAACATTTATATCTTATCGCTTTTTCAAAAAACAGGTCTTCAACACAATGGTGCTTTTCCCAATCTTACACTCCACCTCATCGCTCTTCGACGTCAAGCGAATGCTTTTCACCACTGCCCCTCGCTTCATATCCATCGATGAGCCTTTAACGTTTAAATCTTTTATAAGTTGCACGGAATCACCATCATTTAAAACGTTTCCATTACTGTCTTTTACAATTTCTTCCATATTTTTTTCATTCTTATATTAATATATTCATCATCAAGATAAGTTATATTTCAATAACAATTATTTATTATTTTATTTCTGAAACACAAACAGGTGCTCATGCATTATTAATAAGAAATTACTTTCTTTCGATTTATTAACCCAAAAACCTGTCGCCTTGCAATTATGTTGTTTTTTTATAATATCCTCCTTTAATACAAACCCTTGTTTCAAAAATCGCTCCATAACTTTAAAAGCTAAAGGCTGATACATTTTATTTCTTCTTGTGTCACCCATTAAAACAGCGCAATATTTCCCCTTTCTCAAAACACGATATAATTCTTTGGCTACTTTTTCTATTTCGTCTACAAAGGCATCAATGTCATGAATGCCAGACAAATCTTCTTTTATTTTTCCTTCACTATATTTTATAATATCGACATAAGGCGGATGTGTAAGAACAAAATCAATTTCCTCATCCTTAATAAAATCCATATTTCGAGCATCACATTTTATTATTCTCTGTTTAGCCTTATTATCGACATCAAATTCTAAAGATTTTTTTGTTCGCTCCAATGCCTCTTCGTTGACATCAACACAAGTAATATGGCGATTTAAAATTTTCGCCTCAATCGCCGTTGTTCCACCGCCGATCATACAATCAAGTAAATGATCGCTTTCTTTTGAGTAACGCAAAATTAAATTGCGCACCACTTCCGGTGCCCAATTTCCACGCCAATCTGATTTGTGAGTAGCCCAGTTGCCACGACGCGGGAATGACCAAACGGTAGTACATTCCATATCGAATTCAGCAGGATGAAGCATTAATTCTTTCATAGATATTAAAAATCTATTTATTATTCCAGCACCCGTCGGTCAGTCCAATTTTCTTAAGAATATCAGTAAAGGCAACATATTCTATTTTATGCTCCTTGTAAAAAGCTAAACTATCTTGCAATTCTTGTGTTTGATTATTTTTGTCCAACAGATCGCCAAAAGCAAACTTTTCTCGCGCTTCATATTCTTGATAGCCTACCAAAATAATTTGAAGAGGTTTTTTATATAAACGTGGCAATTCTCCATACTTTAATGGAACTCCTAGTATTTTTTCACCAGCCGTGCCCGGCGTACACCAACTTCGTCCCTTTACCTCATAAACATAATCGTCACACTCCAAATCTGGATCATATTTTTTATTCCTAAGAGTGCTTTTTCTTGATGTAGTTGTTCTAACATTTTTTCTACCGATTTTATTGAGCCCCTCCATGACCAAATTTTGACAAAGAACAGTAGTCCATTGTTTGCCGTCAGAAGTGTTCATGATTTTATTACCCCATTTTTTTTCCAACTCTTTTGACTCTTTTAATTTTTTTTCACTTTCAGTATTTTTCAAAGAAATATCCGTAATGCCTTCATAACACCATTTAATAACATCAAGATTGTCAAGCAAATTTATGCCGTTGTTTTTCATATATTATATCTTTACTATTTTAAACTCACTCAATAAATTACAATACTTTTAAAAAATCAAATATTTGCCCTCCCAAATCCACACCTCTTTTAATAATGGCTGCCTCTGGATCTTTTAAAAAGTCTTTCTCATATTTCTTCAAATCTCTATTGAACTTAAATTTAGATTTTGCGTATACGTCACTTATTTTTTTGCTCAATGGCTCATTCCCAGCATCATTGTTGTCATTATTGTGAAGTATTGTTAAGTTTCCTATTTTATTAACATACCCACTAATACTTTCTTTGGACAATCCCCATTTTTGTGGATTTTGCGGTAAAATATGTTCAATATTTGGATCTAAAATAGCTATCCCCCTATCATCCCTGCAATAATTTATCATCAATTCGGTAATTAAAAACTCTATCAATTTAGATCCAGATCCATACTCTAAATTTTTAGAAAAGTTTTTAGAAAATTCTTTTTTTTTATTAACGTATTTAAATAATTTTTTAAATTTTCCCCCAACTTCTTTTTTATACCTTAAATCAGAATACTCAACGGAGGACTCACAGATAGAGGCAAAAATGACTTCATAATCCGAAGGGTTAATACTAACAAACTTTGCCAAAATAGCAAAATACAACAATCGTTGAACATCCTCCCTAAATTCAGAAGGTTTATAGGCAGTGTCTACCTGCTTTTTATTATAAAATGAAAGCAATACTTCATATACCTGATCTAGTCCGCCAAGATATCTAAACACTCTTAATAACTTTTTAATCTTTTCATCTCGCTTTAATAATGTCAAATTATTTTCATATTCCTCAAATTTAAGACCGATGTAAACCTGGGCATTAAATAATAACTCTTTTGTAAATGCGTCTACCTCACTTCCGGTTTTTCTTTCAATTTTTTCTTTTTTTATTGTTTTAAATAATCTCGACGAATTAATATAGCCCTTTTTTGAAATCCAGTAATGCCTCAAAAATTTTGGGAAAATTGAAATTTTTGTATCCTCAAATAAATTTTCAATCTGTGTCCAATTTGATTCAATATTGTTTCGCAACATTTTTGAAGGAGCTGATTTTAACACAGCGTTCTTCAATAAGTCGGCCACCGACAAACCTAGACCGGTGGAGTTTAAGCCCTCAAATAAATCGTATATATCATTTTCTGAATCAACGACAATTGCTATAAATTGCACGGATAATATTTTTCGTATTAAAAAATCAATCTCCTCTTCTTTTTTATTTTTTATTTCCTTTTTTATAATTGTAATTATATATTTAAGATTTGAATAATACCTCAACTGGTTATCATCTAGTTTTTTTTCATCCTTGTCCATATTCAATAATGAATTGAAAATTTCCATTAAATTTTCTTTTCCCGGTATAAGACGTGGAGTTAGTTCTTGTGTTCTTGGATTTCTCCAAAACAAATAAGAGTCTACTAAATTAGCAAGCTCTTTGCTCGTTTTTGTTTCTTTAACTTCATGCAATATATTTTTAAAAGCAATTAAAAACAATGACACCGTTGTCAACCTCTGCTGCCCATCAACTATAATAAGACTATCTTCTGAATCCTCTGACGGACTAAGACAAACAAGATTGCCGATAAAATAACCCTCCTCATTTTCAACAATAGACTCCCAAAGCTCATTAACTTGTGTAGTTTTCCATGCATATGGTCTTTGATTATGAGGCATTGAAAATTTTTCATACCTTGAACAAAGCGTTGCGTAGGTGTAATCCTTTGTATCTACAAACTTATTTTTCATACAAAATATTTAATAATTAACAACAACAACCTCCTTAATCTTCCCCCGATTAGCACCATTTGAATTAATCGCCCGCCCGGCAAAAACTTTTTTTATTTTTATTTTCCTATCTAATTCAAAATAAAGATCATTTATAAACTTAGTGTCAGAATTAGACAGCATCACATAACAACCACGTTTATGTAGTTTTAAAAAAGTATCTCGAAGCTCTTCTTGTTGTTGTTCCAAAAATCCTTCCTTGGTATAACTCGTAAAACTAGAAGTCTTGTTAACTGGATAATATGGCGGGTCGAAATATATAAAATCTCCCTTTTTTGCCTTGTCTAAGACATACTTATAATCTTGGTGTAAAATTATTGTTTCCTTCATGGCGTCACGTGCTTTTAAAAGATTTACTTCATCACAAATTAAAGGATTTTTGTTATCACCATAAGGCACATTAAAACCACCGCTACTGTTTACTCGATACATTCCATTAAAACAGGTTCGATTAAGATATATGAAACGAGCAGCCCTGTTTACGTCAGAAAGTTTCTCTACCTTTAGTGCGCGGACTTTAAGAAAATAATCTTTAGTATTTTTTTTCTGATGTTCTTTTAATTTTTTAATTAAAGCCGAAACGTCATTCTTGATAACATTGTAAGTTGTCACCAATTCAAGGTTCATGTCTGATAGTACTGCTCTTTTTGGAAGCAAATCAAAAAACATTGCACCACCGCCAACAAAGGGTTCAAAATAAGTTGCCGTCTTTGGATTGAACTTATAGGGTGGGTAAAGATTTAAATCTTTAAATTGTTGAACTAATTGTCTTTTTCCTCCCACCCATTTTACAAATGGCTTAGGATTATCTGCAACAAATTTTTTATAAGAAATAACCACATCCTCATCTTTGGGCGGCGCAGTCTCAAAGGTTGCCAAAAAAAGCCTAACATGAATCGGATGAACATTAAGAGCCACCGCGGTAGCTTGTATCATTTGTTTGGTCATATAAATTACCTAGTATTATTATAACTATATAATACCACTTATACACCCCGCTTGCAAAGTCCATATATCCACAGCCAATATAAATCCCATTAAAATAGTTTAATCATTAAACCGCGTCAAAATTACTAAAAAATCCCACCCCAAAGTCAATTTATTTCCATAAAAAAATTAATCAAAAAGTTAATAAAATTTTAACCAATTTTATATATAAATTTAAGAAAATTAGGCTTATTTTTTTTGTTTTTTTTTAAAATCCAACCAAAACCCCCACCCCCAAAAAATTTATTAAAAATACACACCAAAAAAAATAAGGCTGTTATTGTTTTATATTAAAACGGATAACAGCTTTTTAGTTTTAGCCCCTCTCAATTTCGCCAACAATCTCATCAATCGCAGTATGCAGCTCTGTCTGCCTTGCAATAATATTTAGTTGGTTATTATTTATATCATTTTTTAGATCTAGAAGATTTTTCTTTGGCTTTCTTTTCTATCTTCTTCCCCACGATTTTAATTGCTTCCAAGTAAGATTTTTCAACCTCGCTCAAATTCTTTGCTTTGTATTTGCGATATTCCAGATTAGCTTTTTCCGTAGCTTTCTCGTGACTTATCTTTCCAGAGTCATTCAAAATTTTCCTTCCCGTTGATTTTAAAATATTATCCAACTCACGAATATAATCAGCCATCTTCATGGGCTTTTGTTCTATGGCATTAATTTCTGCCAAATCAAAGTATGCCGAAACAAGATTGTTCAAAACTTTAAGTTCGTTTAATTCAAGAAAATTTTTGGCAACAATCGCTTCGGCTTGAGTTGGTTGCTTGCCTTTAAAATTGGTAAGTCCTGCAAATTCTTTATCCGAATCTACCCGTAAATAAATTACTTCTGCCGCCGTGTGTCCATGAGCTGCAAAATGAAGTTTGTTTTGCACAATCTTAAAAAATTTTAAGGACTCGCTTGCTTGGGGATCATAATCAATGGCAGTTGCATACAAATCAAGCACCTGACGATGCAGCACCTTTTCACTGCTACGGATATCTCGGATCTCATCAAGTAATTCTTTCCAGTAATTTCCTCCCCCAAGATTCTTCAATCGATCTGAATCAATAGTAAAGCCTTTGATAATGTATTCTTTGAGGCGCGCAGTTGCCCAAATACGAAACTTTGTTGCGATGCTTGATTTTACTCGATATCCAAGCGAAATAATCATGTCGAGATTATAGAACGGCAATTCACGCTCTACCTCCCGTTTACCTTCGACGCGAACCTGTCGGAAATTCCGACAGGTTGCCAATTCGTCAAGCTCGCCATCTTCGTAGATGTGCTTGATATGCTCAACGATATTAGTACGTGATGATTGGTAGAGTTCAGCCAGTTGTTGCTGGCTTAACCATACTGTTTCTCCTGTTAAGCGCACCTCAATCTTTGGCTCATCGCCGTCGCCCTGATAGATAATAATTTCGCTATTTGGCTTGTTGTTTTCCATATATTATTTAGTTAGATTCAATTGGTCAATTTGCCCACAATCCCAGTCTATAAAATTATCACCAACAGCTCCTTATCTTTCAAACTAATCGCCCCTCTTTCAATTAATTTTTCCCGCGGCATTTCGTGCCGGGGCAGATCTTTTATTTTTGGCATACGTAATTTTTTACTTGAGTAACATATTATAAATATATTATACCCCCAACCCCACCCCGAAGTCAATTTATTTCAATAAAAAAATTAATCAAAAAATTAATAAACTTTTAACCAGTTTTATATATAAATTTAAAAAAATTAGGCTTATTTTTTTTGTTTTTTTTAAAATCCAACCAAAAACACCACCCCAAAAAATTTATTAAAAATATCAACCAAAAAAA
>Ga0180015_1000476_pt1 | contig 11508 bp, 8 predicted proteins | sample KR13_S2_MetaG_FD_116508 | JGI IMG/M metagenome (GOLD analysis project Ga0180015, IMG submission 116508) | Groundwater microbial communities from the Olkiluoto Island deep subsurface site, Finland - KR13_S2_MetaG | ecosystem: Environmental > Aquatic > Deep subsurface > Groundwater | place...
AGGCTTTTTCTTGACCTGCTTGAGCCAGGATTCTTTGCAACAAATGAAATGCTTCAGGAGTCCATCAGGAATAAGGATAATCCGCTGTTTATCAGACGTGTCAAAGAAGATCTGAAAGATTTTTGAGGGCAAACCGCTTTTTTTACCAAGATATGTAAAAACAATCTTATTTAATTTAGGGATTAATTCACCAAAAGAGAAAGAACTCTATAATATATTATCGGAATATGTTAATACACAGTATAATGTGGCTTTAACAAAAGACAAAAAACGAAATGTAGCCTTTGCTCTTGTAATCCTGCAGCGCAGACTTGCATCAAGCACGTATGCTTTGCATGAATCTCTTGTGAGAAGAAAAAAGAAATTGCAGGATCTCCTTGAAGGAGTTCAGGAAAAGAAAAAACCACAAGAAAGCACATTTGATGTTGAAACAGTTGATGATCTGAGCGAAGCAGATAGGTGGAAGGAAGAAGAAGTATGGGAAACCCTGAGTGTTGCTGAAAACAGAGAAGAATTGGAAAAAGAGATCAGGACAATTGATGGTCTTATTGAACGCGCAAAAAATATCATTCAGAATGAGGAAGAGATCAAGTTAAAAGAACTTAAGAAATCCCTCTATGAGTTGGCGCAGAAATACCCGAAAAAAGAGGATAAGAAAATCCTCATTTTTACTGAATCAAGAGATACACTGGAATACCTTGAGAAAAAAACCAGGGAATGGGGATACTTAACCAATACCATCCACGGCGGCATGAAATTAGAAGATAGAATAAAAGCTGAAAGTGTATTCAAGAATGAAACCCAGGTCTTAGTAGCTACTGAAGCGGCTGGTGAAGGGATCAATCTGCAATTCTGCCATCTGATGCTTAATTATGATATTCCCTGGAATCCCAATCGGCTTGAGCAAAGAATGGGAAGAATTCACCGCTATGGTCAGCATGAAGAAGTTTATGTTTTTAACCTTGTGGCTGAAGATACCCGTGAAGGCATGGTGCTTAACAAAGTGTTCCAGAAAATTGAGGAGATCAAGCGGGCGATGGGTGATGATAAGGTATTTGATGTAATCAGTGAAGTTCTTTACAATAAAAGCCTATCCCAATTGTTGATGGAGGCAGCCGCCAATGCCAGGAAAATTGACGATATTTTAAAAGACCTTGATATTACAATAGATGAGGATTATATCGCCAAAGTTAAAGAGAATCTGGGTGATAATCTTGCCACTCGCTACATTGATTATACACGCATAAAAGAGATGGCACAGAAAGCGCGTGAATATCGTCTTATTCCTGAATATACAGAAAATTTTTTCAAAAAGGCTTTTGTCAGGGCTGAAGGAAAAATCAAGGAAAGAAATGATGGGTTTTTATCCGTAGAGTCTATTCCATATGAGATACGCAGAGTAACAGAGCAGGACAATTTCAGGAAAAGCTTCGGAGGATTACTGAAAAAATATCCCAAAGTAACATTTGATAAAGAAATCGCCTTTAAGAATCCTGATGCTGAATTTTTTTCTTTTGGTCATCCACTTTTTGAAGCTGTGATGATATGGATTGAAAATAATTTCTCGGATGTGCTTTTGAATGGAGCTACCTTTTCAGACCCTGATGGAAAGATGAATGGGTACATCCTTTTTTATGAAGGTGAGATCAAGGATGGAAAGGGGGAAGTCGCAGGAAAGCGGCTTTTTGGATTCTACACAGATGGGAACGAAATAAGATCGATCTCCCCAGGCATCATCTGGGAACTTGCAGAAGAAGAAAAGGCAGAAGGAATCACGGTTGAATTAGAGGAACTGAAAAAACAAACTGGCAATCATGTTATTTCAAAACTTGAGGAATACAAGAAAGAAATCCAGATTGAACGTATTCGACAAACGGATATCAAACAGAAGTATGGCATCAAATCACTGGAGTATCTCATAGTGAAACTGGACGGTGAGTTGATCTCACTTTACAGCAGGAAGGAATCAGGAGAGAATGTTGATCTTGCCATCTGGAAAAAAGAAGAAAGAAAAGTTGAGTATGAAAAGGCGCTTGTTATACTTAAGGATGAGATACGAAAGGAAAAAAGCCTTACAATGAGTATGCCGCGTTTTGTCGGGATTATCAGGGTAATACCTTCCGATAGAATTGAAAAAGCAATGCAGAGAGATGATGAGATCGAGCGTATAGGCATGGAAGTGGCAATGGAATATGAGAGGAGAAACGAAAGAGTTCCTGAGGATGTCGCAGATGAGAATTTGGGTTTTGATATTCGCTCAATAGATGCCTCTGGTAAGATGCGATACATAGAGGTCAAAGCAAGGGCTGAAACGGGTGCTGTGGCTTTGACCCAGCCTGAGTGGTTCAAAGCTATAAGGTTTAAAGATGACTACTATCTGTATGCTGTAATGAATGCTGGTGGAAATCCCCGGCTCTATATTATCCAGAACCCATCAGAGAATTTGGAGCATGAAGAGAAGGTTGAAGTCATGAGAATTATTGTATCATTCAAAGAGATAATTGAAAAAGGAGACGAGGCTATTGGAGAATAACAGGCGTTTTATAGAAGAGACTTTCCCGGTGAAGGAAGTCAGCATCGAGTCCGCGCGCGAGAAGAACATCCGCCACGGGCACATATCCACGTTTCATATCTGGTGGGCGCGCCTTCCTCTTGAATTATTACGCTCAACCAATTACGTTGTGTGCATTCCCGCGCCTGAAACTAATTATCAAATTTGCAGCAAAGGCATAAGTAATTATAAAACTTCCTTGATAGTTATGCATGTGGACAATACGAGATGATAATATGGTTAAGCAATTGAAAATGAAAAATTTTCGTGGGATAAAGAATGGTGAAATTGAATTGGGGGACTTAACGATACTTGTAGGTTCAAATAATTCTGCCAAAACAACAATACTTGAAGCTCTATTTCTTCTTCCAAATCCCTTACGCTATGTTCCGTATTATGATCCATCAAGAGGTGATTTTACGGCAGCATTGCTAATCCATGAAATACACAAAACTCTTGATAGTCAGGGCTATGGTTTTTTACTTAATAAGTATATTGCAGATGAAGCAGAAATAGAAGGAGATAGCAACTATCTAAAATTCGTTAAGAATGATTATTCCATATTTATGTCAACCAAAAGTAATTCGAATTTGAAAACCTCAAGTATTACAACCCAAAAAGGAGAGATCGATTATTTTGGGAAGCTTGAACAATCAAATGAAGGAACTGATCTTCCCATATCAGAAAATAGAAACAAATTGATAGCTCCCGATTCCCTTTTAATATCATCCGAATTTACAAAATTTGCCTATTCGTATATACACCGCAATTGGGGAAATATAATGAACCTTGGAATAATGAAGGAAGTTGCCAAAGATATCTCTCGTATGGTAAATGAGAAATATATAAATATTACTATAGAACCATTTATGGGGGGCAGACTCTCTATATTTGGATTTTTGGAAGATGGAAGCAGGATCAGGCTTGGGGATCTCGGATATGGGGTACAGATATACCTGATATCAAGAGTACTCTATGAGCTTAAAAAACCGAAAATTTTGCTCTGGGATGATTTTGAAGCTCACCTGAATCCCCGAATGCTAATAAGAATTGGCGAATGGTTCTCCGAACTCATTGAAAATGGTGTTCAAATCGTAGTTTCAACGCACAGTTTAGAGGCTGTGAAGATACTTTCTGAATTCAATAGAAATGCAGTGATCTACTTAACTTCACTTGATGATGGAATCCTGGAAAAGAGGAAATTGTCCATCGAAGAGATTGATAATCTACTATCTGCGGGGATTGATGTCAGACTGGCGGACTCGATGTTATTATGAAAATAAATATTCTATCACCGATATTTAAAGGAAAATTGACACAAAAACTAAATAACAAGGTCTCAAAAAGTTTTAGATATAATATTATAATAGATAATACCAGAGAAACTATCGACTCGATTATCATATTGGGAAACGGTAATGTTGATGATATTGCTATACCTATTGTTTGCCACCATCTTAACAGTAGTAAAATCGTGGGACTTATAAAACCGGATGGAAGAAAGAGAACAGAAACGATAAGTGGTTTTTCTACATATGTTTCTGGAACTGAAATTGATAAAATAGCTTTAGTAATGGATCAAGAAGGAGAAAATCTATATGAGATTTACGAGAGAATTGAACATAAATTGATGAATCAAAATATTCGCTTTGAAATTATTATGGAAAACAACCGAGTTAAGCAATATCGATGTTGGTATGGAAGCAAACCATTCGATTTTATTTTAATCATAAGTGGATTAGATGATATTACGACTCAAAGCCATAAGATCGAGGATCATTTGATCAATGGTGCTCTTAAACTTTCAAGGATATCAAAAACAAATTTGCTGCAAGATTCCAAGGATACTTGGAATTCTATTGATGCACCTCTTCAAAAAGAGATACTAAATTATTTCGTAAATAATAGAGGTCCTTCATCTGAAGTTTTTCCACAACATTTCATTGGCTTACAATTATTAGAAGGATAAAAGAGAGATGATAATGACAAACACCCGCCGCTTCATCGAAGATTCCTTCCCCGTAAAAGAAGTGAGCATCGAATCCGCGCGCGAGAAAAACATCCGCCACGGGCACATATCCACGTTTCACATCTGGTGGGCGCGCCGTCCTCTTGCATCATCAAGAGCCACAAACTACGCAGCACTTATCCCCGCGCCTGATAATATTGATGAATGGAATAAAACGCGCCAGTTCATCATTGATTTCTCAAAGTGGGAGAACTCCCTGAACCCAACTCTCATTGAAAAAGCCAGAGCGGATATACTGAAAGCCAACAATGGTGTGCCGCCAAAGGTGCTTGACCCTTTCGGGGGCGGCGGCGCGATCCCGCTGGAGGCGCTGCGCCTTGGCTGTGAGACATATTCCAATGACCTGAACCCTGTGGCTGTTCTTATCCAGAAATGCACGCTTGAATATCCGCAGAAGTATGGGAGAGCAAAATCTGAGAAAGGAATCTGGGGGGAATTGTCAGATAAATCTTTAAGAAATCCGCTTCTTGAGGATGTTAAAAAATGGGGTGAGTGGGTGCTGGAAGAGGCAAGAAAAGAGATAGGAAGGTTCTATCCAGAAGAGCCTAACGGCTTAATTCCGGTTGGCTATATCTGGCCGAAAACAATCCCATGCCAGAATCCATCATGCGGGGCTGAAATTCCACTGATGCGTCAGTTCTGGCTTGCAAAAAAGGATAAGAAAAAGGTGGCGCTTTTCCCTTATGTGGAAAACGGGGCTGTGAAGTTCAGGATAGTGGGCGATGGATATGAGAAGATGCCGGAGGGGTTTGACCCTGATAACGGTACGGTTTCAAAAGCTGTGGCTGCAGGTCCTGTGTGCGGGGGAGTTGTGGCTGCAAAAACCACGAGAAAGCTTTTCCAGGAAAGGAAAGCGGGGCAGAGAATGGCGGCTGTGGTGCTGCATAATCCAAAGAAGCAAGGAAAGACGTATAGGATTGCAAATGATGATGATTTAAATGTTTTCAGAGAAGCTGAAAAATACCTCACGGAAAAGAGGGAGAAGCTGATGCTGGAATGGGGGATGGATCCAGTTCCGGATGAACCCACTCCTGAAGGGAAAGGAAGAGGGGCTGAGAGGGCTTTCTCAGTTCGAAACTATGCTATGAATACGTGGGGCGACCTTTTTAACTCAAGGCAGAAGCTGGCGCTCATCACATTTGCGGAGAAGGTACGGAAGGTGCATGAGAAGATGGTGGCTGATGGTGTGGAGGATGATTATTCAAAAGCCATAATAAGTTATATGGGATTAACTCTTAGCCGTCATTCAAGTTATAATGCCATATTGTGCTGGTGGGAACCTTTGGGAGAACGCGGTTTCAATGTTTTCGGTCGTCAGGCATTGCCGATGGTATTTGATAATTCTGAACAAAATCCATTTGGAATTCTAACAGGAAATTGGCAAAGCCAAATTGAGATTAATATAGACATTATTTCAAGTCTCTCTTCTATAAAAAATATTGGTAGTACCGTCACACAATCCTCAGCCACCTCTCTCTCCTATCCCGGCAACTTCTTTGATGCAGTCTTCACAGACCCACCCTATTATGACAATGTCCCCTATTCTCATCTCTCTGACTTCTTCTATGTCTGGCTCAAGCGCAGCGTCGGGCATCCCTATCCAGACCTCTTTTCCACGCCGCTAACGCCAAAATCCAACGAAATCGTGGCTTATTCCAACGGCGAAGGTGGCTTTGAAGGAGGTAAGAAGTTCTTTGAATCAATGCTAAAAAAATCCTTCCAGGAAATCCACCGCGTGTTAAAACCAGACGGTATCGCCACTATCGTCTATGCCCACAAGTCCACTCAAGGATGGGAGACTCTCATTAACTCCTTGCTGGATTCAGGATTAATAATGACCGGCGCATGGCCTCTGAACACCGAAATGGCAAGCAGGCCGAGAGCCAATGAATCCGCCGCCCTCGCCTCCTCCATCTACATCGTGGCGCGCAAGATGAAGCGCCAGCCCACAGGTTTCTACAAACAGGTAAAGGAGGAACTGAAAAAACATCTAAATGAAAAACTCCACCGGCTCTGGGAGGAAGGAGTGAGCGGAGCTGACTTCTTCATTGCAGCGATCGGTTCTGCCATCGAAGTCTTTGGCAAATATGAGAAAGTGATGGATGATGAAGGCAGCATAGTCAGGGCTGACAGGCTGCTTGACGATGTAAGGAGAATCGCCACAGATTATGCAGTTCATCAGATATTACATAATGGTTTTGCAGGTGAGATTTCAGATATGACACGGTTCTACGTTCTCTATCGCTGGAATTATGGCGAGGCGAAAGTGCAGTTTGATGAGGCGCGGAAACTCGCCCAGAGCTGCAGCATCGACCTGGCTAAGGAATGGAGCAGGCATGGATTTATCAAGAAAGATAAGGAGTTTATCAGTGTTCTGGGTCCACAGGATAGAAAAAGTGAAGACTTTAAAAATTCATCTGAACTGATAGATGTTCTTCACAGTGTTCTCCTGCTCTGGGAGAAAAGCAAGAGGGATGAGATGGTGAGTTTGCTGCAGGAATCGGGATATGGCAAAGGAGAGGCGTTCTACCGCGTGGCGCAGGCGGTTTCAGAAACGCTGCCTATTGAAAGCAAAGAGAAAAAGCTGCTGGATGGATTCATGGCAGGAAGGGAGAGGCTGAGAGAAGAAATAAGGAAAGAAGTGGTGCAGAAGAGGCTGGGAGAATGAAGACATTAGAAGAGATCAAACAAATAGAGAAGCTGTCAATAAAAAATTTTAAATCGATAAAAGACCTGGAGATCGATTGTAAGAGAGTAAACCTGTTCATAGGGGAGCCCAATGCAGGAAAATCAAATATACTTGAAGCTCTGGGTTTGATAAGCTGGTGCAGCTATGGAGGGGAACTCAAAAAATATGTCAGATTTCATGGTATTCAGAACCTTTTTTTTGATAATCTGCTTGATAGATCGGTTGATATAAAAATAATAAAACAGAATGGCAAGAATAAAATAAGTCTCGATTCAGGCATCAATATTTCATTTCAAGATGATGCTTTCGTCTTCAAAACAAAAAAGAAAAGCCCTGTATTCAAATTAGATTATAATGGGAATAGCGATAAACTTCCAGATATCCCTGAATTTGCTTATGTAAAATTCTTCAGATATTCTAAAATGGAACAATTCCCGGATATCAGGTCGTCTTTTCTTATGCCTCCGCATGGTTCCAACCTTTATGCGGTGGTAATGGCAAATAAAAAATTAAGGGATATTATGACAGGATTCTTCAAGAATTATGGTTTTAATCTAATTTCTAAACCCCAGGAGAAAACGTTTGATATACTGAAGCAAACAGCAGATATGGTTTTCAGTTATCCCTACATACTGGCATCAGATACGCTCCAGAACATCATCTTCCATGTGATGGCTATAGAATCAAATAAGAATTCCACTCTTATTTTTGAAGAGCCTGAGTCCCATGCCTTCCCTTATTATACAAAATATCTTGGTGAAAAGATCGCTTTTGATGAATCCAACCAGTACTTCATAGCAACACATAATCCATACCTCCTGAAGGCGATCATCGAGAAAACATCTATAGATTCTATCAATGTATTTATAACATATTTCAAAGATTACCAGACAAGAGTAAAATGTCTCAGCCAGGAAGAGATGTCAGAATTATTAGAATATGATCCATTTTTCAATTTGAATTCCTTCATCGAAGAGGAATAAAAAATGATCATAGTTGAATGCAATCTTGATGAGTTTTTCATAAAAAATATCGGATTTTCAAAAAAGAAAATAAAACATGAAAGCGGCAAAGGGGATGTTCTAAGGATCGTGAATAAGAAAAATAATGTAATTGGGATGATTGATGAAGACCCTGGCAAATCCCAGCCTGTGGAAATGAAGCAATACAAAGAAAAAGAAACGATGCATACAGCTAAATTGTTCGAAAGAAAAGACGATAATGGAAAAAAAGTAATACAGTTATCTCCTTATCTTGAACACTGGCTTTTACATCGGGCAAGAAAAAATCGCATATCTCCCAACGATTTTGGACTTCCAGAAGACCCGATAGAATTTCATGACATAACACACATTGAGAGAAAGATAAATTTTCAAAAATTTTTGAATGAACTTATTCAGGTGGATGAAGAGATTAGTACCATAAAAAAATGGATTAACGAGGCGATAAGATGAAACCATTTCACACAATTGCAGTTCCGCACAAAGACATCCTTGAGGGACGGCTCACAATGGATGTGTATGCAGCAGACCTCTGGGAGGTCAGCAAGAATAGAGGTCCAGATGAATATAAGGATGCTGAGACTTTTTTCAGAAAAACTTATCTGACAATCGGACTTGAAAACCTGCTGAATATCGTTGAGAAGCGCCTGTGCGGCAAAGGAGGCGACCCTGTTATCCAGATACAGACGCCTTTCGGTGGCGGCAAAACTCATTCTTTAATCGCCATGTATCACAGGGCTGCGCAGTGGGATGCAAAGAAAGTTGTAATGGTTGGTACTGCAATGGGCACAGATGAGACGCTGTGGGGATCAATGGAAAAGCAGTTGACTGGAAAAATAACAAGATTTTCAGGGCAAGTAACACCGGGGAAAGAAGCGATACGCAACTTGCTTGATGAAAATCAACCTGTTCTCATCCTGATGGATGAAGTTCTTGAGTATGTGACCAAAGCAGCAGGCGTTAAAGTGGAAAAAAGCACTCTTGCATCACAGACCATTGCTTTTATGCAGGAACTCACAGAAGCGGCAGGCACATTGGAAAAAGTTAGCCTTGTAGTGACTCTTCCTGCGAGTATCATTGAGCATTACGATGAAAGCGCAGAAAAACTGTTTCAGCAGTTGCAGAAGGTGGCAGGCAGGGTTGAGAAAATTTATACGCCTGTTCAGGAAAATGAAATCACAAAGATCATCAGAAGAAGGCTTTTTGGCGATATTTCTGAAAATGGCGCAAAAAAGACTGTTGTTGAATTCATGGAATATGCAGAAAAAGAGGGAATACTACCGGCAGGAAAGCCGCCAACCGAATACAGGGATCGCTTTCTTGACTCATACCCTTTTATGCCTGAGGTAGTGGATGTACTCTATCACCGCTGGGGCAGCTTTCCAACATTCCAGAGAACTCGCGGCGTGCTCAGAATACTTTCCTTAGTTATACACTCCTTAAAAGAAACAAATAAGCCATATATCAGTCTGGCAGATTTCGACCTGGGTAATCAGGAGATAAGGCAGGAACTCTTAAAACACATTGGGGCAGAATATAACAGCGTCATTGCATCAGACATCACAGGTATGGAAGCGGGCTCGAAAAAGGTGGATATGTCACTGGGCAGAGCCTATCAGGGATTGAATCTGGGAAGCAGGACAACAACCACCATATTTCTGAATTCTTTTTCAGGAGGATATGAAAAAGGCGCAACAGTAGGCGAGATCAAAAGATGTGCTACGACTACTGAAAATCCTGCCAGCGTTGTAGCTGAAGCTGCGGAACAGTTAAAGGGCAAGCTTTTCCATCTCCAGAATATAGGTGAAAAATACTACTTCAGCAATCAACCCAACATTAACCGCATCCTGTTGAACAAAATGGAAAACGTTAAAGAAGAAGAACTAATTGATATGGAACAGGAGCTTTTAAGAGATAGCATTAAGGGGGGAAAGCTCAAGGTTTTTATCTGGGAGGAAAATGCGGGCAATATTGCGGATTCTGAAGAATTAAAACTTGTTATCCTGAAGAGAGAAAACACAGAAGTAATGAAAAATATCCTGAAAACCAAAGGACAGACCCCACGGGTTAACATAAACACTCTTTTTTTCCTATATCCATTGGAATCCGAAAGATCAGGTTTTATCAATACCATGAAGCGGAAAATAGCCTACGAAAATATTGAAAAGGATAAAAACCTGAACCTATCTGATGAACAGAAAAAAGAGGTCAAAAAAGAACTGAAAAAAACCGAGAACAACTTAAAAGAATCAATACGAAGGTTCTACAGGATGGTTTCTGTTCCAGATAAAGATGGATTAAAGAGTAATGACCTGGGTATACCCACCTATGGAGAGGAAAAAGGGCTCAGTCAAGAGGTATATGAAAAACTGCGTTCTGATGGGGAAATACTGGAAAAAATTGCTCCATTAGTTCTCAGGGAGAAGTATCTAACTGGCAGAGAGTATGTTTCTACAGAGCAACTATATCACTCATCACTTAAGACTCCAGGTGAAACAAGAACGATCAATAGGACTATCTGGGAACAGGGAATCGCAGAAGGTGTATCAAAAGGGCTCTTCGGGCTGGGTGATCTGGAATCAAATAAACCGATATGCAGATATTTTAAAGAAAAGGCATCGATTGCTCTATCAGGGAATGAGATTGTTATCAGTGAAGCATTGTGTAACGATCAAAGGAAGAAAGAAGAAAAAATCTCAACACCCCCAGAGACTGAAATATCAAAGGAGACTCATGATATCGATAAATATAAGACCAGAGAGAAAAAGCAAGAATCTCTTGTTAAGACGCGAAATGAGATTCAACTCAGATTTAAAGTCCCAAAGGGTAAAATAGCCAATATCATGGGCGTAATGAATTTATTGCAGAGCAAATTTGAAACTCTGGAGATCGAACTTATTGCTAATGAGGGAGCGATCACAGAACAGGATTATGAAGACAAAATAAAAGAGGCATTCAGGCAATTGGGGATTGAATTGGACGAGAACTAAGAGTCAATATTTCTTAATCTAAATTTTGAATAATATTTCTCTCTCCCTCACACTCGCCGTCCACATATCCCCCCAGTGCAGCAACAGCAGCAGCGGCTCTTCCTTATGCGCCACCGAGCGCCCCTCAGGCACATACATCCCATCATGGTAAGCGATCGCCTGCGCCTCCTCATCTGAAAGCGGGATATACTGCGAAACAAGATACAGGCTGCGCAGCGACAAACCCATAGCAACGATCTCGGGGTTTA
>Ga0180015_1000477_pt1 | contig 11495 bp, 9 predicted proteins | sample KR13_S2_MetaG_FD_116508 | JGI IMG/M metagenome (GOLD analysis project Ga0180015, IMG submission 116508) | Groundwater microbial communities from the Olkiluoto Island deep subsurface site, Finland - KR13_S2_MetaG | ecosystem: Environmental > Aquatic > Deep subsurface > Groundwater | place...
TACCGTCGTTTCTACCGTCGTTTCTACCGTCGTTTTCTCCAAACCTTCAGCCTCCACGGAATCGCCCAGGTCAGTCTCCGGATGCACCGGCAGGCGGATCAGGAAATAGCTGCGGTCGTCGTCTGTCTCGAACTCAGGAGGAGGAGAACCGTTGCCTTTCATGACCTTCAGGATTTTGGAGATGCCGGTGGAGCGGCCTTCGGTGAGGTCCAGTTCTTTGAGGAACTCGCCGATGCGGCGGTTGCGGTAGCGGCGGGAGACGGCCTTGCCCTGTTTCAAATCTTCCAGGCGAATTGAGCGATCCGGGCCGGGGAAGCTCAGAACCACCAGTTCTTGCGGCGTGATCCGCACTTCGATGGGTTCACGGATCTCGTAGGAGCGATGATAGACGGCATTGACCACCGCTTCCTCGATGGCTGCATAGGGGAAGTTCCACAAGCGTCCTGCTTCGGCGCGGTCGGGATGTTTGATAACCGTCTGTTTGAGGTAATTGGCCTGGATAAAACTCAGCGCGTCGCGGGTGATGCGGCCCAGGGAGCCCGCGAAGGTTTTCTCGTCAAAGCGGTCACCTCCGGCACCTTCGGGAAACCAGACCACATCGATCTGCGTCGCTGGAAAGAAACGCTCCGGGTGTTCGTTGAAAAAGAGCAGACCAACGTTTTTCGGCATGGGTGCCTCCGAGGGACCGCCCACCACATTCATCTGCCGGCCCAGGGCTTCGGCTGAGATATCGCGAGCTTCATCGGCCAGATCGCTGCCCACTTCGCGCAAGAAATCTTCCATCAGGCGCGTCGAGAGGTCGGCAAGGCTGGCCTCGCGGTTGAAGCGGTCGTCGAATGGAACCTTTGCTGTCAGGCTGATCAACTCTTTCTCGTCGTCACCCCTGGCCTCGATAGTACTCGCATAGCGGCGAATGTAGTAGTGGTATTCTTTGATCCTGGCCGTCACCGACTTTGGCACCTTGTAGGCTCGGTTCTGTCCGCCCGGCGCCCACAGCACCAGCAGATTGCGCCCTTCGAAACGCTCGACACTGAGCAGGGGGAAATAGGGCGGTTGGATCTGGTTGCAAAAGCCCAGCAGTGCCTGCTGGATCTTGTCGATCTGTTCTTCCGGCACGCCCACGGGAGGGAAAATCGGCTGTCCAGAGGCATCGCAGTCCTGCCCGATTACAATATAACCCCCGCCGAGATTCTCGAAGTCATTGGCAAAGGCACAGAGGGTGCGAAGAATCGGGTCTGGATTCCAGCCCCGCTTATACTCGATCCGCTCGCCTTCAACCTTGCGCTGTCGCAGCAGGTCATTGAGATTGATGGGAAGTTTGGAACTCATGCGCCAGCCTCCTGCGGATCGGTTAACAGAGGAGTAACGCGCTTCTTGCCCGTCAGCAGGTCTTGCATGAAAGCGATTATACCCCGGCCTCGCTTGTTTAGATGAGAAAGCAGGGGGGTTTCGACGTGATTGCGTTCGTCGAGTTTGATGTGTGGGGGTGTTTTGTCCTGGCTCATTTATTTCCCTCTATAATAGCGAATTAGAGGCGGATACTTATTGTCATCCGGGGTCATATAGCGTGCATAGAAACTCGGTTGAAAGCCCTCTGGCGGAGGGCAAAGCTCCTTGTCGATCAGAATGAACTGTGTGCCGTTCAACTCGGAATTACACAGATCGTAAAGCATCTCAAAAAACCCTTCAAACTGTGCCCTATTCTTCCGCTCGCTGATATTCTTCATCGGCGAGTCAATTATCAGAAGTGTTGGTAGCATTGCGCCGACCTCTACAGCTAGACGGTGCACGGCTATAGCAAAGCAGCACTTGAATAATGTCTTTTTGCCACCACTACCAAGGTTTGTGAAAGACGTAATGGCTAAATCGCCACTTCCTGCAGAAGTTACCTCTGGCAGAAAGTTGGGTGACCTCATTTCAACAATGTCATCTTGGAGGAAGCCGGGAATCTTTGAGCGGAGAAGGCAATCAATGAACAAAAATTTCAAGCGATTGAGGTTTTGAGTATCTCTTTCAGCGCGCTCGCGTGCATCCTTTAACTTGGACCTAATTCGTTGCTCTTCGACGACTAGATTCTGGGCTCTCTCAGATAGTTCAGCTATTCGTTGTGCAAGCACCTCAAGCTTATTAAGGTCAAGTAGTTGCTGCTGGAGTGCAGAGCGGGTCTTCTCAGTCTCAAGTACAACAGAGAGGTATGCGGAGTCGTAGTCCACCGAGATGCGGGTGAGCTCGGTATCGACCACAGCCTTCTCATCGACGATTTCCTTTAAGTGTCTCTCGATTTTGCGGAGCTTTGCTTCTTGGAGGGAGATGAGTTCTGTTAACTCGCCTACCCGTGACTCCATGTCCTGCTCCGCAGCTTGCTCATCCAATGCTCCGCTTGGTGTGTCAGAGTGTGACTGACCACAGACAGAACAGATATCCGACTCTCGGAGCTGTAGTGCATTACCACATCGTGGGCAGTTCACGAAATCGACACCACTCAGAACCTCTCGCGCAGATTGGGAACGCCGAAAGCGCGTAGCGAGCGAAAGGAGCTCGTTCTTGTGAGCCTTGTCTTTTGCGATGGTGTCTCGAATATCTCCAGATGCGTTCTTTAATTCATCGATTTGGTGTGTAAGGTACCGCGCCCTGTCTTGAAGAGTCTCCATCGCATGTGTGCGCAATGTTTGGGTACGATTTCGGGCATCGGTAATCTCAGCTTCGGTCTTTTGAATGTTAGACTTGAGTTCACGCCTCACAGCGGCAAGTTCGACATCGGTCGCTATCTCGGCAGAATTCAGTGCATCAGATATGGCAGTAGCTCCCGCATCACATTTAAGTCGTTCCGCCCGCACGAGTTCGAGTTGGACTTCCAGTTCCGCCACATGCTCTTGGTGAAATCCAACTAAAAACCTGAGTACGTCTCTACTTTTTAACCGTTTCCATGTGTTAGCGTCCCCGTCTAGGTGGAAAAAGCTGCTATCCATTGAATCTTGGTCAAGGTAGCAATACCACAACAAATCCCGGAGGCTTAACCGTTCCAACTCCGAGTCTTCTTTGATTTTGCTTCGCCGGACTTTTGGGGGCGTTATCCCCGCTAAGTAATAAATCAGGTCGGATAGCACTTCCACTCCTGTGCCAGGTAGAACTTCTCCTGCAGCGGCGCGAGCGGGGATTAAAATTTCGAATTGCTGCTCAGCAGAAGACCATCGTGCCCGCACTTGGTTGGAGTTCGCATTGCGTTCCAAGACGAGCGGGAATTCTGCAACTTTGAGAGAAAGACTTACTGATACGAATTGAGTCTGGAGTGCAGGTGTCATTTCAGTCTCACCCAAATCACCGCCCAAACAGAAATCAATGAGACGTGCAATGGTGGACTTTCCAGCCCCCATCTGTCCGTAGAAATAATTGAAATCTACGAAGTCTATTCGTTCATGCGCCTTTTTGAACGCAATCACAATGTCTGTAAGTCGTATATTCATAGTTCTATGTGCCTCCCCCACTGCATATCTACAATTTCGGGAAAAACTTTATAAATAAATTCTTTCAGCTTCGTTGCAGAGTAACCGCCGACAGCCGATGCCACAATCTGACTTCTATTTGCAATTGAGCGGAATTCGTCCAAATCAGACAATTGTGCAGCCACCTTTATGCCCGCAGGAGTTAGCTTCACGTTTACGGTTCTACCTTCCAAATATGCGTGAGCCAACCCCTTGGCCACAAGCAACCCTATCCAACGGCGATAGCGTTTGTCCCAAGGCCCGAAGCGGAAGCGAATCATCCGTGCTTCAATGGTGTTCCGTTCTTCCTCCGGGATATCATTTGCAGCAGCTTCTTTACCAATCGCTTTCAGTGCCCGAACGAGGCAGTTTGGGTAGCGGAGCAGGAAGTCCATCTTCGCCAGCTTCATGATACCTTGCACAGGTTTATCATTGCGTCCTGCCGCAGCCTTGAGCAGTAAAATCAAACGTGCGACGTGGAAGTCATCGGAGTGTTCAATCTCAGCAGCGAGATGAACCAGTTTCAGACTCATGCTTCCACCTCCAATTCAAACTGTTCGCTCCACCAGACTTTGCACTCGGATGTAAGCAAACCTGCGACGCCGACAAGAAGGTCATAAGATTGCCGATACACCCGCGCGGGCTCAGTTTCAGAGATTCGCTTCAGTCTATCCTGAACATCAATAAGCATGGCTGGTCCGTAAGGGTCTCCCTTCTGGCTCGCCCGGAGGTTTGCTTCATCACATTCCGCAAGCACTACATTTTCAATTTGCGAGCAAAGGGTCTTTCCGTCGTTTGGGCGAGTCCCCAGATCGAGTAATTCTTGCTCGGCTGTTAAGGCTCGGCGGCGCATCGTCTCGTAGCGACCAGCCAAGCCCCCGCGAAACATCTTTTTTCGTAGCTTGTCCAGTCTGCCGCTGGTGCCACCGAGTTGGAGTGATGCGAGCTCGGGCAAGAAATGGAAAACCGGACCCCGAGCATCACGAACTGTAAGTACGATATCCTCGGCGGTAACTCGCTTTGACAGTAGAAACGGATCCTCGTCTAATTTGCGAGTAAGGCCTACCCAATCGCGACTGGGATCATCTGAGACCAGCGAAGAGGCCTCAGCAATCCTTGCGATTAGTGCCTCACACACCCGTGCCAGAGATGAAGCATTCATCGATTCACATTCATCCAAAGTGGCGATGTGCCGTTGAGCGAGCTCGTCCTCGAATGCGCGATCAGTCGGACCAAGGATAATATCCAAGCGGCTAAGCATCGAAAAGAGATCTGTTGCCTCAACGTCAAGTTTGTTATTGAGCCACTCGAAACCCTTTTTTACATCACCAACTAGGTCTTCCCATTTGATTGCCGATTGAATGCCAGTTAATAGCTTATGCGGGCTCAGGTATTCGCGTTCCTTTGCGGAAGAGTCAGAGAATTGGGTGTTGGAAACAAATTTGAAAAATCGAATCTTGCTTGGATATGCAATGTCCAGTTTAACAAAGCGAGCGATACTCTTCCAAAACGCCTCATCGTTTAATTCCCATTCGCCTAGTTCAGGCTTCCTTGTCTTTATTTGATAGGCGTCGAAGATACCTACTGCTGTTTCAGCCAAGAAGTCCTCGTGTTGCTCACACCAGAGCGCAGTGTATGCCAAGTTCCCCGTTGCAATGCCAACTGAAAGGACAACTCCGTAGGCGTGTTGATAACGGAATTTCCTTAACACCGCGTCACCTGGATCTGACATGTCTCTGCTATCTGTTAGTGATTTCATGGTATATTCTCCAGCAAAGTAGTGACGCGCTTCTTGCCCGCGAGCAGGTCTTGCATGAGAGCAATTATATCCCGGCCCTGCATGTCCTGGTGGGAAAGCAGGATTTTCTCGACATGTTTGTGCTCATCGAGTTTGATGTATTGTGGTGTTCTGCTCTGAATCATGAATTCCTCTTTTTCCTTGTGATAGCTTTATGTTTTTTTGGCATAGTATGGACTAGGTCGAAGATTTGCTGAACGTGAAACCCATCTCTTCTAAGAATCGAGAAGGTTTTTTGTGGTATCCATTGTAAGTTCTTGCCCAGCTAATATTGAGAGTATCCTCAACACGAGTGATCGCGACGAAGCAATTCCTCCTTTCCTCTTCAATCTCAGGGCTATTTGGCCCCTTCTTTACCGCCTGGTATGATGGAAAAACTTCGTCAGCCATTCCGATTAAGAACACATGTTTGAACTCTAGACCCTTGGCCCCATGCACGGTGAGGCATGGAATTGATCCTGGTAATCGGGCAGCTGCCTTAGATTTCAAATCCATTTCTTGCAAATAGAGGTGAAGAGTCACGTTATCGGGGGAATGCTCCCGTAACAATGCACCATGTAAATCCTGCCACGTCTTCATCTCCTCATCCTCGATTTCATCATCAAGCCACTTTTGAGTCCAAAACCATTCTAACAATTCGACAAAAGTGAGGCGATCAACAAGGTCTCGCTTAACTCGACTCAGTAACTCATGATGTTCGTCAGAATTGACCTTGGCCGATACATTATCCACCCACGCTCTAAGAAAATCACCACCGTTAAGGGCCGCAGCAGCTTCGATATCCTCGACTTCAATAACAACTCCAGTAAATGCTTTCCATGCAACGCAAGTTCGGCGAAGAAATTCTCGATCATGGCGTGCATTTGCAAGTCTAAGAACAGCATGCATCCAAGAAATAGAAGCACATTCAAACTCGTTCTTTCTTTGAGCAACATAAGTGACTATGCCGCTATCACTTAATACCTTCGCCGCCCGCTGAAGCAAATTGGTCGAACGAGCGAGAACTGCACACTTTTCAATGTGCCAACCTGCTTCCTTGATTGCAGATGGGATCATTGCGATCTCAGCATCATCATCATCAAACATCTGCACTTTTAAGGCTGGTGAATTTGTTGCGGCCTTTCGTGCTACAAGGGGCTTTTTGCCTTTAGAACGCATTTTGTTGTGGCTGATCAGGTTGTTTGCAAGCTGAATGATAACTGGAGGACAGCGATAATTCTCTGGTAGCTGCAATACCTTAATTCCAAAGTCCTTCTGCAGAGAGAGCAGACGTTCCGGGCTGGCACCGTTCCATTGGTACATAATCTGATCTTCATCTGCGACCACGAAAAGATTTGGATTCTGTTCACCAATTAAGAGATGCAGCAGGTCGTATTGTGCTCGGTTCGTATCATGAAATTCGTCAACGCAGATAAACTGCCAAGCCAAGCGTGTTAATCGCGCCACACCGGCACTCTGCAAAAGTAACTTTCGGGCGAAATGTAGGAGTCCCCCATAATCCAAACGATTACTTTTTTGTAATGCTTCACAGTAATCCCTGAACAATTGTGGCAACCACGGTGGAGTATATAACATACTGGCTACTTCACTCCCCCCGTCGTAGGATTCCGCAAACAAGCGATCCAATAAAACTAAAAGATTCTTGCGATCAGATGGAACAGCCGAGGTGTCGCATTGAAGGTTGGATATCACCTGCTCAAGCACAGCCATACGGTCATCATCAATTGTAATCAGTGAGAAATCAGGTTGGATTCCCACATGACTCCCATGTTGTCGCAAGATGTCACCCGCGAAGGAGTGGAAGGTGCAAAGATGCGCCCGATCAGCTCGACCTCCCATTAGTTTATCCAACCGCTCTCGCATCTCTTCGGCAGCATTGGTGGTGAAAGTGAGTGCCAGCACGCTTGCATCTGGATTCGACTGAAGCAATCGCGCTGCTCGGAGCGTAAGAACTAGGGTTTTGCCTGAGCCGGGGCCGGCCAAGACTAAAAGCGGGCCTTCTCCCCACTCAACCGCAGCACGCTGGTTTTCATTGAGTTGATAATCAGATAGGTTCATTATTCCTCCGTAAGTCTTAGTGCAGCCTCTATCACATTTCGAAACAGCTGCGGCACTGGTCGGGAATCATTTTGAATCACTGTTAGCACTTCCTGTGTAGCACGCGTCTTTAGTTGTTTTGGTAATGCATTCGCAATCTGGATGTGGTAGTCTGCCTCTTGAGGGGATGCGGTCACCTTTTGGAGCGGTTGGACACTAAGCAATTTGCAGTAGACATCAGAAAATCCGTTTACACAGAGATGTTGATCAATATTTGCCTCTGGCATCACGAAAAGAACACTTGCCTCAGGCCGACCGTTTAGTTGTCGCCGAACTGCTTTATGATCGTCTGCACCTTGTTTATCATTATCTGATAGAACAACCCACTGAATACCCATTCCATTGGCTACCCGAAGACAAGTCTCTATCGATATTCCAGACTGATAAGGCACAAATCGGATACCTGCCCGTTCGAGGTCTTTGTCCAAGATTCTCGCACATTCCGGAATTAGAGTTCCTTCAGTTTCTCCTTCCCCAAGAATCCAGCATCGTGCGAATAACAATTCCCCTCTAGCTCGTCTGATGTTATAGTTGAATTTACGGATGTCATCTGGGTTGAGATTTAAGTCCTGCATCCGTGATGCCTTTACACACCCACCCTCCTTGTGAAGTCGAACGACAGCATCTGAAGGAACCTCTGAAAGAAGATCGCCACTATGAGTCGAAATGATTTTCTGTCCTGGAATTTCTTTAATCAGTTCCCATAGTGCGCGTATGGCACTCGGATGCAGATGTGCTTCTGGTTCCTCAAGAGCAACGATCGGATCGCCTTTGTTCCATGCCTGAAGGTAGGCATTGAAAAGCGTCAAAACTGCAAGACTTTGGGTGCCTTCTCCATGTCGTCCGACTGGTATCTTTGCCCCGGTTCCACTATTCAGGTTAACTACTGCTTTGGAGAGCAAATCGAAGAGACGCGCAGGTACTGCATCTATCGAGACTAAATCATCCCCTCCTGTCATCGTCACTACATTTTGCACCTTTTTTAGACACGTTACGACTTTGGAAAAGCTGGTATGAGACGTTAGAATCAGATCGTTAACTTCAGAAAGCTTATCCTCGATCTCTTCCCTATTCTCTGGGGTAAGTTGTGACTCTTTCAGGAACGGACGCCAGAAAGGACCTTTCGCATCGAAATGCCTAGTAGCGTCACGCAATGCAGCAAGATAGTAGTAGGACACTTCGTTCCGAAGCACCCCTATCGCGGCATCAGTTAATCCTGTGAGCGCAGATCCATCAAGGTTTTGAAACTCCCAATCCTGAACAAACTCTTGCATCAATGGATCGAAGCGTGCTCCAACCTTCAATATAACAGTAGCGCAACCATTTGCATCAATCTGAAGAATCTTGGCTCGATTCAACTTGGCTACTTGCTGCGTGTCCCATTCTTCCAGTTCATCCTCTCGAAAAGTGAGTCGAATACTTATGGCAGGAGCCGAAGCCGGTTCAGCAGTCGAATTCGAGAGATGGAAATCATAGGAATCGAATGAAACACCTTGACGAGTTTTCACACTACGCAGTGCGAAGTTTATTGCATCGAGAATCGCGGTCTTACCAATGTTGTTCTCACCGATCAGAACTGTCATGTCTCCGAGTTTCAGGTCGAGATGATCAATGCCTCGAAAATAGTCAATTTTTAAATGCCGCAGTTTCATGTCACTATCTCCATGTCATTCAGCAAGGCGGTGACGCGTTTCTTGCCCGTGAGCAGGTCTTGCATGAGGGCGGTTTTGAGGGAGCGGAGTTTGACTAATTGCCGCTGCAATTCATTCAAGGAAGCATCTGTTGATTCGATGATACGTGCAATCATCTTCTGCTCTGAAATGGGTGGAATGGGGAGTTGTAATAGCATCATGTTCGTCAGATTCACTCGATCCCTGGTAACGCCTTGAGCCAAGCCAAACAACCCTTGCCGCCAGCGTGGAAAATTAAATAGGTGAACTGCAAATGAATGAACAAACTTATCGCTCTTGCAGCGGATCCTGAAAACGTCAGCTTTGACTACGGCTTCGTGGATATTATCAGTGTATAGACACGCTCTTCCAAAAGGGTGTCTTTCATCACCAAGAGACCCGATTAGTATATCCAAGGGCTTAACGGCGTGTCGTGACAAGAATCTCCCATGGTCACTTGATATCCACGCTTTATCTTGATCCAAAAACTTTCCATTACCAATATTCCCCAACCGAATGACTCTCACTCCAGGCTCATCAACATAGTGATCGGATTTCAGATTAGAACCGAACGGGCCGTCTACAGCCGACGCGACTGTTTGTCCGAATTCATTCACCTCCCATTCCACCGGAATCCTCCCTAGGGGGGAGTCTTTAAACTTGTGAGTTTGTTCGGAGCGGAGGTTGCCATGTTCATCGATGCCGCGGGTGAGAAGATCCTGCATCATGCCGGTTTTGATGCGTTGCTGTTTGGCAATCAACGCCTCCGTCTGTTCAATCCCCTGGTCCACCGTCGAGAGGACTTCGGCGATTTTGGTTTGTTCATCTTGTGATTGGGGGAAACCCAGCCGGATAAGCTTAACTTTTGAGGTACTTACGGCTTCTTGTGTACTCCCTTCAGCAAATTGATCTTTTTGATCATTAAATTCCTTTGAAAGGATTATTTGCTTCAAATAGGAAGAAGAAACTTGTTCAGAATGAATGCCACAAAAACCTGTTGATAATACAGCCTGCTCACTCAGATAAGTATCGGCCATCAACACCTTTATTGTATTTTTCATTTTAGCAAACCAAACAGAATTTGGAATTGGCTGCATATTGGCTCTTGAAGGTCGCCTACGGTATGATATTTCTTGCTCAACATATTCAATTCGTAAACCATTCACTGAGCTTGTTGATAAATAATCTTTTATCCCTTCAAACAGAACTAAACCAGAGCCCAATATATCAAAATAATTTTTATCATCCAGCGTTGTAGTTATCCATTTACTTAGCATTATAATACCCCAATCTGTTCAAAAACCCATCCAGCGTCTTCAGTTCGTAGCCGTAAAGGGTGAAACTGTTCAGACCGGCCTGCATTCTAATCCCGTCGAATTCGACGGGTTTAAAATCGGGGTTGTTGACCTGTTCCCAAATACCCAGAAATTCTATATGAGAAAGCACGGTGATGGCGGCGCCCTTGACTTCAATGGTGGTTTTTTTGTTTTTGTTCATTATGTCTGCACCTCCAGATACCCCAATCCCTTCAGAAACCCATCCAGTGTTTTCAGAGTCTCGGTTCGTTCGCTTTCCAGTTCACGGCTGGGAACAGCGTATTTGTCCCAGAGAGTTTCCACCACATGGATCAACCCGCGCTTCTCGGCATTGAGATAGCGGTTCAGTTCCTTGTTTGCGATGTCATATAGCTTTTTCAGGATGAGCGTCCTGGCTTGTGCCTCAGTGAGCTGGCCACCGATTACTGCGAGAATCCCGTCTGTCCTGGCGAGGCGTTCTTTGAGTGTGGCTTTGTCCTTGTTCAGAGCGGCGATCTTTTTCTTGTCGTCCTTGTTGGCGCTGTCGAGATTTACCAGTTGAGTGTCTACCTGTCGAATCAATTCCTGGCTCTCAGCTTTGAACTCATTGCCGCCCAGGCGCTTGAGCTTGAGCTTGTGTTCCAGTTCGTCTGTTTTGGTTTTCAGTGCTACCTTGCTGTCTTTGATACGTTTCTCAATGGTAGCTATGGCTTTATCCTGCTCTTGCAGTTTTTGTATCTCCTTGCGGGCAGAGTCACCCGTACTGCCTTTCAGATCGTCGATCAGTTCCTTGAGTGCTTTCTTGATGACGGTAGCGGTAACGGTCTCATCCTCTTCAGGTTCATAAGCAGCCACTTCCTGCGCGGTTTCCACCGCCTCGGCAAGTTCGCTCTGCACCTCGCTAATCTGCGCTTCCAGCGTTTCGATCTCGTCGGCTTCGGACTGGAAGAACTCAGCTATCAGGTAATCATCGGGAATGAGAGTGTGGTTCCAGCCTGTGGAAATGATGGTCTTGAGGTCATAGCGGATCTGCTGCCACCAGTTCACAAAAACCCCTGCGCTCTTGAATTCATCAAGCACATTCAAGGGAATGAGCTTGTCTTTAAGAGTGGTCAGCAGTTCGTGCCGCACCTCGGGCATCTTCTTGCCGTCA
>Ga0180015_1000478_pt1 | contig 11491 bp, 10 predicted proteins | sample KR13_S2_MetaG_FD_116508 | JGI IMG/M metagenome (GOLD analysis project Ga0180015, IMG submission 116508) | Groundwater microbial communities from the Olkiluoto Island deep subsurface site, Finland - KR13_S2_MetaG | ecosystem: Environmental > Aquatic > Deep subsurface > Groundwater | place...
GGCAGCCACCTCAGCCATTCCCTGAGAACGGGCCGGATCGAGATGGTAAAAACGGTCCGGGCTCTCCCGGTTCCCGGTCACCGCCAGGGATTTCAGCTCATCGCCTCGGTCCTGCGGGAAACCGGTGCGCTGACCGACACCGGAGAACTCAGGGGCATCGGCCACCGGGTCGTGCACGGCGGCGAACAATTCAAGGAACCCGCCCGGGTTACCCCCGAGGTGCTGGCCGCGATCCGGGACTTGATCCCCCTGGCGCCGCTGCACAATCCGGCCAACCTCCTCGGCATGGAGGTGGCCATGGAAAACGCTACCGCCGTGCCCCAGGTCGCAGTATTCGATACGGCCTTTCACCACACCATTCCGCCCCACGCCTACCGCTACGCCATCCCCAAAAAGCTCTACGAGGCGCATCAGATCCGGCGCTACGGCTTCCACGGCACCTCGCATCGGTATGTGGCAAAAAAGGCGGCGGAGTTTCTGAACAAACCGCTCGCGGCCCTCAACCTGATCAGCCTGCATCTGGGCAACGGGGCCAGCGCCGCCGCCATCCGACAGGGGAGATGCATCGACACCTCCATGGGCCTCACCCCCCTTGAAGGGTTGATCATGGGCACCCGTTGCGGGGATCTCGACCCGGCGATCATCTTTTATCTGGCTCGGGAAACACAGCTTTCCTGCGAAGAGATCGAATCGATCCTCAACAAGGAGAGCGGCCTCAAGGGGATCTGCGGGGTCAACGACATGCGTTCGGTGGGGGAACTTGCGGCGGGAGGCGATCCGGAAGCGCGGCTTGCCATCGCCATGTACTGTTACCGGATCAAAAAATACATCGGCGCCTACCATGCGGTGCTGGGTGGGCTGGACGGACTGATCTTCACCGGCGGCATCGGGGAACACGCCGATTTTATCCGGGCAGGATGCTGCGAAGGTCTTGACCATCTGGGGATTGCGATGAATAATGGGAAAAATCTGGGGCACCAGGAAGGGTGTTCCGCTCTGGAAAGCGGAACGGGCCGGGTGAAAATCCTGGTTATCCCCACCAACGAAGAGTTGGAGATTGCCGAACAGACCGTCGCCTGTCTGGAGGCTGACTAGTCAGGAGCGCGCATCATGTTTACCGAAACACTGGCAAAAACGACCATGTCCCTGCTGGGCGGCTGCCTGTTGCTGAGCCTGGCCGCCTGCAGCCTTAATGAAAAAAGCGTCCGCCCCTCCTGGGAAAATGGGGTGCTGCGGGTCGGAGTCACGCCGAATTATCCCTGCCTCATCCACAAGTCCCCTGAAACCGGCCTGATTTCCGGGTTTGAAGCCGAAGCCGCCGCACTGCTTGCCCAACGCCTGCACAGCAGACTCCAGTTTGTCGAGCTGGAATGGGGAGAGCAGATCCCCGCCCTGGAACGCAAGAAGGTTGACATTATCATGTCCGCCATGTCCATCACCGAGATGCGCAAGCTCCAGGTGGCCTTCAGCGAACCATACCTCACCATCAGCCAGATGGCCCTGACCACCAAGGAGGGCGAAGGAAAATTCCCCTCCGCCCAGGAAATTCTCGCCACCCGCGATGCCATCGGGGTGGAAAAGGGCACCACCGGGGATGTCTTTGTCCAGCGCTATTGTCCAACAGCGGAAACGCTTTTTTTCTCCTCTCCCGATGCCGCGGTGCAAGCCCTCCGCGACAAGCGCATCGATCTTTTCATCGACGATGAACCGGTCCTCGGGGCCTATGCCGCCGAATACAGAGACGAGGGGCTGGTCCTGCTCAAGACCCGCTTGACCAGCGAAGAACTTGCCTGGGCGGTCCACCGCGCTGATCCGGCTTTGCTCAAGGCGGTGAACTCCGCCCTGGAGAGATGGAAAGATGACGGCACCCTCCAGCGGCTTCTCAAGAAATGGCTGCCCTAATGAAGCCAGGCGCCCGGGACGGCCACACCTTCAGGCTTGCTGGGCCTTGCGCCACCCGGCACCCTTAAGGCGCGCGATCCGCTCGACATTCCAGCTCTGGATGGCCTGCAGATAGTGGCGCTGGTCCTCCCGCAGGAGGGCCATGATCTTATCCTTCTCTTCCCGGATCTCCTCCCGTTCGCCGGGATACATCTCCAGCCAGCAGGCATAGCCCCGGTCAAAAAGAAATCCCGGGCACACCGACTCCGGCTCCACCTGCAATTTTGCCGTGAGCAGCATGGTGGCGAGGATCATGTCGTACTCAATCATCCAGCCGTTGTCGTTGAGCATGGAACGCTCATCAAACCCCACATCTCCGGGGCAGTTCGGGCAAAAGACCCGCTGGATCACCTCCGGTTGCAACAGGTTGTCGCGGAGATGAAACTGGACGGTTGCGGCGCCGCACTCACAGGTTTTTCGCACATCAACGCACATACCGCTCCTCTTTTTTTCTGGGTCGCATTGTTTTCCCGGAGGCTCAGATAGCCGCCGCCCAGGCAGACCGTGTTTTCAGAACTTTCTCGGCAGGGGGGAAGAATCCTTGCGGCCATCGATCATCTTCTGGAGCTGCAATCGTTCGGCCCGCGCATCCTGGAGCTCGAACTGGATCGCCGCCGCCGCCTCCGGCGATGCCGAAAGCAGAAGCCTTTCCAGCCGTTCAACCTGCTGCTGGGCCCGGTACAGTTCCCGGGCCAGATCCCGTAAAGACATGCTTTTACCTGTGCGGGTTGTGTTTCTGCAGTGCCCTGAAAGCGCTCAGGGCAGCACCGTTGAGACCCGCCCTGTCCGTCATGATCAGCTTGACCGGAATGGACGAGAGGATCCCGGCCATCCGCCCTTTGCCGGTGAACCGCGTCATGAATTGCTTCTGATCAAAGGAGGAAAGAAGCCTGGGCAGCATGCCGCCACCCAAATAAAGTCCCCCGGAACAGAGGAACTTGAGAGCCATGTTCCCGGCCTCGGCCGCCAGGACAGCGAAAAAAATCTCCAGGGTCAGACGCGCCGCCTCCCCGCCTTTTTCCCGGGCCTGGGCCACGAGAACCGGGGTCATGTCCGCGGCACCAACCAGCGCTTCTTGAAAGTCCCGGGGAACTTTCATCCCTGCCCCCTGGGTCAGGTAGCGATAGATATTCGGCATCCCTTTTCCGGAACAGACCAGCTCATAGCTTACATGGCCGTGTTCCGCCCGCAAAAAGGAAAGCAAGCCCTCTTCCATCTCCGAGGCCGGCGCAAAATCGGCATGCCCGCCTTCGGAGGGATGGGCGGTGTACCCTGCGCCATTCCAGCAGAGATAGGCCTCGCCAAGCCCCGTCCCCGGGGCAAGGACTGCCATGCTGCCGTGGGGAGCCACCGTTCCGCCATTGATTACCAGCAAGTCTTCCGGCGGTAAAATTGCCACCGCCTCGGCCACCGCCACCAGATCGTTCAGCACGAGAACCTCGGCAAACCGGAACTGCTCTTGCAAGAGATCCGGATCAATGAGCCAGCCCAGATTGGTCATCCCGACCCGCCCGCCGACAACCGGACCGGCAACGCCAAAGGCGGCCGCCTGGGGACGCTGCCCGGAGCCGTGCAAAAACTCAGCGATTATTCCGGAAAAATCCCCATAGGCGCTGTTGGCAAAACGCTGTTCCCTGAGCAGGACATACCCGTCGTCCGTGGCGGCATACAGAGCCAGGATAGTTTTTGTCCCGCCAAGATCTCCTGCAAGAAAATAAACCATTCCCCCTCCCGGGCATGGTGCAGCCCCCTATTGCGACCAGGGTCTGCGATACGGCTCTGCCTAACAGAAGAGGCCGTACCCATACGGGGGTGCGGCCTCTTGCTAAGAACTCAAACCCATGGCCTTGCCGGACAAGGCAAGCGCCCGCCACCTCTAGCTGTCGGAACCCTTCTCCCCTTCAACCAGCCGGGTCAGATGTCCGATATTGTCGCGGAGCATCAGGGTTTGGGAGGTAACCGCCTCGGAGGCGGCGGCCAGTTCCTCGGCATTGGCCGCCATCTGCTGCGTGCCGGTGTCCATCTCGGTCACGGCCTTGTTGATCTGGAGAACCCCCTGGGTCTGCTCATGGGAGGCGGTGGAGATCTCTTCCACCAGAATCGCCACCTTCCGCGAGCCATCCACCACATCCTTGGATTCCGCCACCACCTCGTTCACCTTTTGCAACCCTTCATTGACGTTGGCGATGGCCCGTTCAATCAGGTCGCTGGAGTTTCTTGCCGATTGCGCGGTACGTTGGGCCAGATTGCGCACCTCATCGGCAACCACGGCGAAGCCCGCACCCTGCTCCCCGGCCCTGGCGGCTTCCACCGCCGCATTCAAGGCGAGGAGATTGGTCTGAAAGGCGATCGCCTCGATCTCCCGAATGATTGAAGCGATTGCGTCACTGTCCTTTTTGATATTCTGCATGGAAAGCTGCATGGCCGCCACATTGACGTTGGCCCTGGAGCCAATCGCCTCATTCTGCTTCATTGAGGAGTTGGCCTCGGCGGAGTTGGTGTCATTCTGCTGCACCATGGCCGTGATCTCCTCAAGGGAGGCGCTGGTTTCCTCAAGGGAGGCCGCCATCTCCGAAGCCATTTCCGCCACCGTCTGGGAGGTGCTGGCCGTGGCCTGAGCCTCCTCGGAAATACGGTCGGCGCTCTCGTCCAGATCACGGACAATGGTGTTGATGGACCGGACAAGCATCTGCACGACAAAAAAGGCGAACAGGCCAACGGCCACAAGAGAGATAACCCCGCCAACGATAAAGAACAGACCGAACATCTTCACCTCGGCCATGGCCTTTTCCTTGGTGATCTCCTGCCCGCCCCGAAGCTCGTCAACCGCAGCCTTGGTGCTTTGCATCAGGCTGTAATATTTCTCAAAAAACTCCCCGTCAAAGGCTTCCAAGGCGGTGGCCTCATCCCCTTTTTCCAGGGAAGGCAGGATCTTTGTTTTGATGATTTCGTCCATCACCGGCCAGAAGGCGGCCAGCTCGTCATAGGAGGCTACGGTTGCCGGAGCCTGTTCCATGGCATGGCATGATCCGCAGTACATTTTTTTACCGGCGGGCTCGGCAATGCTTTCCCGCATTTCTTCAATGGCCTCGTTAAACTTGGCGGAGGTGGTTTTCAGGCCGCTCAGGCTTTCCGGATCGTACTCCATGATCTGGCCCTTTAGGATGCTGTTGAGGAGGTTGAGATTGAGACGAATCCGGGCGACCTTGTCGATGTAGTCCATCTTGAGTTCGATGCCGGTGTACATATCCCCGCCGATCTGCACCCTGTGGATAATGAACTGAGCGATCACGACGCTGGACACCATGGACAACGCGACAAAACCGACCAGCAGAAAAAGTTTTATCCGCAGACTCAAGTTTTCAAACCACTCTCTCATAGCGCCCCCTTTTATGCGTCTTTCGTTAACTCCATCGCAAATTATCTGTGTATTATATCGTATACTCTTGCCTTTTTTACCACATATTTTTCCCAAGTATTTTCCGTTGGTTGTCGGAAACAGCGCTGACCCGGCCACCAACAAAAAGCAGCTCGGCAACCTTTTTCATGAAAGGCACAGGAGGCATTGCTCAAGTATAATTTTTTATACTACACCGCACCATCGCTTCGGGCCGTAGCTCCCCTTGCCCAATTTTCAGCCTTCTCTCCGGAAAAACTCTCTCCACATGCTGGTACAAAAAAACAGCCCCATATAATATGGCGAAACAACTGCATAAAACAAAAAGCAACTCCTTTTCCCCCCATAAGTGTTAAAAAATTTGTACTCCTCTCCTCTTTTGCTTCCTTCTTCGTTCCCACGGCAAGCCCCATGAATCCAGCAAAAACCAACAAAAAACAAAAAAAAGAAACTGTGGCACGCTTGTTGCTTTAACACGAAGTCAATAAAACAACTCTTATCTCCTTTCTCCTTAAAAGAAGATCGACTTTCCCGCGAAGTCGATCTTCTTTTTTTTGCGCAGAGCAAACCATCTGAAAAATCAACGTCATTGCCTGTCCGCCAAGCACTTTTGCCCGCCCCTGCTTTTTTTGCTGTTTGCACTTCCCGCTCAAGCCAGATATAGTATGATCCCTGCGGCAGTCGGCGCCTTGCCCGCCAATACAGACTCCGCAGCCAACCCCCCCGAACCCGGCAAGGGGGTTCGGTTTATCGCCTCCTCTTCCGCGCCGGCCCGTTACACAATTCTCAGTCTCTCGCGGGACGGTGGCATTCCGCGCACGCTGCCCTCCATCTTCCCTGTTCTTTCATTTGTACAAAACCGTTCGACACCATGAGCCTGCGATGACCTGTTCCCTTGGGGCAATCCCCATTACAACTCCATTCATTCTCGCCCCCATGGCAGGCGGCACCGACCTGCCCTTCCGCCTGCTCTGCAAAGAATATGGAGCTGGCCTCTGCTATTCCGAGATGATCGACTGCCGTGGCCTGGTGTCGCAACAACGCGACTGCCTGGAGCTGCTCCTCACCAACGCCGCGGAACAACCGGTGGTCATGCAGCTTTACGGCCGCGATCCCGCCACCATGGGAGAAGCCGCGGCGATCCTGAGCGAACACCCTGTTGCCGGAATCGATATCAACATGGGCTGCCCCATGGAAAAAGTCGTCCAGACAGGCGCCGGAGCCGCATTGATGAAAAATCCGCGCCTTGCTGAACAGATCATCACCGCCGTCTGCAAAAACTCAAAAAAACCGGTAAGCGTCAAGATACGCTCGGGCTGGAATCAGCACACCATCACCGCCCCGGAGATTGCCAGAATAGCGGAAGGAGCCGGCGCGCACGCCATTGCCATCCATGCCCGCACCTGGAGCGACGGATTCACCGGCCCCATTGACCACGAGGTCATACGCCAAGTCATGGAAAGCGTTGCCATCCCGGTTATTGCAAACGGCGACATCACCTCCCATGAGCAGGGGGTGGCCCTGCTGAAAAAAATCGGCTGCGCCGGGGTGATGATCGGCCGGGCCGCCCTGGGCGCACCCTGGATCTTTTCCAGGGGTGTGAACCAGCACCCCTCCATGGCCTACAGAATCAAAGCCCTGCAACGCCATCTTGAACTCGCCGAGACCCACCTTGCGCAGGAGCCGAATCTCTCTAAAATCAGAAACCATGCCTGGAAATACTTTCGCGGCACAACCAATGGCCCTGCCGTCCGCAGACAGATCGACGCCGCCACAACCTATCCCGAGCTGAGAACCTGCATCGACACCCTTGCCGAGCAATTACTTCGGCAATGACCCGGCACGGCGCGCGGAGATAACCCCGAAGGGGATCGCTTGATGCGCAAGCCGCACAGCGTGCCAGTGCAAAACAAAAAACCCCGGCAGGCTGTATTGCCTGTCGGGGTTTTTATATTTTCAGTGGTGCGCCCGGAGGGATTCGAACCCCCGACTCCCGGCTTCGAAGGCCGAAATATATATTCGCAACTATTTGTTTTGACGTAATATAAAAAATATAATATATTTTTTGGTGACACTTTTGGTGACACTATCGTCAAAAAATAGGATATTAAAAATATGGCAACTTTCGAAAAAAGAGGCCCTTACCAAATTCGAGCAAAAGTGCGGCGCAAAGGCCATCGCACCGTCACAAAAACTTTTGAAAACATGGCAAACGCGAGGTCTTGGGCCAGAGACGTTGAATCCGAGATGGACCACGGAACCTATACCAACATACGAGTAGCAGAGCAAACCACCCTCCGCACCGTCCTGCTGCGATACCACGAAGAAGTCTTCCCACGGTTAGCCAACAGGGGCCTCGGCGAAAAAGCACGACTCTGGAGACTGATTAACGAGTTGGGTGAGTTGTCCCTTGCCGCTCTGGAATCATTCCATGTTGCACTATACAGGGATCAGAGAATAAAAGCCAGTGCTGCCCCGCAAACAGTCAAACACGAAATTGGCTTGCTCAACAGAGTGCTCAAACATTGCGTAATGGATTGGGGAATTCCTCTCCCTCGCGGGATCATCACCGCCCAAGTTAGGAAGCCCTCCCTTCCGCCTGGCCGAGTCCGACGATTGGAGGAAGACGAAGAAAAAAAACTCATAGAAGCTGCGGAGAAGTCAAAAAGCAGGGACATCCCAGCTATCATTATAATAGCACTGGAGACAGCAGCCAGGTGTGGCGAAATCGCAGGGATGAGATGGGAACATATCAACCTCGCAAAAAAAACTTGGCACATCCCAATAACCAAAACAAAAGTGCCGAGGACTGCTCCCTTGTCCCCCAAGGCGATTGAAACATTAAAAAATCTGCCTCGCCGCATCGATGGACGCGTATGGTCTCTAAGCAGCCACAGCATTAGCCAAGCTTTTACCCGGATATGCCGACAAGCAAAGATTGAAGGATTCCACTTCCACGACCTCCGCCACGAAGCAACCAGCCGTCTTTTTGAAAATCCGGAATTTGGGATAATGGAGGTGGCCACTATCACCGGCCACCAAACCCTTACCATGCTGAAAAGATACACCCATCCTCGGGCTGAGGATTTGGCAGAGAAGATGAGATGATTTTTGCTTGGCAAGGATGCACCCGAGTCCACCGTTTTGGACAGAATCAGGTTAAAGGCAAAGAAAGTAATAAGTACAATATAAAATATAATAATAAGTATGTTTTTTTAATTGACTAATTTAGTTCGTCAAGTTATTATCGCAGTTGATTTAACGATTTAAAAAAACCGGACTTGGCGTCAACCAAGCCCGGGGTGATAGTTAACCCTTAGTGCGCAGGGTTATAGCAACAATAAACAAACCGATAACAAACATTCCGATTTCTGCCATTCTTGTTTTGTGCCTCCTTTTTCTGTTATGGTATACTACAAATTAGGGTGATTTAGCGTCACCCCAGTTTAAATTCCAATTGTTCCAACCAATAGTATACCATACATTTCCAATATTGTCAATTAAAATCCAAAGTTTACCTTGTCATTCCTTGCAAAATGAGCCGCAGGCGAGGCAGCGGAGCGTCAACCGGCTTCCCCTGGTTGCCTGGCTCCTTGCTTGCCCGATCCTGGCCATACCCGCGCTTTCCTCATTCCAAGCCACGCCGAAGGCAAAAAAATGAGGAGACTCCCTCAAAAAGATGATTTTCAGCTTGTTTATAGATTTTTTCGTTGACAAAGTTCTTTTAAAAACTAGATTGCACCGCTATAATTAATAAAAAATGAATGGAATTTCATTTTCCTCTGTACGCTCTTGTTCCACGTCAAATCACAGGAGGAACAAGCCATGTCCGCAGTTCATGATGTAGCAGCATACATACTTGAAAAACAGAGCCAGATGACGACCATGAAGCTGCAAAAGCTTGTGTACTATTGTCAGGCATGGTCGCTCGTGTGGGAAGAACGTCCCTTGTTTGATGCCAAGATAGAGGCCTGGGCAAATGGTCCAGTTGTGACGGCCCTTTACGAAAGGCACAGAGGAGAATTTTCAGTTTCTTCTTGGTCATGTGGAGATTCTCAAAAATTGTCTTCTGCGGACCGCGAAACTATTGATGCTGTTCTTAAGTTTTATGGGGACAAAACCTCTCAATGGTTAAGTGATTTGACCCACCAAGAATTGCCTTGGCTAGCTGCCCGCGAAGGGTTGTTGCCAGGAAGCCGTGGCTCTAGGGAAATAACGCATTCTGCTATGGCAGAATATTACGGAAGTCTCTAGCTGTTTTTTTTATTACACTATGCCTCACAAAACGCCAAGATCAGCACTCACCCCCAATCCCCTAAAGAAACCCAAGTCTGCGCAGTTTGTCTCTGTATCTAATGACGAACGCCCTTCGTGGCGTTTTTCTATGCTTGAATTTGTTGATCCCTTTGGATGGCATCAGATTTCCAACCAAAAATTGCGAGAAGTTCACTCGAAACTTAAGAGTTTCGAGTCGATGTGCTGGCATAATATCCTGGGCCCAAACAATCATTCTGTTTCAATCGAAACCCTTTGCCGGGAAGCCCAAAAAAGGCTAAGGGAATTAAGCCTAGATGATTATGAAAGTTTGGTTTCTTTGCGACTCACTGGCAAAGAGCGCATTTGGGGAATTCGCCAAGAAGGCGGCATATTATTACTTCTTTGGTGGGATCCTACCCATCAAGTCTGCCCTTGTCTAAAAAAGCACACTTAAGCTTGACCAGCCCCCCGCATCCCAGGATTACCGGACGCGGAAAAATGGAAAGTTGTAAAAATGCCATTTTGTGGGATCTTCTCCACTTCAAGGCCTGGTTGCTTCACTTCCGGGACTTTTCTTTGCGGCTTTTCACCCCGTTTTTAACAACGCACCATAAAAATTTGTGGTGACCCTTTCTTTTCCTTTTAACCTATGTCCCTTCCTTGCAAACTGAGCCGGAGGCGAGGCAGCGGAGCGTCAACAGGTTCCCCCTGATCGGATTTTCCGTTCCTTTCTCTGGGCTGGCCATCTTCCGGATCTCATAAGGAGAATATTGTGAAAAACAGCTTTTTCGCAGTGACATTGATCTTCTTTCTTTTCGTCTCTAGCTTGGCTTTTGCCTGGACCGGCCAGGTCGTTTCCGTTACTGACGGTGACACTATCAAAGTCTTGAGAGATGGCCGCGAAACGAAAATTCGGTTGTATGGGGTGGATACCCCTGAGAAGAAACAGGCTTTCGGCCAAAAGGCCAAAGATTTTACTGCTTCTTTGGTTGCTGGAAAAACGGTGGAAGTAGAGCCGGTTGACCAGGATCGATATGGACGGACAGTCGGGCTTGTGACCGTGGCTGGTAAAATCCTAAACGAAGAGTTGGTGAAAAACGGCTTTGCATGGGTATATCGGCAGTATTGTCGGCGTGGGGAGTGTCAGGCCTGGGCAATGGAAGAATCGCAAGCGAGGGCCGCCAGGATCGGCTTGTGGGCAGACCCGGCTCCGACCCCCCCTTGGGAATGGCGAAAAACGAATTAATTGTTCGTAATGGTGACAGAAAGGCTGTGCCGGCGTGACCGAATTGTCACCAGTCTTTTTTAAGATCCACAGCTGTCAGTCCGTTACTATCCTGTCCCCCATGCTTAGCGGTTGGAGGGATTGGTCGTAAACGGGCTGCTTGAGTTGGTATCGTTGGGATCTTTGTACCCCGGTTCTCCGGTGTATGGGTTGGTGTTGCCGCGAGTGCTGTAGTTGTCACTGCTGGTGTTATTTGGGGCAGTTCTGTAATGCGGCTGAACATACGTCCCATCTTTGCGAGTATAACCATTTACGTGGGTATCTCGGGCCTCCGCAGCAACTGCCACTAACAGTATCATAAGAGCTAAAGCCAATGCTTTTTTCATGAGTCTATTCCTCCCCTGTTTTATATGGAAAGACAACCGCGCAACCCTCACCTACCTAGATTGGTAGCGTAAAGGCGTCTCCCTTCCTCTACTTCCTCAACAACCCAATAATGGTGTCGAGCTTTTGGTTAGTCTTGATGGCCTCGTTCCTGATCCGCAGGACGAAAAATGGTACTAGGATTGAAACGACTGCAAACACCAAAATTAGCAGCCCCATCACAACACCAGCACCCATCATTCCTTCTCCCATACCCCCTCCTTTTATTAACCTGTCAGCAACCACAC
>Ga0180015_1000480_pt1 | contig 11481 bp, 8 predicted proteins | sample KR13_S2_MetaG_FD_116508 | JGI IMG/M metagenome (GOLD analysis project Ga0180015, IMG submission 116508) | Groundwater microbial communities from the Olkiluoto Island deep subsurface site, Finland - KR13_S2_MetaG | ecosystem: Environmental > Aquatic > Deep subsurface > Groundwater | place...
CGGGCATGGCAAGAATACAGAAACAACAAGAACGCCAAGGTCAACTGGCAGTTTACAACAGAGGATGCCCGTATAAAGCTATCGCGTCTTTACCCGACACTTGAGGGTTGACGCGACACTAGGTATATGGCATGTAGACAGCCGTTCTCTATGGCTCTACCTCAAGATATGCTTCTAACGCCAGTCGCGCTATCGAGAAAAAGAAAGATTAATGCGGAAAAAGGACCTCCACCAGATGAGACCTTAAGAATGTCCTGAGAAAGTAGAGAACACATAAGCCATTTTCAAAGCCTGAAGCAACTATCTTATGCTTGGTCTTTATTATTAACAACGTCCATGAAGACCCTTTCAAAGGCTTTGGCTCCGACTTTCATGGATAAACATTTCTCGTAAAAACGTTTGCCATTTGCTCCGTATTCCCGCAGGTTATTTCTTGGCATTGAAAAGAGTTTACACGCCACCTCGGCAATTGAATAGGGGTCGCCTGGCACACATGTCAATCCGGCTTTAGCCTCAAGTAAAAGATTCTCCGCATCTCCCTTAACACCCATGAGTATTGGCTTTCCGGCTGCTAGATATGCTTGAGTTTTAGAAGGAATTGAAATCGCGAATAGAGGGTTATCGCTAAGGTGCACCAACAAGACATCGGCCAAATCAAGAATGCCCCATATCTCTGAAATTGGTCGGCGCTCTAAGAATATTACGTTTTCAAGATATTCTCTTCTAGCCATCTTTTCTAAATCATCAACTTCCGTCCCACCGCCTATAAAAACAAACTGAATCTCTGGTTTGTCATGATGAACGATTTTAGCCGCATCTAAGACTGCTTCTAATCCTTGAGCCTTCCCCATAGTTCCAGCGAAGACTATATTAAAATGGCCGGTAAAGCCCAGCTCTTCTGCGAGCTTCTCATCCCTGCATTCATCAGGGACACATGTGTCGTCGCACCAGTTATATATGACATTGATTTTATCTTCAGGGACACCCTTTGATACAAGTGCTTCCTTAAAACCCGGACACTGGACAACGATCCTGTCCGCGAAATGGTAAACAAGGCTGCACCAGAAACCAAGTAGCCGCAAGAGCATCCTGTTTTTCAACATTCCAGATGCTTCTACTGCCTCAGGCCAAAGATCCTGGATATCGTATACGTAAGGTACCTTCTTTAGAAGTTTCATCACCAATGCTGGCAAGCCGACCGTTCCGGGTGGATGATAAACATACACAATATCAGCTGGCTTGCTTAGTATAGTTCCAAAAAGTGACGCAGATATTGCAAAACTAATATAATTCAGAATTCTTTGAAGACTTGATCTATTATGACTCGGAAACAGAAAAACCCTCAATACCGGTAGCCCCTCAAGAATCTCGCGCTGAAAGAGACGAAGTCTGTAGCCAGGATAAACCTTACCGCTCGGATAATTGGGAAAGCCAGTTATTACTTCTACCTCATGACCAAGAGCTACAAGTTCTTTGGCAAAGGGAAGACCCTTGAAAAACGGCTCAGGATCAAACCATTGAGTGAGCATCAGTACTCGCACGCTATGTAATCACCTCAAACGAACAGGAAATCGCTAAAACCATATTTTGCGCCAGATTCATATGATACCCCATCTTGAGTGGAAGAAACCGTGTTCTGACAGTAAATTCCGCTGCGGGCAAGTGCCCGGCCTTGCCTACTTTCTTGAAAGGGGATGCTTGATATTATCAATAACATGCTATAGGCCATCTTGCTCAGTATTGGACATACCAAACAGTTCTTTGGATATAGTCGATATAGCTTATTATTATTCTAAATACTTTCTCAGACACATTAGGCTTTTGATAGTCTTCAACTAGGTTGAACAGGCGTTCAGGGCCTCTTGGCTGTTTTTCCATTGCTTCTAATGACTGATGAATGCGTTCGATGTTCAAACCCGCCATGATTACTGGGGCCTCTTCCATGCCTTCTGGGCGCTCATGAGCCTCTCTGATATTGAGCGCAGGAAAGTTCAAGATTGATGATTCTTCGGTAATCGTTCCGCTATCGGAAAGAACAGCAAAAGCATCAGTCTGCAGTTTTACGAAATCGAAATAACCAAGCGGATCATGCAATTCCACCAACCTGTGAAAATCGACATCTTTAATCAGGAACCGCTTTCTGGTTCTTGGGTGAGTTGATACTATAATCCTTTTACCATAGGTTACGGCTAATTCATTAAGTACATTGACCAGCTTCCCCAGGTTGATTTCTGAATCTACGTTTTCCTCACGGTGAGCACTAACCAGGAAGTAATCCATGGGCTTGAGTTTGAGTCTTTCCAGAATATCGGATGCTTGAATATGAGGGGAATAATGATTTAGAACCTCATACATGGGGCTCCCTGTCTTTATAATCCGATCGGGCGGCAGCCCCTCTCGCAGTAGATACTCTCTTGCAATGTCACTGTATGGCATGTTGACGTCGGCAACATGATCTACAATCACACGGTTCATTTCCTCGGGGACCCGTTGATCAAAGCAACGATTCCCGGCTTCCATATGGAAAATAGGTATATGTCTTCTCTTGGTGGGAATCACCGCGAGGGAACTATTCGTATCTCCTAGAACCAGAAGCGCATCAGGAGTTTCTTTTTCCAGGATAGGATCGATTCTGGTTATTATGTTGCCGATTGTTTCTGCCAGAGTCCCTTCGCCTGCACCAAGATAGTAATCGGGGTTCCTGATTCCCAGGTCACTGAAAAATACATCGTTTAGCTCATAAGCATAATTCTGGCCCGTATGAACCAACACGTGTTCCGATTTGTGATCAAGGCATGCGATCACGCGTGATAACCTGATAATCTCAGGACGGGTGCCCACTACTGTAATTACTTTTATCTTTTTCACTTACCACCTCAAACATTCTCTGGGTACGTGTCTGGCTGTTCTGGGTCGTACAACTCGTGCGCCCAGAATAGCGTTAGCAGATCGCTATCACCAACATTGGTTATGCTATGTGTATGTAATACAGGTATATCAAGGAAGCATGGCTCATCACCAGACACCATGAACTCAACAACATCTTCAAAGAGAAGTCGCCTCAAGCGGATTACTGCTTCTCCTTTGACTACCAGGAAACGCTCTAACTTCCGTTTATGATAATGGTTACCTCTTGTGATACCCGGGTGAGTAGTCGAAAAGAAACACTGTCCACCATTTAGTGTCTTAACCGCTTCGAATAGAGTGCCACGTTGGTCTTGGTGGAGGGTCAGTATCATAGGAGAGTTCTTCGGATAGAGGAATGATCTATAAGTGTTGAATAGACAAAGATCAAAATCATTCTCAAGAGGCGGGATGGTTCCTTCACTGTAGAAACCCGCGAATCCATTCAACTTTGTTAGCAGCTCACTTACTGAAATTGATAAACCCGATGGTTTGATTTCCTTTTCGGAACTGTCGTTTATTGTTTCTCGAATTATTGTTACTACCCTATGAACATAGATTAGATCAATAGTGCGATCTTCAATTATCTCTGGCCCATCGCCTTGAGCTAGTTGGTAGCAGAATGTAGCAACAACTGAGTTGTAAAAGGGTTTCCCGTGCTCTCCAAAAACATTGGGGAGGATAAGATTGGTGAATATACCACCTGATCTTGCTTCCCACTCCCTGAACATCTCTGAGGACAACCTCTTTGAACGTCCATATGCCGTATCATGGGACATCTGGATAGATGAGGCGAATATTATGTGTGGGCTCTGTCCACTCGTTTCGCATGCCTCAATTAGCTTTCTACCCAGGGAAATGTTGGTTTCGAGAAGTTCATCTTCATCTCCACGGTTCATACCCGCCAGGTGAACAATCACATCACAAACGGAGACAAAATTGACAAGACTTTCCCTTTTGGAAAACACATCCTCGTTTGCATGGAAAACCTCTATGTTCTTGTCCTCATGCAAGCCACAGCAGAGGTGCCACCCTATGAAGCCGCTGCTCCCCGTAATGCCAACCCTTATGCTAACCCTCCCATTTTCAGATAAAACCCATGACTCATCGTAACAGTTCTATGTCTTCACCGAAATTAACATCCTCTATCATCAAGTGATGTTTCTTAAGCATTGCAACTGTACCAGGATAATCAAGCAAATTGTCAGATGAACTTAATTCCTTAGCCAGGACTTTCGCCGTTGTTACTTTTTCTCGTAACTCAGGCAGCATTGGCAGTATCACGTAGAAATTATTGCGTTTTATGCAGTGATGAATTTCTTCCTCCGAAACCAATATCTCATGCATCTTTTCCCCGGGCCGGATTCCTACTGTCTTTATTTCAATAACCCTATTGCCAATCAAGGCCTTGGCAACATTCACAATGGTAGATGAGGGAACGTCTGGAACATAGGTTTCTCCATTCTTGGCATGTTTCAGAGCAGCGAGAACCGTGTCCACAGCTTGATCCAAACTTAACAGAAACCTGGTCATTTCTGGGTTGGTTATCGTTACCGGACCTCCATCTCTGATTTGTTGATGGAAAAGCGGGATAACTGAGCCACGTGACGCCAGGACGTTGCCGTAACGAACGCATATGAATCTGGTTTTAGGGTTAAGGATGTTTGCGGATGTGAATATGCGCTCTTGCAAAGCTTTTGTCATGCCCATGACATTAACAGGCTTGGCCGCTTTGTCGGTGCTAACTCCTACAACTGTATCAACAGGATAATCGTTTTCAGAAATGGATCGTACAATATTGAAAGCCCCCATGCAGTTAGTCATAATCGCTTGAATTGGAAAATACTCACAAACGGGAACCTGCTTCAACGCTGCAGCGTTAATCACAACATCTACACTCTTTACCGCAGAGCAAACGTCAGCATAATCACGGATGTCCGCTATCCGAAACTCTACTAATTGTTTGAAATTGTTATAGATTATTTCATCTGTAGAGAACGAACGCTGCAGATATGCAAGCCGCATCTCATGTTGCTTAGCCTCGTCACGGGAAAAGACTATCAGCTTTTCCGGTGTACCATGTTCCCCACCAAGAATCCGATGAACAAGTGTCTTTCCTAGAGAGCCTGTCCCTCCGGTAACTAGGATCCTTTTTCCTTTAAATATCAATTGCATTACACCGCCTTGCATTAACTAACGAATAGATTATCACAGAAGTCATCAATGCCCTTGCGAACCATGATTTAAACCTGTGTTCATCCATCCTTACATAATGGCATCATGTAGAAAAGTTAACCGCTCACTGGGCAGTCACCTCCGTCACCTTAGTTAAACCCACGAAGCCCTGTACTTTCCCGTTTCAAAGACAACATTCTTCCAGCCAGGTTTAGAAAGACCCAATTCTTGATAAACAATCTTTCCTTGGCTAGTCAGTTTTCTCTCCTCCCCTCTCAAGAACGAGGTCGCCTTCGGATCCCTCGGCCTCCATATCCGAGCCTGCTATTCTCACTTTCTCCGTCTTTGTTGCCGTGAGCGTCTGCCAAGAAGCCAAGATTGCCAAACTGAACAGTGTCGTTTCTATTGGCCAGGTAAAGAGAGCGTTGGTCCACATATTACTGAATAGAAAACCACAAACAATCCCAAAGGCGGCAATTGTTATGGGGAGAGACCGTGGTTTGCAATTGGCAATAGCTTCAAGCAGACTGTTGATCAGGGCAATAATGAGAATGCAGCCTATTGTGATCCCGGGTATGCCAAAGAAGACGCCAAGGGTAATTATGATGTTGTGTGGTGATGCGGCCTCCGCCAAGTCGGGTATTTGTGTGTAAGTCATGTTCTGAAAATTTGTAAATTTAAGATTAAAAGGGTGTTCTCTAATGTGATCCAAGAGCGCCTCCCAACGTGCCGGACGATCAAGAAGATTGGACTCGGTCTCGCCAAAAGAATCTACTCCCCAGAAGACCATTTCTCCTGCTGCGCCACTCTGTTTAACTTGGTTGTTATAAAGCATATATGTGAGTGCTGGTAAAACAAGGATGGAAACAAGAACCATAATCGCGAGAAGTCTTTTAAAACGCGCCACCCACCCCGCCCGCTGAGCAAACAAAGCGATACTCATCCAGACGCCTCCAAATAGAACACCAGCTAGCGAAGATTGACTACTTGAAAAGAAACGCATAAGTGCATATAGGCAAATGACTACGATTGCGGCCGTGGCAAGGCGGTACACTGGGGAACCCGAGCTGATGAACATGGCAAACGATGTAAGGAACATCGCTGATAATATCACAAAGATATACCCACCACTACCAATTAACCAAACCGCGATGAGACTGATTGCAAGAGCAAGTGTAACGGATTTGAAAAGAAACCAGCGCTCAGGTATAGGAGGCTCCGAAGAATCTGGAGCACTGAATCCGCCCACCAATGCAAAAAACCAGATGGCAATAGCCACAGGTGTGCCGGCGGCGCGCTCACCCTCGAGTAGTGTATTGACTACAGCGATACAAATCATTACCAAGAAAATAATCAGTATGAAGCGGGACAATTTGGAAGCAGAACCCCACATATCTCCAAGTGGGCTGTGTACCCTTGATATCTTTGGAACAATCAGGCTTGCTACAGCCATGGCGCCGATAAACCCTAGAAGCAAATTGGCCATAGGCATAGACGCTGACATGAAGGTGAAGGACATAGCGCTTGCCGAAATTGGGCCATACAGAGCGGCAACAATGAGCACAATAGGAAACACCAAGCGATATTTAATCATTATGATAGCAGAACAGAACATGCATAAACCCGTAGATATAATAATAAAGATTAGTCGCTCACTACCCATGATAATATCCTTCCTCTACCCAAGCATACACATACACGTGTTCGTTAACACCTCCGGAAACGAATGGCGTGTAGCGGTGGCCAACAGAGATGAGCCTTTGCCATGAAGCACAAACGGAAAGAGGGCACTTGACTTCTTGTGGTTATCCAATTCTTCCATAGCGTACCTAATGATTTATTGATCGGGGTCCTTAACGTTGCTTTGTACACTTACTAAAACGGCCAGAGTTTCCTCGGCGCATTTTTCCCAAGTGAATAAGCTTGCTCTCTCCAAGCCGCTTTGGACAAGTCGCTCGCGTAGATTCGGATCATTGAGAACCGCTTCCATTTGCGCTCGGAGCTCATCCGGATTAGCCAGGTCAAATAGAAAGCCTGCATTGCCGACCACCTCTGGGATAGCAGTTGCATCTGCTGCAATGACCGGGACACTCGATGCCATCGCCTCTATAAGGGGAATTCCAAAAGTCTCAAGAATGGAAGGCAAGACGAATAGAATGGCCTGCCGATATAGAACTGGCACTTTCTCGAAGGGAACTTCTCCCGTGAAAACCACTTGCTCATTAACACCTAATTGTTGCGATAAAGCCAACAACTCATCGCAATAGGGTGACACTTTCCTCCCAGCAATAACTAGCTTGTACTGTCTTTTCAGCCCCTCATCCAACTTAGAATACGCTGCAATAAGCATCTCGATATTCTTATGTCGAGCAAGTGATGAAAGACAGAGAATGTATTCGCCAAAATCAAATTCATGATTATCGCGTGCTGGATTATTGGCCTGATCAACTTGCCGAAACTTGTTAAGTTCAACACCATGGTGAATCGCCCTTGTCTTGGCTTGATCCACCTTCAGCTTTGCTGCAATATACTCACGGGCAGTTTCCGAAACGAAGATTATTCTGGTTGCTATCCTGGAGGATAGCTTAGCATGCTGTCTCAAAGCCCAATACTTGCATTTCTCGGCTAGAGTACGCTTAATATATACATCGTAGTAAATATTTGGATTTTGGATTCCGAGAACTGTCGGGCAGGGGGCTAGGAGTGGCATGGTATCAGCTGGGGCATAGAGGATATCGATTCCAAGCTGCTTCAAGACTATTGGCAGGGCGAATTGTTCATAGAGCAACCGTTGCAACAGAAACTTGGCACGTACCTCAATCACATGGAATCGTGGGTCTTTAAAGGAGATAATCTTTCTCCGGTTGTTACTTGTCACAAATATGTAGTAACTATTTCGGTTGTCTACCTTACGCAGGTAATAGATTAATCGATTGAGGTACGTTACACCCCCGCCTATTCTCGCTGAGAGCGCATTGATAGCAATGCCTAAGGTCGAATCCGCTTTTTCATATCTCTTTTCATGGCTTGCGAATAAATTCATATATCCTTTTTCCCTGGCAACCCCAATTCTTATTCTGAAGCACAAAGTCGCGGGCCTGCTGTCCGCGCTGCTCCAACTTAGTAGCACTCTCTGAGCAAACATCCTCGATCAACTGCGCCAAGCCTTCCGGTGTTTCATCACGTAGCAGATATAAATATGGATAATACTCCTCTGGAATCCCAGGCAAGACCGTTGTGATAGTAGGACGGCCGCTGACCATGTATTCCAGTACCTTGGATGGAAAGGTATAGCGAGTAATCCTACGGTATGACGGCCTTGGATTAACAAGGACTGTGGCTTGTGCCTGCCTGCGCATGATCTCTCTAATAGGTAGAACTCCACCGTAGAAAACCCGTTTATCTTGATCCATCGCCTCACGAACCATTGGCTCCATAGGGCCTTGCCCGAAGATGTGAAGGCGATAATGGGGATCTGGCAGAAGCCGGAATGCTTGAATCAAAAGGTCAACGCCGTTGATGTCGTTGATAGCCCCGCTGTAAAACACCGATTTATTGTGCGCAGGCATTGTTGATTGTGAGTGGATGCTCATCGCATCCACTTTCTCAACTATATCGGTTTCCACTCCCCCTTCTATTACTAAGGAAGGTAGTCCAGGCGCGAAATCTTCAGCGATTTGGTGCGTGAGTGGGATTATGGCAGCAAATCGGCTGATACTGTGTGTTTGAACGAAAAAATCAATAAGCTCCAGCAGGCCGTGCCCTATGCCCTTAAAATCGTATTCATCGTGCGGCAAGTCTGCAATTATTGCAACAGGCGTGCCACCAAATAGCGCTGTCGCTCCTAAGACTGACAACGATAAAGGAGAAAACACATTAAAGACTAGTACTACCCGGTTATTCGACTTTCGTGTCCGCCAAAGCCATACAGCTAAATGCATAAAAACTGAGAGCAACATTGTAGTTTGTTTTAGTATGGGCACGTTGAGGAAAGGGACCAATGTAGCATTCGTTAAGTCGCTCACGCGGAAAGCTGCTGCTCGAGAGAAAATCACGTGAGACCGGGGATACATAGGCATAGGCTGGGTGCTGATCACATATGGCGGTTGCGGAATAGCCGCTTCCAAGCCTCTAAGAAAACCGATCTGGTATTTATTACCTGCTGCGCACCACGCACTTGATTGATGGCACAGTTCCTCCGAGATCACCGACCCTACAAAGGCTACCCTTAGAGCGCTGTCTACTGTTGGCTTCAAATCCTTCACCATCGTCATTCCGTAGCCACCGGTTGCACTATAACCACAACGAAGTCCCAACCACCTGACAAGTGCGTCAGAACTTCCCAACAAGGCGAAAGCAAGGGAAGAAACGGCCGCGGCAAGAGACCGCAAACTATTTCAGAGTTTGCTTTACTGTCCCATGATTTGGTCATGTTCTACCAAAGTGAGAGGTGGCGGATGGCCACCATTGTAAAACGACACCGCTATTCGTGGGTGCAATCTATTATCTGATGAATTCTTCATGTTGATCAAACACTTGGTCGTAGATCATTTGTATCTTGCGAACGTGTGCATCGGCATTATGATTAAGAAATGCTCGCTGATAACCCGCTTCGCCTAAAAGATGAGCTAGCGATTTATCATTAAGCACGCTCACAATAGCATTAGCAAGAGCCGCAGGATCATTTGGAGCAACCAGCAGTCCCGTTTGGCCATCCACCACCGCCTCCTCCAGCCCTCCGATACGCGAAGCGACGACCGGTTTTGCCATTGCTCCTGCTTCAACAACGGGCATGCCATAATGCGGCACTGTGAATGGAGCAACTACTACATCAGTAGCTGCCATGAGCCTTTCCGGATCACGCCTGAACGGCAACAGATGAACATAACTGCGCATATGCCCATCATCAAGTAACGTATCGAATTGTTGCCGTTGAGTGCCACTACCGACTAAGGGAAGGACTTTCCGAGCAACGCGAGCCACGACACTGTTAGATTGGGGTCCTAGAGCACCAGCAATAATTACTTCAAGCTCAGGTACTCGTTGCTTGACATATGGCAAAGCGGCTAAGAGTACGGTGGCCCCTTTTATCTGACTCATCCCACCGAGAAATAGGATGACTTCAGCTGATGGAGCTAACCCGAGCTCCTCCCGTGTCATCAAGCCACCCAAACGACGGTCAAATCGATTGAAGTCTACGATATTGTGTACTACTCTTCCTCCTCTACATTGACCCATCAATTGTTGCCTGTTTTGCTCACAAATGAATACGATCTCATCTGGCAAACTTTTTGCTAGCATCCCTAACCATCGTCGTCGTAATCCGAAATGTCCCGGATGAACCGGTTCGCGAATGTGCCATACCAGCTTTACTCCAGCGCGCTTAACTCCAATAGCCGAAGGCGCCAATACTAACGAGTTGAGATGAACGATGTCTGGGCCAACTGATTGAACAAGTTTCATCGTAGCCTGGATAGAGGGCGAAAAGCGCGTAATCGATTGGAGCATGCCGACCATTCCCATGGGACTCAATAGCGAATGCCAACCTAACGTAGTGTGAGGGAAGATATCAATCCCGGGCCAATAAAAAGCCTCTATATCAAGAGAGTGGAACAGATCCAGCACTTCTGGCACATTATAACAACATGCTACGGTCGGCTCATAACGAGTTCGGTCAAGCCTTTCCAGGAAACGGCGCAGACTCAAAGGCGCGCCACCCAGGCTAGATGAATGAACGATATACAGAACTGACGTGGGCATGACAACCAACTCTACCTTCATTCACGGGAACTAACTCTCACGTAGTCGCAAGCTTCGCAATTGCCTGTCGTGAAATGTCCCGTTGCACCTCTAGCAGGACTTTATTATCCTCTTGCAGGCAATAATAGCAGAAAAAAGCTACATTACTCCATGTGGGCGTCAAAATGAATCAAGATCTCGCCATTCTAGATCTCTCTTTCCCCACCCCTACGCATAGCATCTAACTGAATTTCCGGCACGGCAAAATCAGATTTCCCTGGTCGGGACCAGGTTCAGGCCCGATCACAAGCCCGAAACCGCTTAAGCGGAACCCTGGGGGCACTAAAACACTCGACCCACTCGACAGTACCGTGTTGTATAGCACTTCTATCATATGCTATACTGCCTTCATGTCAAGTATGTCGGATTCAAGGGCCAAGTCACTGCGATCGGAGAGGGGGAGGCTGCTGGTGGAACTCTCCTATCTCTCCGGCCTCATTCACGGATCGTACTTCGAGCGCTACTCCACTTGCTCCCGCCCGGGATGCGCCTGTCACGAGGGGAAGAAGCACGGGCCCAGGGCTTACGTATCACGCACTCTCGAGGGCAAGCCCGGGCAGCACTACGTCCCGAAGGGACAGGCGCAAGCGGTGCGCGAGGGGA
>Ga0180015_1000482_pt1 | contig 11456 bp, 9 predicted proteins | sample KR13_S2_MetaG_FD_116508 | JGI IMG/M metagenome (GOLD analysis project Ga0180015, IMG submission 116508) | Groundwater microbial communities from the Olkiluoto Island deep subsurface site, Finland - KR13_S2_MetaG | ecosystem: Environmental > Aquatic > Deep subsurface > Groundwater | place...
AATTGGATTCAAGATAGTCCATAATTTTCAAAACCCGCGCATCTGGAATGGCATCGTGCTTCTTACGGCGGGCAGTCCGTTCGATAAAAATCAAGAGCATACTCAACTCCCTGACGACGATTTCCCGCCAATGCACATCTTTCGTTTCAAGCTCGGCTTGCAAGATTCGGTAGCCGGTTTCGATCAGTGTGCTCTCCGGTTCCGACAGGCGGAGGATCGTGGGTAGACCAGTGATGATGTGCCGGAGCCATGGTTCCTCAAGCAGATGGATACGAAAAGCAACGAAGGCCTTCTCGACCAGGACGCATGGCTTCGGTAGAAAGCGGTGGGATTCGTTTGGCTGGATCACGAAGACGGTTTGGCGGCTAAATGAATGAATGTGCCGTCCGATGGCATACGCGCCGGTGCCTGTTTTTATATATTGGATTTCGACCTCGCGATGCGCCTTTATGGGATGCAAGACACCGCCTGGCGAACGGTACCAGTCCAGATAGAAGGGGAAGTTCTTGGGAGACGGAAACATCTCAATTTCCACCTTGGGTTTGACTTTAACTGGGAATTTCATTTCAGGGTTAACATGATGGTCGGATATCTTGAACCGTAAGCTGAAGCGAATCAGTTCCCTGGTAGGTGTTGCGCTGAAGGCAAAATGCGATGTCCAGGGGGCCATCGGGAATGCATTGATCGCCCATGCCAAACCCGATGGCCGAGCGACGGGCAGAACCGGCCGCCAGGGTCAGCCGCAGATGGTTGGTCCCGACCTTTTGAGGAGCAAGCGCCAGTTTCACGCCTTGAACAGCCAGTATCGGCTTGGGATTGTCCTGCCCGAACGGTTCCAGCCGCTCCAAGTTGTCAAGAAGATCGTTATTGACCTGGGCCAGGTCCAGCCAGGCGTGAACAGGTTGAACCGGACTGAGATCCCGCAGTCTGAGTTCCAGCGCAGCGATTTCATTGAATCGCATCCGGAACGATTCCAGGTGGCGCCATTCCATTTCCAGGCCGGCAGCCATGTCATGTCCTCCGAACGTGATCAAATGATCCCGGCATTGTTCCAAGCCTTGAAGCAGAGAATACCCCTCAATGCTCCGGCAAGACCCGCGGCCCGTGCCATCTTCGTTGAAGGCAATAACAATCGCCGGCCGCCGATAGCGCGCGGCCAGGCGCGAGGCTACAATCCCGATTACGCCCGGATGCCAGCCGAGGCGTCCCACCACCAGTCCGAAATGAGAAGTGGGATTGAAGCCGGTGTCGATATCCGCCTGGGCTTCCCGCAATATGGCCGCTTCGATATTCTGGCGTTCCCGGTTAGCGCCATCAAGTTCCAGGGCAATGTCACGGGCGCGCCCGGCATCGCGGGTTAACAGGAGTTCCAGCGCCAGTTCCGCGTTGCTGATCCGGCCCGCGGCATTCAGCCGCGGGCCCAGGCAAAAGGCAATATCGCGGGTGGTGACCGCCTGGCGGAGACCGGCGACGTCAATCAGGGCTTTCCAGCCGGGCGATTCTGACTGGTTGAGCCGCGCCAGGCCGTGCCGGACCAGAATGCGGTTTTCTTTTCGCAGAGGAACAATATCCGCCACCGTTCCGACTGCAACCCAATCCAGATATTTCCGCAAATCAATATGGTTCACCTCAGAACGGGCTCGCCGTTTCGCGTCTTTCACCAGGGCATGGCATAGTTTGAAGACGACCCCTACTCCCGCCAGTAGCTTCAGGGATTCAGGCGCGCCCAACTTGGGATTGACGATGGCGAGAACGGACGGCAGATCACCGGATACTTCGTGATGGTCCGTGACGATGACATCCAATCCCGATCGCGCGGCAAGTTGCGCGGCTTCCACGGCATTAGTGCCGCAATCCACGGTCAGAAGCAGTTGGGGATTGGTTGCCTGCATACAGCGGGTCAAGGCGGCCGGACTCAACCCATATCCCTCTTTCAAACGACTGGGCAGGCAGGGAATAACACGGGCGGCGCCCAGTGACTCCAGGACTTTCGTCAGAAGTCCGGTGCTGGTGATGCCGTCCACATCATAGTCTCCATACACCGCAATTGTTTCACCATGGTCAATTGCCTGCCAGATGCGCTGGACAGCCGAATCCATGCCGGGAATCAGAAAAGGATCGGTCAGGTCGCTCAGGCGGGGATCAAGGAACCGGCGGACGGCATCGAGATCGGGGAAACCCAGGCCGCCAAGAATTTCCGCGACAGCCTGGGGCAGATTCAGTTCCTGGCTGATCTGGACGGCCCAGTTCCGGTCCGATGCAACGGTCTTCCAAACCTTCAACGCTTGGACACTCCACCCGTTACTTCTTTTGACTTGGGCGACAAAGCCATCATCACCGGCGTGGCGATAAATACGGTGGAATAAGTGCCCGTGATGATGCCGATAAAGAAGATGAATGCAAAGTCGTTGATGGCGCCGCCGCCAAAGATCAACAGCATGATGACCGCCAGGAACACGGTCGTCGAGGTCAAGATCGTCCGGCCCAGCGTTTCGTTGATGCCCAGGTTGCAAACCTGAGCGAACGGCATGTTGGGCAGGGCCTTCAGCTTTTCGCGGATCCGGTCGAAAATGACAATGGTATCGTTGACGGAAAATCCGATAATGGTCATCAGGCCCGCCACGATTATCATATCGATCTGCCGTCCGAAGAAACAATAAAGCCCCGCACTCACCAGCACGTCATGCAGGAGTGCCGCGACGGCCCCAACGGCATAGGCGAACCGGAACCGGGCCGAAATATAGATGATCATACCCACCAGCGACAGGGTGATCGCCCAGAGCGCTTTGCGGGTCATTTCCTTGCCGACCTGGGGGCCGATCTCGTCTTCATTGAGAACGCTGAACCCGGCCTGGCTGAAGGTGGAAAGGAGAACTTGTTTGGTCTTGTCAGCGGCGCCATAGGGGACACGAACCTGAAGATATTCCACCGGCCGGTCCATGACCTTCTGATACTGGATATGCGCCTGGTTAATGCCCACGGATCCCAAGGCATCGCGGATTTTGTCCACTTCCTGTTTCTGCGCGAAATGGAAGGTCAGGGACGCGCCACCCGTGAAATCGGTGCCCAGAACCCGGGCCGGATCTTTCAGTCCATTATAGGTAACAATACTCCAAGCTCCCACAATTACAACCAGGGAAACCAGCAGGGCGATCTTTCTGGCTCCAATGAAATCGATCTTCGTGGGCTTGATAAGGTTCATCATCTTCAAGGACGACAGCGAGGTGTGGGTCACGATGAGATTGAAAATCATGCGGGTGACCATCAGGGACGTGTACATACTGACCATGATGCCCGCCGTCAGGGTGATGCCGAAGCCGCGGACCGCGCCGGTCCCGAAAATGAAGAGGATCACGGCGGCCATGACGGTGGTTAAGTTGGAATCCAGGATGGTGATAAACGCCTTGTGATAGCCGCCCTCGATGGCCGCTCCCAGCCGCTTGCCCAGGTTTTGTTCCTCGCGGATGCGCTCGAAAATCAGCACGTTGGCGTCCACGGCCATGCCGATGGTCAGGGCAATGCCGGCAATGCCGGGGAGGGTCAGCACGGGCAGGCCGACACTGGCGCTGGTGCCACCCGCGCCGCCGGTGATCAGGCCCATGATACCTGATGTGATCATCATCGCCAGCGGCAGTAACAGTATATTAAACAACAAGCCGATATTGGCGACCAGACCGCCGAGAAAGTAATAACCGACCATGAAAATCACCACAATGATACAACTGTAAATCGTGGCGCGGGTGCCGCTTTCAATGGAGTCGCGCCCCAGCGAGGGATCGACGTTTCGCGATTCTATGATCTCCACCGGAGCAGGAAGAGATCCGGAGCGGAGAACAATGGAGAGCCCCTGCGCTTCCGGCAAGGTGAAACTGCCTTCAATAATGGCCTCGCCCCCGTAAATGGCCGTCTTGAGGAATGGCGCCGAATAGAGCCGTCCGTCCATGATAATTGCCATGTAGCGGCGGCCTTCGGGACTGGGATTTCGGGCGCCCCCGGGAGCATAGTCCGATGTGATGCGGGAGAATTTCCGTTCCCCTTTCTTGTCGAACGACAACGTAACGTAGGGCCGGCCCAGCTGGTCATATTCCACTCCGGCCTTTTTCAGCGAATCCCCTTTCATTTCGTAGCGTTGCTTGACGAAATAGGGAATACAGAGTTTCTGCCCATCCATCTGTTTTTCTTCGAGCATGAAACGATAACCCGGCGGGGCCTGAAAACGTTCCAGGCGCGCCCAGAACGCGGCATCCATCGTTCCGGCCTTCGTATCGCGCTGGTAATACTCGCCGCGATTATCGCGCCCATCCAGGCTGACGGCCCGGTATCCTTCAGGCGCCAATCCCTTGTCGAACAGCGCCTTGACGAGTTTGTCGTTTTCCTCATGCACCATGGCAAACTCGAGAAAAGCGGCGCTCTTGATCAAGTCGATGGCCCGATTACGATCTTTATCCTCCAAGCCCGGGATCTGGACCACGACCCGGTTGTCCTTTTCAGGATAAATCAGCGGCTCGGCTACGCCGAGGGCGTCCACGCGATTGCGGATGATTTCAAGGGCCTGTTCCTGGGCGCGCTTCACGGCCGATGGGATTCGGCTTTTGATCTGCTCATCGGTCAATTCCTTGTATTCATCGCGAAGCTGTTTTTCGATTTCTTCCTGCTGGATTTGAATGGTGAAACTTGTTCCCCCCTGCAGATCCAGACCAAGCTTGATCTTCTTGGCTGATGGAGGAAGCACCAGAGCCAGCGACCAGGCTGTCAAGGCGATCAGCACCAACCATTTCCAAAGCGAATGTTTATCCATGGCCGTCTTACTCCTTCAAATCCGAGGCGATATCCTCATCTTTTTGCAGAACCCGGGTGATCGCGCCTTTGACCGCTTCGACTTTCGTGTTATCGGCGATTTTAATGACGAAGACCCGTTCCTTGATATTGGCCACGATCCCGACCAATCCGCCGCCGAAGATGACACGGTCGCCGGACTTGATGTTGCTGATCAGATTTTTCCGCTCTTTTTCCTTGCGCTGTTGGGGACGGATCATCATGAAGTAAAAGAGTCCCACCATGATCACCAGCCAGCCGATCAGCATGTAGGGGGATTGCTGTCCCTGGCCTGCTCCGCCTTGGCCGCCGGCCATTGCCAATATTGTCCCTAAAGGTCCTGTCGTCATGCGCCCGTCTCCTTATTTAGTCGTGAATTATTCTGTCTTTAACCGCCTGTCGGAATTGCTGAAAAACGCCGTTGTCCAGCGCCACCTGGATTTCCTTCATGAACGCCATGTACCGATGGAGATTGTGAATCGTCAATAGCCGGATGCCGAGAATTTCGCCGGCATTGAGCAGATGCCGGACATAGGCTCGCGAAAACGTCCGGCAGGCATAACAATCACAACCGGGTTCGATCGGCGCGGGGTCATCTTTGCAGACCGCCGCTTTGACCGGGTAGCGCCCTTCCCTGGTGAACGCGGAACCGTTGCGCGCGATACGGGTTGGAATCACGCAATCGAACATATCCACGCCCATGCTCACGGCCTCGACGATTTGCCGCATCACGCCCACGCCCATCAGATAGCGGGGCTGTTCGGCCGGCAAATACCTTGTTGTATTTTCAACGCTGGACAGCAGCACCTCCTCCGGTTCGCCGACACTCACGCCCCCGATGGCGTATCCGTCAAAACCGGCGCTCACCAGGCCCTGCGCGCAACGGCGGCGCAGTTCCGGATAAGCGCCGCCCTGCACAATGCCGAAAATAAATTGTCCTTCGGATCGGGGTTGGCCGGCACAATTAAGCGCCCATCCTAGGGTTCGATCCGTGGTTTTGCAAGCGGATTCGTAAGTGCAGGGATACGGGGCGCATTCGTCAAAGACCATGGCGATATCCGAGCCCAAATCGCGTTGAATGGCCATGACTTCCGCCGGCCCGAGGAACAAACGCTGGCCGTCAACATGGGAGTTGAACTCAACGCCGTCATCCCGGATTTTCCGCATCGTGGCCAGGCTGAAGACCTGGAATCCGCCGCTATCGGTCAGAATCGGATGCGGCCAGCCCATGAACGCATGCAGGCCGCCGCATTGCCGAATTATCTCAATGCCGGGCCGCACCTTTAAATGATAGGCATTCGACAGGATCATGGCAACGTCCGCTTCTTCAAGTTCCCTTGGAGTCATCGCCTTGACCGTGGCCTGAGTGCCGACCGGCATGAAAACCGGGGTTTCGACAATGCCATGGCGCGTGTGGAGCCGGCCGCGGCGCGCGTTGGAGCCCGGATCCGTTGTCAGAATTTCGAAAAAATCAGAAGGTGTGTTCATGGTTCGCTTTCACCCGCCAGGTTAATGGATCAGGGCGCGGCGGACCACTTCTTCCACGGAGGCATCTTTCGGCAGGCGGGGCATGACCGTCATGATCATCTTCTGGGATTCGGCCTGCTTATAACCGAGCGCGATCAGGGCCATGACGGCATCCCGCACCCGCTGGTCCGCCGTCAGTTCCGCGGGCATGCCGGCGGACGCCTCCAGCACCTGGCCGTCCGAAAATTTATCCTTGAGCTCGACAATCATGCGTTCGGCCATTTTCTTGCCAATGCCGGAAATGGCGCCCAGCCGTTTCACATCACCGGCGGCAACGGCCCCGATAATTTCGCGGACCGCCAGACTGCTCAAGGCGCTCATGGCCAGCTTGGGACCGATCCCGCTGACGCTCATCAGCAGGAGAAACATTCCGCGTTCGGCATCCGCCATGAACCCGAACAGGGTATGCTGTTCCTCGCGGACGTAATCGACGACCAGGATGCGGCAAGGCTGATTTTCGGCCGGCAGGCGATCGTAACTGCGGAGCGGGATAAACACCTCGTAACCCACTCCACCGACGTTGAGCACTACCCGGGTCGGCGCTTTTTCGACCAGGGTGCCTTCCAGGAAAGTAATCATATTAAATCGCTTTCGCCGTCAAACCGGCGTATCTTCCGACCGTATGCAGGTGGCAAAGGGCAATGGCCAGCGCATCGGCGGCGTCTTCATGGGGCGTCTCGTCCAGTTTCAGGATAGCCATGACCATCTTGCGCACCTGTTCTTTGCCGGCGTTTCCGAATCCGACCACCGCCTGCTTGACCCGACGCGGGGAATATTCATAGCCCGGCACGCCGGCGGCCGAGCAGGCCGCGATGACCACGCCCCGCGCCTCTCCCAGGATTACAGCCGTTTTTACATTTTTACAGAAAAAAACGCCTTCGAGGGCCGCCGCCTGCGGCTTACCCCGGGTAATAATTTCACTCAAGGCGCGCGATAGATGTCCCAGGCACGCGGACAAGGGGCGGCCCGGAGGATTTTTCACCAACTCGTATTCCAGCGTTTTGTAAAGCGACCCGCGCGCCTGAATCAGCGCCACACCGGTGGAACGCAGGGATGTATCTACTCCCAGAATCCGGGCAGACCCCATTGCGGATTGCCCCGTCGGCGGCCAAGGGGCCACTTGCCCCGACTGGTCGGGGCGACGTGGCGGATTGCGGATTGCGGATTTAATATTCATAACTCAAAAATTATTTTGCCTGCTCCATGGCCTTCAAGATGGACTCATCCACATCCAGGTTGGAATATACATTCTGGACGTCATCGTTATCCTCCAGAGCCTCAATGAACTTCATAATATTGGCGGCAACCGTCTTGTCGGTGACCGACATATAGCTGTCGGGAATGAGCGTGATTTCTGAACTGGCCGTTTTGATGCCGGCCTTTTCCAGTGCTGCGGACACCGCCTCGTAGTTCGCGGGGTCCGTAATGATTTCGAACATGCCGTCGTCCTGCTGCATATCTTCACCCCCGGCATCGAGGACAATACTCATCAATTTATCCTCATCGCAGGCGGCGGCATCCACCATGATTTGTCCCTTGCGCTTAAAATTGCGCATGACCGCCCCCTGGCCCGCCAGGTTACTGCCGAACTTTGTGAAGATATGGCGCACATCGGACGCCGCGCGGTTCTTATTATCCGTGAGCACCTTGACCACGAGCGCCACGCCGCCCCCGGCATACCCTTCATAGATGATTTCCTCCAGCCGGCCGCCATCCAGTTCGCCGGTGCCCTTTTTGACGGCTCGTTCGACGTTATCCGTCGGCATATTGGAGCTTTTTGCCTTGATCATCAGCATCCGCAGCGAGGGATTCATATCCGGGTTGCCGCCGCCGGCGCGCGCCGCGATCGTGAGTTCCTTGCTCAGCTTGCTGAAAATTTGCCCGCGCTTGGCGTCCGCCGCTCCCTTTTTATGCGCAATCGTTTTCCATTTACTATGTCCGCTCATGTCACACTCCGTTTCCTCATGGTTATTTGCGCCGCGGGCGGAAATTGAATCCCACCAGGCGCTCATTGGTCAACGATTCATAATCCTGGATCCATCCCTGGGAAAACCCCAGGGATTCAACTTTCCGCCACACCGCCTGAAATTCCTCCCGCGAAATCCGGCGGCTCCAAGGCTTGCTTTGAACGGCCCGGTAAGCCGGAATATACTGGGCCATTACACTCAGGGCAATCCCTGTGCCCACGGTAGCGGCCAGCCACTCCAGGTTCTCGCGCGCTTCATCCGCATGCCCCGGAAGAATCAGCAGACGGCAAATTACTCCGGACACCGCCAGTCCCTGCTCGTCACAGCGTAACGGACCAACCTGCCGCCACATTTCCAGCAGGGCGGATCGCGCCAGTTCAACATACGCAGGCTCCTCGGAACCGGCAAGCGCGGTATCCCGGCGTGAATACCGCAAGTCGGTCAGGTACACATCGGCGATTCCCCTCAGCACCCCAATCGTTGCGACCCGCTCAAACCCGCTGGTGTTGTACACCACGGGCAGGCGTTTCCCGTCCCGGCCGGCCTGTGCCAGCGCCGGCACGATCATCGCCAGCCAGGGGGTTGGACTGATCAGATTCCAGTTATGACAACCTTCCTCCCGAAGCCGCCGGAAAATCCCGGCTAGTTCCTCGACCGAATATGTCTCGCCCTCGCCTTCCTGGCTCCAGGGATAATTCTGGCAATACAGGCATCGGAGCGTGCACCGGCTGAAAAACACGGCACCGGACCCCCGGGTTCCGGAAATCGGAGGCTCCTCACCGGGATGCGCTCCGTAGCGGAACACCTGCGCTTGTGACCCGGCTTTGCAGAACCCCAACCGGCCGGCCTGACGATTTACACCACAGCGGCGCGGGCATAACTCACAATGGGTCGCTTCGATTGCCACGTCCAATTGTTGCTGCTCCCCGCTGCGGGGTGTTATGAATTTTTCGCCCGGCGAAAAATTCATTCGTCCTTTTCCTTGGCTTTTTCGGCGCCGGCAATGATCTTCTGGGCAATATTGCTGGGCACGATGTCGTAGCGCAGGAATTTGATCTCAAAGGAACCGCGTCCGCCGGTGATACTGCGCAGTTCCGATGAATAGCGGAAAATTTCAGCCTGGGGCACCTCGGCGGTAATGACCTGCAGGCCGTCCTCGACGCCCACCCCCAGAATCCGGCCGCGCCTGTGGTTCAAGTCACCGTTGATATCACCCATATAATGGTCCGGAACCATCACTTTTACTTCCATGATCGGCTCCAGCAGGACGGGCTTGGCCTTGCTCATGGCATCCTTGAATGCCCGCGTTCCCGCAATTTTGAAGGCGATTTCCGAGGAATCAACATCGTGATAGGAACCATCATACACCGTGACTTTTACGTTCACCACCGGATAGCCGGCCAGCGCGCCTTGCGCCATCGCCTCCACAAAACCTTTCTCACACGCCGGAATAAAATTGCGGGGAATGGAGCCACCGACAATGGCATCATCGAACCATTCCTCATCCGGCTTTTTCGGCGACACCTTGGCGTACACCTCGCCGTACTGGCCGCGTCCGCCGGACTGCTTCTTGTGTTTATAATGGCCGTCGCCTATGCTCGTAACCGTCTCTTTATACGACACTTTGGGGACTTTGAGTTCGACCGTGATGTTGCTGCGTTTCTTCATGAGCTCGTTGGCCACGTCCAGGTGCGTGTCGCCCATGCCCGAAATCACCAGTTCATTGGTATCCGCATGCCGCTCCACCCTCAGGGTGGCATCGTCTTCAGCCACGCGCGACAGCGCAATGCCGATCTTGTCTTCATCGCTTCGATCCTTGGCCGAAACGGCAAACGATATCACCGGGGCCGGATATACGATGGGAAGAAATGCGGCTTTATGGCCGGCCGAACAGAGGACGTCATTTAACTGCGTGCTTTTCAGTTTTGCCAGGGCCACGATATCCCCGGCATGGGCTTCGGTGACCGGAGTCGGTTTCTTCCCGCCCCCGGTAAAAAACACGCCTACCCGCTCCTTTTGTCCTTTGGTGACGTTGACCAGTTCCATGTTCTCCTTCAACGTACCGCCGTAGACCCGGACATACGCCAGCTTTCCTGCGAACGGATCGGTCACAATCCGCCAGACAAAACCGGTAAAGGGCGCATCCGCGGCCGGATTGATGGGTTTGTCGTCCGCGTCCTTGACTGGCACGTCTCCCGGACTGGGGAATAAACGGGTTATACCATCCAGGAACTCATGAATGCCCTGATCCTTCAGGGCCATGACGGCAAAGACCGGAATCAGATTGCCGGTGCGAACGGCCGCCCGAAACCCCGTATTGAGATCCTCGGGCGACAATGCTTCACCGCCCAGGAATTTTTCCAGCATGGCATCATCGGTTTCCGCCGCGCGCTCAATCAGGCTGTTTTTCCAGGCTTGGACATCGGCGTTATCGGACCCCAGCACATCGGTAAGCTTCCCGTCCACTGGCCATATCACGGGGACGCATTTTGGGCCCCAGGCTTTTTGAATATCGGTGAGGATTTTATTCAAATCGGCATTATCGCGATCCAGTCCGGTCACCACAATGCCGCGGGGAAGACCCAACGCTTCACAACGTTTCCACACCCGGTGGGTTCCCACTTGCATGCCGCTGATCGCATCCACGGCAACCAGCGCGGCATCCGCCACCCGGCTGGCCCCCAGGACCTGGCCGAAAAAGTCGTCATAACCGGGCGTATCCGTGAACACCATCTGGATATTCCGTCCACCGCTGGCCTTGAAAAAGCCGGTGAACGTTTTGGCATAGATACTGATCTTCCGGTTGATTTCCTCTTCCGTGTAATCGCTCATGCTGGTGCTCGCGCTGACCGAACCCAGCCGGTCATTGATTCCCATCTTGAACAGCAACGCGTCACACAACGTGGTTTTTCCGCTTCCGGTATGTCCGACCAGTAAAAAGTTTCTCACGTCGGCAATAGCCACATCTTTCACAATATCCCTCCTGTCCCTATCATGAAATCCCGCAAATCATTCCTTCTCCATTCTTTCTAACGCGGGCTTGTGCCCGCAACCCAAGTATGCCGTTCTCCCAGCAGTGTGTCGAGTCGAGTAGACCGGAGGAATCTCACCCCCAGTCCCTCACGGAACCGTACTTGAGCCTCTCGA
>Ga0180015_1000483_pt1 | contig 11428 bp, 12 predicted proteins | sample KR13_S2_MetaG_FD_116508 | JGI IMG/M metagenome (GOLD analysis project Ga0180015, IMG submission 116508) | Groundwater microbial communities from the Olkiluoto Island deep subsurface site, Finland - KR13_S2_MetaG | ecosystem: Environmental > Aquatic > Deep subsurface > Groundwater | place...
AAATCCACAGAAATAATGGATTATTAAAGCAATATTTATATGTATGTATACACATACTCATATCTATGTCCAGTAAAAATATATCTATTACTGAGGATGTTTACAGAGAATTATTAGCGTACAAAAGTACAAAGGAAAGTTTTACGGAAACGCTCAGGAAACTTCTTAAAAGGAAAAAAAGAATATATGATTTTTTTGGCGCATGGGGTACTCTTTCTAAGGAAGAAGAAAAAAGGCTTATAAACGCACAAAAGAAACTTAGAAACAGTTGGAAGCTCTGGGATAAGGAGTTCTCATGATATGTGTGGACTCTGATTTCTGTATTGCTCTACTAAAGGGTGATGAAGATGCCGAAAGGATAATGCAAAAGTTAGAATTTGAGGGAACAGTTTACATAACCAGTATCAGTGTGTTTGAAATTTTATACGTCACAAAAAACCTAAAAAGGTCCAGGCAGGTATCTACTGAAAAATTAATCAGGTCGTTAGAGGTGCTACCTTTTGACTATAAATCTGCTGTGAAGGCGGGCGATATAGGATCTAAACTTGCAAAAAAGAGAGAAATGATAGGAATAAAAGATTTGTTCATAGACGCAATCGTTTTAACCAATGGATGCAAACTTGTAACAAGAAATGTAAAGCATTTCAAAAAGATAGATGGTATTGAAATCATAGAATGGTGAGTTAGATAAGCTGGGTAGCAATGAAATAGCATTAGTTGGCAACTGTTCCATTGTTATCAGAAATACTGAACTTTTTGTATGTAGGCGTATAAAAACCTAAAATCTTTCTGTATATTTATTTAGTTGAAACTTTTTGAACACCTAATGTCAGAGGGGTTATGGATATTTTTCCCGAAAGGTGGGGAGAGCCATGTTGGGGGCGAGCAGGAGGGGGAATAAACAAAACATTTTTGCTCCTTTGTTCCTTTTAGCCACTCAAGGGTTGTTGAAAGCGAAATGTGGTGAAAGGACTGTTCTATAAAAAATCGGTGAAGAGAAAGGAGATGTATGTGCACGGGATTATATAATGAGTAGATGGGGACAATGGACATATCAAAATGAAAATTTATAGATTATCTTTTTATTATTCTTGCAAAGAAAAGTCCTGCACAGATGCCTATTATATATGTCTCCTCCATTAATTGCCACAGATTCATGTAGGAAAATGTTACAAAGAAAAGTAGTCCAACACTCGTTGTTGTTAGAAATACTAATGTGGACCTTTTTCCAAATCTTGGGCTCAAATATTTATATGATCCTCCGAAAAAGATAGCAATCCCAATAGATCTGATAATGAGTGGGATCAACACTAAAATCATGTTGGGCGGTAAAACTAATCCGCTCTCCGATATTTTTAACAAAAATTGCTGAACGATGAGCGTCGTTTCCCAAAGTGTTTGAGAAGGATTAACAGATTCGGACCATAACAAAATACTTCTGAATAGAAGATAGACCAGTATAATTAGAATGGAAAAATATGAAAATATTTTCCCCCTACGTTGCATTTTTTTATCAAACGCTTTTATGGCACAACAAGATCCAGCAAAACTTAAAGCCAGCACAGTGAAAAGGAAACTATTGAAAACTAAAGAGAAAAAATCTTGGTTGGTAAACAACTGATACACACAATAGATATACACGATCCAGATTATCACTATATAGAATCGTATCATCCTTACCGGAGTATTTCTCTTAAGAAGAAGGCTTTGCAGCAAAATTGTAAGTAGTGAGAATATCCACAAGGAGAAAATTGTAGTTGTCCACAAATCTAGATCCATAATATTATATTGATGAGTTTTTATATATCCCTTTTGGTTATCCTTTCGATCATCATGACATTTCTCTCGCTCTCATGTATTGTTATATTGACATTTGTAATTTCTCTCTTATAACCACATTTGGGACAGACCAAATATCTTTTTTTTTCAATCATACGGTGACCACATTTTTGGCACCATGGGTTGTATAATACTCCAACGAGCAAGGTATTAACCGTGGTCTGAACAACGCCCAAGGTATTTCTACACTTAATCAAATTCTTTATAACATAATCATACCCTTTTCCACAAAGTTCTTTTTCAACAGCATCCAATTCCTTTTTCGTTTTTCTCCCGATTTTTATTTCAACTTTTTCTTTCACCATTTCTTGTCACCCCTCACCTATTTCTAACCTTTCCCTTTCTTCTTTTCATTTTTTTAAATCCTTCAATTTTTATAGTTTTTCCATGTAATCACAGTTTGAGCAAACCATCCACTCGCCTTCCTTTTTCATCAGATGATCACATTTCGGACACCAAGGGTTTTGGATTGTTTCACTCTGTGTCTTAGGTTTTGCTCCTCTTTTGCGCTCTAACCAATATTCCCAAAGCAGTCTTTCACCGGCATCAACAGGCTTAGGAGCTAAAATACCTTCTTTGAAAAATGGCTCAGGTGGATGTTTTTCAGTTAGTATCCTATATTTATTCTGTAGTATCTCCCCACGACCCGCCGTAAACCCATCACTCGTCGCCACCGCCATTGCAAAAATAGCTTTATCAGTCAGCACGAGGTAAGTACCCTCATATTCTGCTTTTCCCGACTTCATAATTTTCCATACAGGTTCTATGCCATTGTTCTCACAAACATGTAGTAACTCTTTCATAGTAAGCATATACTCAACTCCTTAGGGTAATTAAATTGTCGTTGCACTAGGAGTTCTCGTAAATTTTCCCACTGCTCTCTTTTCTCTTTGCCAAACATAATATCACCTTACACATGAAATACTTTTATAATATATATATATATATTGGCTTAGTTGTTATCTCCCATCGCTCCTTTGAGGTATAGTGTATTCTGGAGAATGCATCCAAAAAAATAAAGATAACCCAAATATCTTCAGTAGTTTTATATGTCCAAAACATGATAACTTGAGATAGATACAGGCTCGTTGGAGGAACCCATGTGCAGATTGTTTGGCATGATATCAAGAAACACACAAAACATAGGTTTTTGGATATACGAGGCTAAAAACCCCATAATCAAACAAAGTCGTGCCAATCCAGATGGTTGGGGTGTGGGGTACGTTTGTGAGGATAGGATGCTGATAGAAAAAGACATAAACCCAGCGTATAAAGATAAGAAATTTAAAAACTTTTTTAAAGAACTTCAGTCAGACATTGTTATTTTAAACATAAGGAAATCAAGTGTTGGCTCAATAAGTTTGGAGAATACATCGCCATTTAAAGAAGGAAAATGGGTATTTACACATAATGGAACAATAACAGCACACACAAAAATTGAGCCATTAATTGATATGAATACTGTAAAAGGTGAGACTGACAGCGAGAAATATTTTCACTTACTTTTAAAATATATCAAAGAGAAAAATAATATCGTTCAAGGAGTTGAGGAAACAGTAAATAAGATTTTTGAATTAGGCGATTATACAAGCCTTAACTTTCTTGTAACAGATGGTGAGAAAATATATGCTCTATGTGAGTATAAGATGAATGATAAATATTATGTCCTGCACTATCTTAACAAACCAGAGTTTGTTATAATTGCATCAGAACCACTCACAAAAGATGACTGGCAACCGCTACAAAATCATGAATTGATGGTTGTCGATAGATATGGGGAAATCGAAAAAATCTTAATAGGGAGATAGGGCTAATTTTATTTATGATAATTTATGATAGTAGCCTACTCTGAACTTATGCTTACATTTTGGGCAGGCTACTGGGAACATATTTGAACCTCCTTCTGCCCTCACATCCCTTGCATTTGCTGGTACCCCAACACGAAATGTGGTGCCACAATCTGGGCATGTTACCCACGCCAATTTATTGATTGTTTCATTTTCATTCATTCTCTTTCCTATGGTATATATAGAATTGCCTCGTACATTTTGGACAGCAAGTTTCTGAGGGGTGTTCATAACCATAAAGTGTGGAGTATGTAGACACCACCATCATTGAGTTGGGAGGAACGCCTACCCTAAACGTTGTGCCACAATGTGGACATGTTATCCATCGTAAACCATTTTCTCCTTTCATTTTTCACCATCCCATCTATTCCTTAACGATATTCAACAGTAAAACCTTTTTTGCATCTTGGACATGTAACAGGGAACCTGTAACCACAAGCGTACGATGTTGATGGCGCTAATTTCGTGGCATCTGTGGGTACTCCCACCCTAAAGCTTGTACCACAATACGGACATGTTATCCATCCCAGCCTATTTATTTCATCTGCCATACCTTTTTCCTCCTATACAGTCTGTCCATTAGTTATCATACTATTTTCTTCTTATAAATACATTTCGAACACATCAAATAGTCTCCTTCCTTTTTCATAATATGAAAGCATTTAGGACACCATGGAGACATTCTCCCCTTTACCCTTACCCGACCGTATCTTTCATATGCTTTATTTTTAAGTTCGTTCAATAATTTTAAATCATTTTTCATAAAAGCTTTTCCTAATTCATTGCCAAATGATGGTCCTACCCAAGAGTAAACTAATGCTTCTGCCTCCATAATCCGAGCGTAATTTGCGTCTTTTTCTCCTAACCATTTAATTATAGCATCAATTATATCAGGAATGCACTCTTTAGACCCTATTTTCTTTAAAGCCTCTAGAGCTGCATAACGCAATCCCCCCAGTTCTTTTGCTTCTTCCTCTTTTCCAAGGGATGTTAGTAACCGAATCCTATATAGAAAAAGAAGGGGCATATCATCAGGGCCCGTTAGCGCTCTACACAATGCAGGCATAGCACGAATACTTCTGGTTTCCCCAAGTAAGTAAGCGGCTATGAAACGATCGAAAAGACTACCTGTTTCTAATATTTTGACTAGTTTGTCAACTATCTCAGGACTACCTCTTTCTGCCTCTTTCAACAACTTGTCAAACACCTCACGATTACCTTTTTCTGCCTCTTTCAATAGTTTGTCAATTGTCTCATTTTTCCTATCCTCTTGTACATCTGTCATATCTTTACTCTCTTAATATTCATCTTCAATAACATTATCCCAAACCACATTATCTACTTCACCAATCTCATGAGTAGGTTCATCAGAAGATCTACGACTTATTATTTCTTTATCAGAACTATTGGCGTGTTCCTCACTAAGCACCTGATAATCACAGTGTGTGCACTGTAAATACCTTCCACTCTTCTTCATAATGTGGTTGCATTTTGGACACCAAGGATTATTTTTTACCATGTAATCACCTATTATTTATTGTCATACTGACATTTAAATATTCCTTTATTTTTATAACCTCTTTTTATGACCACATTTGGGACAGACCAAATAACCTTTTTTCTCATTCATTAGGTGGTAACATTCTGGGCACCACGGTTTCGGTTTGAGCGGTGCTCTTCTTCTCTCTTTTGACCGTAGTATCGGCCGGCGGTGTCGAGACAGTCCTTTTACTAAAATGCGGGTCATGCCAAACAAAATGAAAATAAGTATAATGTTACCCACAATAAAACCTGTAAATCCAAAGTTACGACTCGCCCAAGATAGATTTGCCCATTTTGAGATACTTATCCACTGTTGTATAATGAAATAATCTACGCAGGCAATGACCGAAAAAATAAGTCCCAAATAAATAATATTCTTTCGACTAGAAATAATTCCTGCAATTAAGAAAACAACACCTGCAAATATCATGCTTATTGGAAATAACAGTTTATTCATTATAATATAGACTTTTAAAGTAATTTTGTTGTTACTCAATGTTTCTTCAATCACGCCACCCTTTGGATTAACAACTACCTTAATATTTCTATCCCCAAAACTAAAGAATCCTACATCCCATTGAACAGAGGTCTCGGCAGTTCCACCTGCTGGAACACTAACAATATCTTCACCAACTAATATATCCGTATCATAGAATCTCACAACAACGTTAGATGCGTTTAATACACCATCATTCCTGACAACAGCAGTTATTGTAACAGTGTCGCCACCAACAATGTTTTCTTTAGAGAATGATACATCTGCTGAAGATAATGTTAAATCCGCCCCATGGACCATTATTGTTGTAGAGGCATTATTATTCTTCTCATTTTCCTCGATGATACTATTGCTCTCATCAATTTTAACACCGATTGTACGAATACCAGCAACATTAGATGTATCCCACTGAACAGAAGCATTAGTGATATTGCCTGCTAACACATCAACGGTATCCGAACCGATTAAAACATCCTCATCATAGAAACATACAACCACGTTACTCGCATTTTCCAAACCGTTATTATGGATCACAGCAGTAAGTGTAAGAGTATCTCCATTAACAACACCTTCTTTAGAGAACAGGATATCCGATGAAGACAATATCAGATCTGGATGGGATATAGGTATCTCTTCTGGCATTTCTTCTTGAATAGTGTATACCTCCACTAAGGAGAACACATGTGGACCCGGCTTAAATCCACCAACTACGTATATCTTACCCCCTACAGCACTTACAGCCAAATACGCTCTTGGCGTTGACATTGATTCACTCGTTGTCCATGTATCCGAATATGGATCATATATCTCCACACTTGAAGTTACTGAATAAGCAGCGGAGGTACCGGTAACGCCGCCAATTGCATATATTTTGTTGTTCACGACACACACACCAAAATTCGTTCTTGCTGCAGACATCGAGGCTTCTTTGCTCCATGAATCTGTTGATGGATCATAGCATTCTACTAATGAATAATCTTCTTCAGACTCCCCATATTCGTCATAATGGTTTCCACCAATAGCATAAATCTTACCGTTTACAACACCCACAGCTAAATCAGCTCTTGCAGTTGGCATAGATGCTTTCGCAGTCCACATGTCATTGGAAGTGTCGTAGCATTCCACCGTTGAAACATAATGAGCAATGCGTGAGTCTTTGGGACCACTATAATAACATCCGCCGATAGCGTAGATTTTATCATTTACAACGCCTACTGCTAAAGTAGTTCTTGCAGTTGGCATAGATGCTTTTGTAGTCCATGTATCATTCAATGGATCATAACATTCTACTGTAGAAAGGTAATGGTAATCGCCATCATAGTAATGTCCACCAATAGCATATATCTTGTTATCCACAACAGCCACTGCTAACTTCCGTCGTGCTGTTGGCATTGCCCTTTTCATACTCCATGAATCAGTTGATATATCATAACACTCTACTATTGACAGATCTTCTTTAGAATCACTACCCCACCCACCAATCACATAAATCTTACCAGCTACTACACCTGCACCCATATCCATTCTTGCTGTCGGCATACTCGCTTTCGTAATCCATAAAGTTTCGCCTGCACCAACCTCTTCAGAAGGGGGGAACGGCATCAATAAATAGCCTGTTATTACGGGTACTATAATAAGTCCCACAACGAGTAGAACTGTTGCTGACCTCCATCCCCTTGTAGCTAAAAGTATGATACCAAAAAAAATCGAGGTGCAAACAGGCATCACAATACCAAATACCCACAAAAAGTCGTGGAGATATATATATGAAATAATGGTTGGTATTATAATTATTCCTATGATGATAGTAATCAGAGAAAGAATCGCACAAAAAGAACTATCGTGGTCAAGCAGTATGTAGAGGATTATGAGAGAAATAATAAATGACAACAGAATTGAGAGTACGAGGAAAGGGTTACCCCAGAAGGGGTGGCCCCAGAAAGGGTGTGAAGAAGTATTTTTTGATGTCGTACCTGTAACTGGCAAATGATTTTCATTATTAGTTGTAGATTCTTTGACAGTTATCGTGTAAACATACACATACTCATTCTGCTGGTCTAAAATTGTATTAGGTGTACTACCATTCTTAGCAGGGTCACCCCACCACTCACCATCGTAAAAACCCGCAGTCATCTTCACATAAAAAGTAAAATTACCTGTTTCTGTAGGTGTTACTTTTACTGTTAGATAATGTGTTTCACTATTTGCCCAGTTGCCCTGTGCGATTTCTGCTACAGGATACTGAACTGTTATATTAGGTGTTTGTCCATAATCGCCCCATATTTTATCACCAGTCCAGCATATTTTTGCGTTATCTGGATTGGTTATATCGTGGTCATATATTTCCAGATGAGCACTATCAGGGTTGGATGGAAATGCTATATCTATATTTCCTTCATCTGCCTGTCCACCCGTATTTGTGCCACTAACCTTGATTGTTGCAGTTTCACCAAGATTTATCTCCGTAGGATATACTACTGAGTATATATTAGGCCCTGGGGTGCTTTTGCTCCCGGTCGTATTTCCACTCACGTTTGTGCTCACTGCTACAAAAACTGTGGTGAACATCAGCATCGCAAACCAAATCACTATTATTTTTCTCATCTTTTGGTTCTCCTCACTCAACGACTGGTTTTCCCACTATCCATCTATTGTTTCATTCATCAACTCTGTTGATAGGGATTCAATTCCCCTCCGATTGAATATGTCTAATTGATGAGATGCGGGTGTCTTTTTCTTTTTTATTGCTTTATTAACTGGAGATAATATATTAGAATCAGCACCAATCTCATCAAGTTCGTCTTCTATATACACAATCAGTTCCTTTACTGCTTGTGTTGCATGTATGCTACTACTTTTGCTATCTATTTCTTTGGAATGATATGCGAAATGCTCTCCTTTTTTTAGGTATTTAACATTTTTGTCGACTTTAAATTTTGCATTCATACCGTACTTGATCGCCTGATTCCTGTTATGGCACAATATGTTTTCATCTATTTTTGGTGGTGTTTTATCATTTTCATCCATTTCTTTTGCCTTAAGAGCAAGAGCCTCAAGTATAGCTGTTATTGCAACACTCATATCTATGGTAGTTTGTGTGTCAAACAGTCTAACCTCTACAGTGGAATATCCTCTCTTTATAAATGCGTAGGGTGTGACATCCCAGTATCTTGGATTGCTACCATATATTCTCTTAGCATCCTCAACACCATTTATGCTCTTAAAACTGGAATGCTTAACTCTGCTCCCTGGGTGTATGTGCGGGCTTCGATGTGCACGGTAACTCATATAATCTGTTTTTCTCTTTTCATATATCGGTGAGTTTACAGTAAATGCATGAAGTTCTGGTATAAATTCTCTTATAAGGTTATGCCTGCGAACTGCAAGTATTGATGTTTCATTTCCACCTATATGATGATGTTCTCCGAAACTTTCACCAGGATAATCAGTTTTTGAAAATGGGTTAACACCCGTAGCTATTAAAGCATAGCCGCATTCTCTGGCGTAGTTTATCATTTCAGTCCTGTTGCCTTTCAATCCTTTGCGTATATCACCAAGATTGACGCATATACCTGTTTTATGCTCTAATTGGGTAGGGTAATGGTCTCCCTCTATACCCGCAGGCTTGTCTATGCCTAACCAATCCTTGGGTAAATCTCTTAATATTTCTTCCACACCCTTTTTTAACTTTCCTGTCCAAGGATCTACTACTTGGAATTCTTGTTCTATCCCATGTTCAAATGTATCATTTACCATCTTACTTCCTCCTAAATATGTCAAATATTTTTAGACGTTTTGTTTCATCTTTCCAGTCTAAAAGTGGATAAACATTCACAACATCCCCATAAGAAAGATATATCGCGTTCATATCATCAATACTCATAATTACTTCCCTTGGGGATATGTTATACAAATCCCCACTTTGTACATGACATTTCATAGTGACTTTTTTTCCTATAACAGTAATTGGATCACCAATATTTAGACCTAATGTGTGTAATGTTTTACTTGATAAAAATGCTGTGCCTCTATTATTAATTGTTCTTGACCCTGCTTTTTTAAGATAAAAACTATTGGGATACATATTCATGTTTGTATCAACAGCACTTTGTAATACATCTTTTTTGACAGAAACAGTATCCATTCTATCCACATTTAGCTTGTTTCGGATAGTAGCTGGAAGAGAGATAAAACCTCTCTCTCTGTTTGCACCCTCAACCTTTGTTGTTACAGATAAATTTCTGTGTTTAATAATTGTTCTATCATCATTTTTTAGATGCAGTGTTTCCATATCATCACTACTCATTAAAGCTACTCCTCGGCCAACATATTCACGAGGTATTTTGAAAACCTTCAAATGAAGAGGCATTGTAGGTACAGAACTTTCTTTTATTTCAGAAGAAGTATTGCTCACATGTTCAGATGAATTTATTGTTTTTGGTGTAATAAAAATATCCTTAAATGCGTTTCGAAATGCCTGAACGAAAAGCAATCCTGTAAGTGGATACTCACTACTACCTGAGAGTACACGCAGACTCCTATGTAGCTCGATATGTAACCCAATTTTATCTATGCCGAGATTTCTTAACTTTCTAATCTTTTGGAAGGTGTATGTTTGGGTAGCTCTCATTATCACATCCTCATCTATTGGGAATATACCCAATGTCGAAAACTGTCTAATATTGTTTTGGAGATACAATCTATCTAAATGATGTTTTAGACTGTTTTTAAACTCCTCCAGCTTTTTTAGAAGGATTTGATCATGCCTTTCTGTCAGATCTAGCATATACCCAGTAGAGATTTCTATATCATATCGTCCACTCACATGCCCATGTAGCTCTACTATGAATTGGGGATCATTTTCAAATAACAAGTTTTGGTAATGAAGCGTCAACAATTTTTTTTCAGCATCCTTGATATTTATGGGATCCTTGTTAACATCAACGACCTCTCTTAACTCTCTTGCAGAAACAAATTTTCCTTCTAACTCTTTAGCAAGAAGTGCTCCTAAATAGTCTGTATTTTCATCATATGTTACTGTAGACTGATAACCTTTTGGAGCATGATGGGGGGTAGAAAATACTAATTTCCTATTACCGAAAAACTCTACATAAAACTTATCTTTTAGGGAACGATAATTTTCGTTACTCATCATCTTCTACTACCTCTAAGTCTATTTGCGATATTTGCCGCAGTTTGTCTAACACTTGAAATGGTATCCCTTCCTAAACTCGCTACTGTTTGCCTTGTCCCCCTCCGAATTCTAAGCTCCCCATTTAGCTCCACCCCTATTTGCCGTCTTTCTTTGGCACAAACTGTTACGTTTTCTCGTTTAAGCATACCATGCGGTGGTGGTAATACTATTGGAGTGATGGTGCCTCTTGGTCCCGTAACTTCTATGACATCGTTAGGCTGATAACCCAGTGAAGTTATGGTTATTTTTGCCATTCTAACAACAGGCGGTGACTTATTTATATCTTCATTAAAGCCTTTTGTAACCCTAAGTGTTTCCATGATGCCACCAACATGTCTTTCATCACCAACTTCATGGGGAGTCGCATGGGGTAGTCTTTGATCTTCTCTGGTTTCTACAGACTGTGATGGCGGTGGTTGTTCCGTGGTAGTTTCTGTTCTTACTTCAACCTGATCCCCTGTTCTCACACCTAAATTCCCCTTCTCACTTTTACATAAAGCAACATCCTCT
>Ga0180015_1000484_pt1 | contig 11401 bp, 10 predicted proteins | sample KR13_S2_MetaG_FD_116508 | JGI IMG/M metagenome (GOLD analysis project Ga0180015, IMG submission 116508) | Groundwater microbial communities from the Olkiluoto Island deep subsurface site, Finland - KR13_S2_MetaG | ecosystem: Environmental > Aquatic > Deep subsurface > Groundwater | place...
CAGAAGTATTTTTGGAGAGGACTGCTTATTTCTCGAATTCCAGATATTTCCGTCCCATAGGAGAAGATATTCCTATGACCGTTTCATTTGAAGACAATAGTATCGAATTAAAACCTTCTCAACAAGAGTCAATGACATTGAAATACAAAGGGTTTTATTTCTTTTGGAATAATTACGATTCACATCGCTTGATTTTGAGAGTATTTTCAGGGCCATTCGAAATTGGCAACGAATTAGTCTTTTTCAGAGTAGTAGATCCAGAAAATGGTTTTGTAAACTCAAGAACATCAGATGGCATTTTGACAGAAGATGAGGATTCATTTTATTTGCCTTCTATATCCAAAATAATATCTGATAATTTAACTTCAAACAATCCATTTATTTCAAAAACATTTACAACTCAACAAAACACTTCTTCCCTTGAGTTGGATATGATTTCGTCTTTTGGAACACCCGTTGATTTACATGTATATGATGAGAAAGGACGACATGTAGGTTATAATATTATTACTGACACTGAAGACACAGAATTTCCGGCAATTTATCGAGGAAGATTTCAAAATCCTGAACAAATTATAATTCCAAATGCTGCAAATAAAACATTCACTGTCCAAGTTAGTTTAACTTATTCGAATTACCCAACTACAACACAAGTAACAGTTCATGCTTTAGAAACCCCAAAAAGACCAGCGATATTGACAGTATCCACGACGGATATTATTGAGCATACAAGACATAATCGTACTTTACCGATCAATTTATTCGTTGCAGAATCTGGAGGCCAACATCAAATTCACGATGTAAATGCAACAATAAGTAACATAACTATGAACGGAATTGAGCTTCCATTATTATCATCACAAAAAATAGAAATTGGTGATTTGCCAGCAGGATCTATTGGGAATTCTACTTTCGTTCTTAATATACCATCAGATGTGTCGGATGGAAGTTACACAGGAATCATCAATGTTGATAGTGAAATTGGTTCTTATCCAGTTAATGTGAACATTTATGTTAGTTCAAAACCAGATCTTATGATTTCTTATGTAGATATAAATCGGACAATAAGGAGCGGAGAGGATGTAAATATAACAGTAATTGCAGGAAACCAAGGCTTCACAAACGTGACAAATACAAAGCTTGAGCTTTTTGTTGATAATATTTCAATAGACAGTAGGGCAATAGATATTCCATCAGAAACCTCTATGGTGTTCATATTTAATTGGACGGCGACAACTGGAAATCATATCATAAAAGCGATGATAGATTCAGATAATACAACAGATGAATTCGAAGAGAACAATAATGAAATTGAGACATCAATCACGGTAAATTCAATATCCGATCTCACACCACCAATAATCACCTTCGTCTCCCCGACAGATCCTAGCGGCACAGTTCTTAGCACACGCAGCTGGACTTTCATAAACGTCTCGCTATCAGAGCCGAGTTTATCGTGGCTGGAATGGAACGGTACCAATGAATCTATGTCTGGTTCCGAGTCTAATTGGTCCATCAACAAAACTGACTTAGCCAACGGCGTTTATACTTATCGTGTTTGGGCGAATGACAGTGCCGGGAATCTGAATGTCAGTGAGACGAGGACGGTTGAAATTAATTATATTACCGACACTACCCCGCCGATTATAACGATAGTTTCGCCTGTCAATAATTCCACATACATGACAGATTCAGTTGATTTGAACTACTCGATAAATGAGCTTACTGTATGGCAAGGTTATTCGCTCGATGGAGCAGACAATATCACGCTTAACGGAAATACGACTTTAACCGGCCTCGTTGACAGTGTACACACCTTGATTGTTTATGCAAATGATACTTCTGGAAACATGAATTCGAGCACTGTCTCGTTTACAATTGATAACATGGCGCCAGAAATCAACTCTATAACGTTAAACAACAGTACTCCGAATACGAATGATGTTATTCTGGTCACTGTTAATGCAACAGATAACATTGGAGTTACAGGTGTGGTAGCTAATGGTGCTTCACTTACCAATCAGGGAGGAAATATCTGGAATGGAACCATTATTGCATTGGCTGGAACTCATTCAGTGAATGTCTCTGCCAGTGATGCAGCCAGTAATACTGGATGGAATAATTCAACCAGTTATACCGCAACAATCCCGCCAATTCCTGACGCTACGCCGCCAGTGATCATGAATGTCAGCGCTGTGCCTGCGAATGATAGTGCAGTTATCACATGGGATACGGATGAAGCTTCAGACAGCCTTGTTAAGTATGGGGCATCTCCGGGAACTCAATTGAAAGATAATAGTATGGTTTATAGTCACACGCTTACTCTTTCAGGGCTTGAACCGGATACGGTTTATAATTATGTTGTGAATAGCACGGATGCTGCTGGCAACTCAAATGAAAGCGTGGAACTTACCTTCAGGACTCTTGAACTATCTGATACAACAGCGCCAGTAATTGGCACAGTAGAATCATATCCAATCATAGCGTATGCAGGCGCGGTCATAAATGTAAGCGCAATAGTTTCAGATAATAATGGTGTAACCAGCGTAACATTGAATAACATCGCTATTGAGAATCTAGGCGGCGATGTGTGGGCTGGTAGCTTTACAGTGCCAGCAAGCGCTGCTGTTGGTAGTTATGCTGTGACGCTAAAGGCGTTAGATGCGGCAGGGAATAGCGCACAGATGCAGGTGAACTATAGTGTAGTAATCAAGGGAGGCGGCGTCTCAATTTCAAGCAGTCCTAAACCTCTTGTCGTATCTCCAGGTTCCTCAGGTGTAGTGAATATTAAGCTTAGTAGCACAGCGACATTTGATGAGGTTGTTAATGTCACAATTTCTACCACCGGTTTATCTAATGCCAGTGCTGTAAATCTTTCATGGTTTAATCGAACAAATGTAATTGTAAATGTACCAAAGGGAAAAACAGTGTCTATACCCTTCAAAGTAAGTGTTCCATCGTCTACGGTTTCAGGATATAAAGCATTCAAGGATAGTGCAAAATCTCTCGGACTTAATTCAACATCTATGGAAACAGGATCAATCAATGTCAAACCATGATACAAATTTTTATGGAGATTTCATTTAAAATGATTATAATGACTATGATTATTATTTATACAAATCTAAAATAGTATATGGATTTAAATATGATAAGAGGCAGTTGTAATATAATAATTCAGGAAAATGTAACGGAAATGGTGTAAAATGTCAGTTAGAAAAATATTTCTCATTTTTTTTATAATTGTCTTGACATCCTTTTTCATGGGGTGCACAAATCTTGAGAATAAAATAAATGAGGATAAAGAACCAATTTCTGGGGGAGTTGCTGTTGGGATCTCTCCTAAGGTTATCTATGCAGACAGGGGAGAAAATATAACTTTCAATATTGATTTACAAAGTACTGAAAATGTTAAAGACATAGTGACAGTTTTCCTGAATGGCTCCATAATAAATAAAACAATTATTCAAGAAATCAAGGCCAGAGAAAATATGTCCTTACCTATCAATATCTGGATTCCATTAAATGCTGTTAATGCGAGCTTTAAAGCAAGAGTTGATTCACAAAATCTTAACTCGAATGCCAGTGCAACAGGAATAATTTTAATAAAAGATAAGAGGTGATCAAAAATGAGAAAGATTAAAAGAATATTTCCATTTCTGGTATTTGTTGTATTTATTTTAATGCCATCATTAGCAACAGCTATGCCAGGAATAAGTGTAACCGTGAATCCAACCGATAAATACATTACGTCAGGTGGAATCACGATAGATTATCTGGTAACAATAAGAAATGATGATGATGGTATAATTAATCCAGACCCTTACAATAAAAAAATAACGGGTTTTACAACAGGAACTCCCCCGGTTGGTTGGACATATCAATATGATACAAGCAATATAATCGGACAGGTCTTGTCGCCAGCAACTGATCAATCAAGAACTTTTACCTTGAGTGTATCTGTACCGGCAACTGTGCAAAGCAATGATGTACTACAGCAATTTAGTCATGAAGTAAAGGGATTTACTGAACTTGAAACTGAATTATATGATGGATGTATGAATGACTTTGGAGATTATGAAATCTGTTTCTCACCGGAAAATGACCCCGAAGGTTTTAACACTCTTGTTTCGCCAAATACTGGAAATACTGCAATTCCCGAATTCCCAACAATAGCACTTCCCATCATTTCGGTTATTGGGCTACTCTTCGTGATGCGCAGATCGAGGTGAAGCTAAACTTCCTTTTTTAGGATTGTTACCCAGCGCTGAGAATAAGAAGCTCACAAAGATATTGTGTCTCTACTTCCCACTCTTATGCGCCGTTTTTAGCTTTGTACCTCATATATCCATCAGCCCCTCCGCCTCAGCATCCAGCAATTCATCCACCCGAACAATCTCATCGCTGAACTTCTTCAGTGTTTCTGTGTTATGAGATTGGATCAAAACACCAAAGACCCTAAACTCTTTGCTCTTCTTTGAGTAAAGGAAACCAGAAAGGAACTTTGGACCAATGGGTGCGTTCCCATCAGTGATGAATACCACATCAGCCTTCTTGAAACTCTGCTTTGAGATGAGTTCCAGAGCTTGACTCAGCGCAGGCTCGAACGCCGTTCCACCTGCATTCAGGAAAAACGCTGCAACCTTAACTGCCTTGCTAAGTATGTCCTTCTCACCGGGCTTTATCTCTATGATCTCCAGTGCATCGAGCGGCCCACCGAAATGAATACAGGCAAACCCTCTCTTCTGCATAGTCGCGATCTCCAGGAGAGCAAGAGCAACAGCTTTACTCCAGGTCTCACGGTCACCTGACATAGAGCCGCTATTATCAACACAGACCACGATCGGTCCTTTGCCCTGCTTCTCGGTACCCTTCAGTTCATACTGCATCAATTTGCCTTCCACGAACTTGCGTTTAAACTCTGCCCTTGCAACCGGATGGCGAAGCTGAGCTAATTCAATCGGTAGCACTCGTGATAAATCATTCCCGATGCCTACATTGTGGATCTCATCCCTTGATTGATTTAATCTGGTCTTTTGCTTATGAACAGCAAGCCGCCGCATCCTTCCAATGACTTGTGCCATGAGTTTGAACTTCCTGGTTTGTAACCTTTTTGCAAGCTCCAGTTTCTGTTCAATAGGCATCTTCTGGAGCTCACCAACGCCCAAACCCCAGCCATCCATTGCTTCAGAAACCTCCTTTGAATTCTTCAGCGCTGAACTGGCTGCAGCCCTTACATTCCCTCTTATCTTGTTGGCACCAGCCTCGCAGGATTGTTCTAGCTTAGCTTCCGCTTGCTGAAGCTGCGATTTGCATTGCTCTGCCTTCTTGACATTCTCATCAGCCTTCTTCTGAAACTCAGGGTTACCAGACATATCCATCATGTCTTGATATGTCTGAGCGGCATTGATTGCTCTCTGGAGTTCCTGCTGTATGCTGTCGGCTGCGTTTGCCAACTCAGCCTGGTCCTTCAGTTCATCTTTCAACGTCCTGGCCATCTCCTCTGCCATAGCAACCGTAGCCATGGCCGAGTGCATCTCATCTAGCCTTGTATGGACGCGCAACTCCCTATACTCCTGCATCTGAACCATCTTTTCTAAAAGAGTCGAGTTGAATCTATGGCTTGGCGCCAGCTCTTCTGGCTTTCTGAACTCAGGACTGAACTTGAATAGCGAACTCCAGATATCCTGTGCCAAAGGCGGGAATGTCTTCAGTGCCTCAGTTCCCCCCTTCTCTACTTCCTGGAGCTTCTCACTCTGCTTTCTCAGGTCGGTAAACATCATGGTATCCATAGAATCAGAACAGACGACCTGGTGCTCCTTGTTTGGAAGCAATGTATCTAATATACTCATACCATCTGCCATAACTTATCTCCGACGTTCTGGGGTAACATTAACAAAGTACAAACTGCACCCCCGGGTATTGCATGATGTCGTACCATCGCTGTCATTTGTAAGCGGCTCAAAGCACTCCTTGCAAATGCGTCTTATACGCACAGCAGCGTCCTTTCTTAGACTCTCCATGATAAGCGCACACTGCATTATCGTCGGGAATCTTCCACCTTCTTCCGGATGATCACGCGCCTGCGATATCTGGATCTCAATCTCCTGACAGAGAACCTGATAGACCATTACAGGATCCTCTGGATCCTGACTCTTCTCGCACACCAGTTCAAATACGTCTGGCGGAAGGTTGAACAGATTCTTAGCATCGGTCATTTTCTTATTCCCGTGATAATGTCATATATCTCATCCGAGTACTCCTTGACCTTTGCTCGCGCATCATCCAGGACTTTTACAGTATCGGGTGTAGCTGCAAGCTTGCCCAGATCCTCCTGAACTCTCCTCAACTTGACGGTTGCTTCAAACCCTATCTTGTTACCGGCTTCCTTATCTTTTTGTGCATTAGGATCCATTGCCTGGTGGTACACCTCTTTTGCAACATCCAGGAGTTCCTGGATATTTGATAGAACAGGATTCACCATAGTCAATACCAGCTTCTGCACCATCTTATACTCAGACGGCTGACTCCACAGCACATGCTGGAGTATTGCAAGGTCATCTGGTGCAGCCTTAGCTCTACCTCCAAGGTATGCATTCGCCTTGATCAGCGATAGTGCTTGTTTATACCTTCTATCTGAAGCGATGATATTCTCCTTCTTTAGAACTTCTCTCAGGTTAACGAGTGCGATATAAACCTCATCCGGCAGCGCTACCTTCTCAGTCTCAGTCTGCATCGCCGTTAGTTCCTGCAGTGTGATCACGTTATTTGACAGCGATGGTTGCGACGCGAGCATATTCACGAAGTTCTGAGGACTTGCGATGTATTGCGTCATGAACCTCAGGAGGAATCTGTCATACAGAGCAGACAATTCCCCGCTCTCTGGCAGTTCATTTGATGCGCCGAACAGACTGAGGAGCGGCACCTTCACGGGTGCACCGTTATCGAACTTACGCTCATTCACAATCCGAAGCAGTGTGTTTAGTATGCTGCTTGAACCTTTCCAGACTTCATCGATAAACGCGATGTGCGCTTCAGGTAGCTTCCCTGTTATGATCCTTGTATACTTGTCCTGTTCCAGCGCCTTAAGACTTATCGGACCGAAGAGTTCTTCTGGCGTTGAGAACTTTGTCAGGAGCCAGCTGAAATAATTTCCCCCTATACGTGCGCATAGATCCTCAACCAACTGACTCTTTGCTGTCCCGGGCGGACCGAGCAATAATACATGCTGTCTTGCAAGCAGCGCCACGATCGATCCGTGAACTTCTTCATCTCTTTCAAAATATGCTTTTCTTAACTCAGCTTCTATCTGAAGCAACTTCTGTAATGTCATTTTGTTATACCTCTCTACATTTCGATTTCAATACTCTGCTTTTGTGATATTCTTGCCAGGCGTTGGGTGCTCGTTCGTATCTAATGCACAGCCAAGCTGGCATTTATTAGTTCCATCTTCTTGCGGATCGGCAAATGCCCCGCACTTTGGGCACCTTATCTCATCCTTCTCGAACCCTTTCTCGCACTCGAAACACAGGTATCCACCTTTTGGGTATGGTGAGCCATTCTCTCGTCTGATCTCTTCACTATCCAGCGACGGTATGCGGTTCACAAAGCGCCCGCTTCTCCATGCTACACTACTCCCGCAGTTCCAGCACGTTTCTTTTGTTACTACTTCGTCTGCGTCTTTGCTTTCCTCCGTCTCGTAGAACTCATCTAAGTCCACATCCACTTTTACATCCGTCTTTGTATCAGTCACCTGAAACACAAGGGCTGTTGACTCAGGATCGAGATGAATGCGTCTTGCTTGCTTCGCAGCATCCGCAGGATTATCTGCGTCTATGTCTATTTTCCACTCAACCAAATACTCTGCCATAGTACCTCCATATTCAAAAATCAGTCATTGCTCAAAAGATTCGATAGCTTCATGCAGCCGCCTCCGACAGGTCTTTGCAATCAGCCAGGATCTGTCTCTTTGCAGTAGCGAATGCCTCGTCCAACTTTCCCCAGGTGTTCCTCACTACAGGATGCCACACATTATTGATCTGTGTGTCTGGCTTCCAGTTGTCAAGTGCCCATTGAACAAACTCCTTGACTTCCTCAGGTGGCAAATCTCTCCATATGTGCATGACTTTTCAAACCCCCATTGTTGGATATGCCAGGCTAACCAGACTCTGTCCTTCTTCGTCGAGGCTGGCAATCTGCTTCGAAAAGCTAACGATCCGCTCTGACCTCTGAGGATCCCGCGCTTCCAAACGTTCAAAGATATCAACATCACGCTCGATCATCTTCATGAGGTCGCAATTGAAGCAAGCCACACAGCGTTCACAGTAATCCTTTACTTCACCGGCGACCGCACGCTCTATTAGTAATTTCGCATGCTTTGGCGAGTGATATCCAATCGAACCCTCAATAAGAGCAGCGACGAGCCAATCCATTCCCTTCTTATCGATAACACTTTTCAACTCAACCTTATCCATAGTTACCTTCCTGCACCTAACGATGCACTTTTTTTATTCATCTTATTACACCTCTCAAATTACGAAAGTGAAAGGAAAGTTGGACAGCATCGTGTGTAATGGATTCGCACACCCGCTTTCTCAAGCGTGCGAAGCCTGCCATAGTTTGTTCTGCCTTTACCACGATGCGAGTCTTCCTGTCAGAGACTACGCTGAGAGGTCTACTTGAAAAAAGGTTTGTGATATGCATCCATCTCTTTCAAAGATAATATGGATGGTGAAGCACTATATTTCCGTATTTTCCTTATACTCTTTAACTCAAAAGACATTTCCCACATGAACAAATTTTCTAAATGAACCACAAATACGTCGTTAAGCTGTTTTGAGCTATGGCGGCTCTTTTCTAACCAAAAGAAGCAAAGGGATAGAAGCAAGCTGCGCCACCACCGAGAATACAATAAGAGAGGGAATCGAGATATCATAGAGAATCCCCATTAATGCACTACCCAAGAACCAGAATATCCCATAACCTGTGTTAAAAATCCCATACGCTGAGCCGCGCCTATCCATCGAGACCATTCCTGCAACAGCGGCTCTCATAATGGATTCCTGCGCTCCCATCCCTATACCCCATAAAACCATTCCTAGCAAAGCAAAATAAAAGCCTCCCAGAAAAACCAACGGGGCAAAAAGCGAAGAAATGAGAGCTGAAACAATAAGGATAGAAATTCCTATTCGATCAAATAAACGTCCAAACAAAAGTGCAGCGAGAGCGTCAACTCCCATGGCAATAGCATAGAAGATAGGAATCCACTCATCTGAAACGATAGATACTCTTTTGAAATGATAGGCAATCAGCGGGAAATCAACATACCCTGCTGCAATCAAAGCGACTGCAGTAAGATAAAGCCAGAATATCTTTGGAATACCTTTGCTTTCCAGTTTGACCATGCCTGCCTCGAAATCACGGGGGTTCGGATAAAGCCGTTGCGCTACCACAAGGACGCCTAGCGCCAGAAGTGCAGGAACAAGCAGGATGCCAAAGCCTATACTATAACCTCCCCTGAAATAAAGAACTCCTGCCACGATAAGAGGGCCAAGCATTGCGCCTATCTGATCCATCGCCTCATGCAATCCAAATCCCCAGCCGTGTCCCATTTTAGCGGTAGCATGCGAAAGCATAGCATCCCTGGCAGGTGTGCGAATCGCTTTCCCCATTCGCTCCGCAATCATAAGTAAAGCTGCAATTTCCCACCGACCTGCTAACGCAAGGAGAGGAACTGCAAGGAGGTTAATTCCATATCCCAGATGCGCACTGCCCTCCGGTTTTCCGCTAAAAGCGATGAGCGATTTCTACGTCAAAACACCGTAATTGGGTGCGGCAGGACGGTGGTGCGTTGAGAATCAGCCCTTTGTGACGCGCAGCAGTGCCAGTGTCCCAGCAGCCATGGCCAGCGCAGCCAGCCCGAAGCTCAGCACCGGCGAAACGGCTGTCCACAGCACACCTACGGTCGCGCTGGAAATGAACTTGGCTGCCCCATTCACTGTGCCCAGCGCACCATAACTCATCGCTAGAGTGTCGGCGTGCACCATTTCTGCCGTCACCGTAGATTCCAGTGCTTCCTGCACAGCGACGTAAAGACCAGCGATGAAAAAGATCACCCCAAGCACAAGCACGCTATCCACATTGAACCAGAACGCAAGCCCGGTCAAAACCGCCGTCAGTGAGCCAAGCACATAGCCTACAACCAGCACCTTCAAGTGCCCCAAGCGGTCAGCCAGCACGCCGATGGGGTAGGACACCGCAACCTGCACCACGTTGCGCCAGACATAGAGCAATCCGGCCACCTGTGCCGCATGCACCACGCCCATTGAAGTGGTCAGCAAGGTGGTGGCCGCAAGAATCAGCAGGCTGTGCGAGAAGTCACCGATACCGAAGATGCCCACCGCGCCAAGATAGCGCTTGAAGCGTGTCGGCAATCCGCGCAGGGAACTGAAAAACTTCAGCGCCGGATTGGGCGAGCGTTCCGGGTCTTTGACTAGCGTCAGAAAGGCCAGCACCGCCAGCGCTCCAGGAATGACTGATAGCCACAGCACGAGGCGGAACGGCCCGGCTACATCGCTCCAATGCCAGTCCTGCGCCCAGCCCAGCAAGGCCACGCCCAGCAAGGGGCCGACTACCGCGCCAACCGTGTCCGCCGCCCGGTGGAAACCGAATGCACGTCCGCGTGTATCCGGGCTGATGGCCTGAATCACGATGGCGTCGCGCAAGGGGCCGCGCAGGCCTTTGCCGAACCATGACACCAGCCTCCCCAGCAGCAGCAAGGGCCAGCCTGCCGCCAGGGCGATCAGTACCTGCCCGACCGGAGTCAAGCCATAGCCGATCAGCACCAGCAGCTTGCGATGGCCCAGTTTGTCGGCAATAAAGCCCGATATCATCTTGGTGAAGCTGGCCACCGCATCGGCGATTCCCTCGATGATGCCAAGCGCTGCTGCTGGAATACCGAGCACGGCGAGGAAGCCGGGTAGGATCACAGTGGTTGTTTCGTAGCAGAAATCGCCCAGCGCACTGGTGATGCCTGCACCGGCCACGGTGCGGTTGAGCCAGCTCTTTGGGCTTGGCCGATTCGGTGCTGTCAGAGCAGGTTTAACTGCGACGTATTCGTTAGCGGAGCTCATTGCGGCACCTCGAAGGTGGCGATCACCGGGTAGTGGTCGGACGCCATATCGGTCGTTGCGTTACGGATCACCTGATAGGACTGGGCGTGCGCAGCCAACCCATGCGAGGCCAACAGGTAATCACAGCGCATCACGGCGAACTCTGTCCCAGTGAAACCGGTCGTGGGTACGGTGGGCGCGCTCGATCCGTCAAGCGCATGACCGACATCTACCCAGCCCGCCGCTTCCAGATGCGCCAGCACACTGCGATCTGCGGTGCGCAGATCGTC
>Ga0180015_1000485_pt1 | contig 11396 bp, 13 predicted proteins | sample KR13_S2_MetaG_FD_116508 | JGI IMG/M metagenome (GOLD analysis project Ga0180015, IMG submission 116508) | Groundwater microbial communities from the Olkiluoto Island deep subsurface site, Finland - KR13_S2_MetaG | ecosystem: Environmental > Aquatic > Deep subsurface > Groundwater | place...
AAGTAGCTCTGATTTTCCCATGATGAGCTGGGTGTTGAAAAACTCTTTTTTCGATGCCCCGCGTGAAATCCAGGGATGGATCGCCAATTTCGACGAGTTCTACTTCGTTGAAATTGTGAGATCGGACAGCATTCACTTCTGGCCGCTCGTGGTTGAAAAAAGCCAGGACGGCTTTTTTCAACATCCTGTTAGAGCGCCCAACTCGCCTGCACCCACGCCGCCGCATGCACCTGTGCGGTGCTGCCGAACAAGACGCTGTTGGGGTTCAAAACGAAGATTTGGCTGTTGGCGCGGAGGTTGCCGAGGATATGTGTCGTTGCAGGGCAGGCGCGCCCGGCCATTTGTTCCAACTCAAGAAATAGATGCGGCCCATGGCGTTTGTTCCATTGTCGGAATTATTCTCCCGTGGCCTTTTTCTTATCCGTAAACCTATTGCATCATGGCTACCCCCCCCGAGGTTACAGTAATTTCAGGCCGATTCCGGAAGAGGTGTGCCATCTCTACTAAGACCAACAAGGCTCGTTTGCGAGCCACGACGCCGGTCGCCTGAAACCCCGCGCCGTCAAGTATAGACGGCGCGGGCTGTCCGATGCCGTTGTCGGTTATTTCACCGTGACGCGTTTGGTGCTCTCATGGAAGAGGAACTTGCCCTTGCCCGTTTCCAGGGTGGCCAGGTCGCCGCCGGCCGGCAGATGCCAGAGGCTCACCACCACGTCCAGTTCCTTGGCCGTGACATTGCGGACCTTCTTGCCGTCCTTGTCTGTATCCTCGTAGGGGAATTTGAACTCAAAGGTTTCGGCCCGGGTCTGTCCCGGCTGCAGGGTGGTATCCCGCAGCATGCCGGATTTGCGGTGCGGTCCGTAGACCATTTTGTCCCCCCGGCCTTTGGCCGCAGTTTGGGGGGTGTAGATTTTTTGTTGGTTGAACACTTCCTTGCCGTCTTTGGTTTTCGCGGTCACATCCAGGACCAGCCGGTTGGGAGACGGTCAGCCATCCGGGATGCGGTGGCCCGCGTGACTGGTCATTTTCACCGTCACCACTGCGGTGGGCACCGAATCGCCCGCCTTGGGCAGGAAATAATAGCCGCGCGCGTCAACGTCAACCGTGACGGCGCTCTTGGCCACGGCCGGATCACGATACCCGGGCATGAAGTGGCCGACTCCGTCTTTTTTCATATGGCAGTCCTGGCAGGTCTCGCTGCCGCCGGAGGGCACATAGGCGTGGAGATAGCTGCCGTAGAGGGTGGCGCACTGGGTCGGCTCCGCCAGATCGAAATTCGGGCCAAGGCCGTGGCACTGGCCGCACATGATCGACTCGGGCATGGCGGCGCTTTTTTTGAGCTTGGTGAATTTACCGTCCGGATGTTTTCCGTCCTTGCTGCCGTAGACCGCGTCCGGATCGATTTCGCCATCGGTCCACTTGTGGATCAGGGCTTTCTGGTTGTGACAGATCAGGCAGTTGATGCCGACCTTGGCCAGTTGCTTCTTGGCCTTTTCGTCACCCGCGGCGCCGTCGATGGCTGCCTGGGCGATCTCCCGGGCCACCGCATCGGTGGCGTCCTTGAGTTGCGGCAGATGGCATTTGGCACAGATCATCATGTGCTCGACGGTGAGATCCTTGACCTCCTTGGCCCCGGAATGGGTGTATTCCTTGAGCAGCCCGTCCTTGATCGTGCTGGCGATGGTGGCCATGGTCCGGGGAGACCCGACCAGGGACGTGGCATGGAAGGACTTTTCCCATTCCGTAAAGATCTTGGCGTGACAATTCTTGCATGAGGTTACGTCATACATCTTGGCCAGCTCATCGATGGAATTCGCCTTTTTCCCGGCGGCCAGGGCCGCTGGGGGCAGCAGGACGATTGCCGCTGCCAATCCGATTCGTAGCAGCTTCATTGGACCCCTCCTCATTTGATTTTGCTCTGTGCAACAGTTCCACTCCTTGACGCGCGCTATGGTCCCCTCCTTTTTTTCATTATGCAGGAAAAGCACACGTTATCAAGGAAATAAATTTCCCTGTTGCCCGGGCTTAGCCTTGGGAAACCAGGGCAATCTCTTCCGGCTGGTTACTCGGGCGGTAGCCGGCAACAATGCCAAAAGCTCGGGATATTTGCCTGCCAGTGCTTCAGGCGCAGGGTGATGGCCACCTCCTCCAGTTCGGCGAGCAGGAAGATGAGTATGGCGAAGCGGAAGGGGTAGGCCGGGCCGCCGACAAGGAGCAGCGGGGCGGCAAATCCCAGAAGGACTGCGGCGAATCGTGCCGCCCGGGTATGGTAGCTGGTGAGGCGGCCGAATTTGCAGAAACCGAGCAGGATCGGGAGGAGAAAGCTGCCCATGCCGAGGAGGATAAAGGTCAGCTCCCGGCGGACAAGGGCGGGCCAGAGCAGCCACACCCCGACCGCTGCGGCAAGATAGGTGGCAAGGTCGCCCCAACTGTCGAGCTGCGCGCCCCATTCCGAGACCTGATTCAGGCGCCGGGCCAGAAAGCCGTCCAAGGCATCGCTTGCCAGGGAAAGGAGGAAAAGGAAAAGGAAGAGCCCGGCCCGGCCCGATGCCGCCGCCGCCAGAAGCAGGGGGGCGAGGAGGATCCGCAGGATGCTCAGCAGGTTGGGGATGGTAAGCGCTCTGTTGGGCAAGTCGGCCGCCTATGCTCCGATGATTTTTACCAGCACCCGCTTGGGCCGGCCGCCGTCGAACTCGCCGTAAAAAATCTGTTCCCAGGGGCCGAAGTCGAGGGCGCCATCGGTTACGGCCACCACAACATCGCGGCCCATGATCTGCCGCTTCAGATGGGCGTCGCCATTGTCTTCGCAGCCGTTATGCCGGTATTGGGAAACCGGCTCGTGGGGGGCAATCTTTTCCAGCCACACCTCGTAGTCGTGGTGCAACCCCGGTTCGTCGTCGTTGATGAAGACCGAGGCGGTGATGTGCATGGCGTTGATGAGGGCCAGCCCCTCCTTGATGCCCGATTCCCGCAGGCACTCCGCCACCTGGGGGGTGATATTGATAAAGGCGCGGCGGGTGGGGACGTTGAAGAGAAGTTCCTTGCGAAAGCTTGTCATGGGCGGGTTTTCCTGCTGTTTTGCACCGGGGGATCTGGTTTTCGCGGTTATAATGTCTGCCCGGCGGTCAGGGTTTTTTTGCGGTTGTGCTCGTAGCGCACCTGCAGGATCTCCACCAGGAGGGTCAAGCCCATGGGCAGGTAGATGTAGCCTGTGGGCACATGCTTGTGCAACCCCTCCATGAAGATGGCCGCTCCGATGGTGATCAGAAAGGAGAAGGCGAGTAGCGCCAGTGCGTCTCCCATGCGTAACACCTCGGTGTGATGTGTTGGTTATGCCTTTACTGTGGCACTGTGTGGTTCTTCGACAGGCTCAGGACGAGCGGACTTTTTACTGAGATGATTGATCTTTTACCGTTCGCCCTGAGCCCTTCGGCAAGCTCAGGAGAGCCCCGTCGAAGGAGGTTCTTTTTTTCTGTTATGCCAGAGCCTTGGCCAATGCCCTTTTGAAACCCTCGGCGGAACGGCTGATCACTGCATCCTCCACGCAGAAGGCGAGGCGGAAATAGCCCTCCATGCCGAAGCCCCGGCCCGGCACGCCCAAAATCTTCTCCTCGGCCAGCAGCCCGACGAATTTCGCATCGTCACCGATGGGCGATTTGGGAAACATGTAGAAGGCGCCCTTGGGCGGGACAAACTCGTAGCCAGCCTCGCTCAGCACCTTACAGAACAGCTCCCGGCGGCGGGCATAGACGGTGCAATCCACCGTGATTCCCTGAAGCTCCGCCACCACCCGCTGCATCAGAGCCGGGGCATTGACAAAACCGAGGATCCGGTTGGCCAGGGTCATGGCTCCGAGGAGCTGGGATTTGCCTTCGATCTCCGGGTGCACGGCGATGTAACCGATGCGCTCGCCCGGCAGGGAGAGATCCTTGGAATAGGAGGAAACGATGAGGCTGTTTTGGTACGCCTTGAAGATGCTGGGCACAACAAGATTGTCGTAGACGATCTTGCGGTAGGGCTCGTCGCTGATGAGGTAGATGGTTTGCGTTGCCCTGGCGAGCACTTCGGCCAGCCCGGCCAGTTCCGCGGCCGAATAGATCTGGCCGGTGGGATTGTTGGGGCTGTTGATGATGATCGCCTTGGTCTTCGGGGTGATGGCTGCACCAATGGCGGGAAGATCCAGGCTGAAATCAACAGCGGTATTGACGATTTTCGTGACCCCGCCGTGGTTGTCCACATAGAAGTTGTATTCGACAAAGAAAGGGGCGAGGATGATCACCTCGTCTCCCGGATCGAGCAGGGCTTTCATCGTCACATTGAGTCCGCCGGCCGCGCCCACGGTCATCAGGATATCGTCCTGGCTTACAGCCATGCCCTGTTCGGCGCCGATCTGTTTCGCCACCGCCTCCCGGACAAAGGGATAGCCGTTGTTGGCCATGTAGCCGTGTGCGCCGGGACCTTCCGTTGCGGTAACTTTTTGAACTGCTTCTTTATATTGGGCCGGAGGCGGCAGGTCGGGGTTGCCGAGGCTGAAGTCGCAGACCTGGTCCGCGCCGTACTGGGCCTTGAGCCGGGCGCCTTCTTCAAACATCTTGCGGATCCAGGAGGAGCGTTCCGCGAATGCGAGCATTTTTTGGGAAATAGCCATGGGATTCCTTTGTTGCGTGACTACAGGGCGTGGACCTCGTCGTCGCTCAATAACCGGCAGCCTGCATTCTGGAACACAGCCGCCGCCGCGTTCTGATCATCGAAACGGAAGAGCAGCATGCCCGATTCGCCGCTTTTCTTGGAAAAAGCGTAGACATATTCCGCATTGAGGCCGGCCTTGCCCGCCATCTGGAGGATGCAGTCCAGGGCGCCGGGCTTGTCCGGCACTTCAATGGCCAGGACCTCGGTGAGGCCCACGTTGAAGCCGTTTTCCTGTAAAACCTGCTGGGCCTTGGTGGTGTCGTTCACCACCAAGCGGAGGATGCCGCAATCAGCGGAGTCCGCAAGCGACAGAGCCCGGATGTTGATGGCGTTTTCCGCCAGGGTGTGGCTGATCTCGGCGAGCCGCCCCGACTTTTTTTCCAGGGAGATCTCAATCTGTTTTACCTTCATGCCGTGTCCCTCCAGCAGATATTGCGGTTGTCCATGACACGTTTTTTTTCCTTGGCTGCGCAGGAATACCGTCAGCGCCAGGATCGCATCCGAAACATCAGGGGTTATTTACCACGGATCCCCGCATCGTTCAACGATGTTGCAATCGCCCCCGGACAGGGACCCAACAGGCCGGGCGGCGGGAAAAAAGGGGGGCAATAAAGCGCCGCCCCGGGGTGATCCGTCCAGGCGTGGCGGCTAGAACTTGAACTCAGCCTCCCACATGGCTTCGGTTGCCTTGTCCTGGGGGGTGATGGTCTTAAAGGCCTCGCCCGGCTCAAGCATGGCGCCGTAAAGCCCGAAGCTCAGGTGCTTGTTGTACTGGTATTTGGCTGTGGCCTGGTAGTAGTCGCCGAAATCATCGTCTATCCCGGGGGCGGTTTCGTCAAAGGTCAGCTTGGAATAGGAGATGCCCACGCTCAGCTTGCCGGTGGGGTTGACGCCGGCGCCGAGGGTGGCGATCCGGAGATTGGAGTAGACCGCCTCGCCTGCCACGGTGCTTTGCGCATCATAGCTGCCATAGACAGTGTTCAGGGCGTTGCCTGGGCCGACATTGAGGTATTTCCAGGCCAGAAGATCGCCCCACTGCGGCCAGCCGCCGTAGAAAGTGTCCCATTGCTCGTTGTCTCCGGCGGAGCTTGCCTCGTCGCCGCTCATGAAGGCATAGCCGAGGGATATCCGGGGTTTCCACTCGAGCGCCTTGAAGGTGTATCCGCCCTCCATCTTGGCGCCCCAGGCTTCCTGGTCCTGGGTGGCGTTGGCGTCTCCGGTCTGGATCGCGCCTTCCAGGGAGTAGTCGATGCCGTTGGCCAGCGTGTCGGAGAGGCGGGCGCCGTACATCCAGATATTCTTCTTGATCGCCTCGTCATGCCGGTTCAGGGCATACAGCTCTTGCTGCATCCCGGTGATCGGGCATTTTGTGTTGGTCAGGTAGAAGCCGGACAGGGTCTGGTCGTCGCCTGCGTTGCCGTTTGCATTGTTGGCCAGATTGTTTTCCTGGTCCTTCATGTAGAAGCCGTCCAGCATCAACTGGTCCGTGATGTTCCAGCGGAGCTTGATCCCGTCGAAGTAGATGGAAGAGGAGCTGAACTGGGACTGGCCGTCCAGGATGACAAAACCTGTTCCGTAGATCATGGTTTGGCGGCCAAAGGTGCCTTCCACCGGCAGGGTCATCAGGTTCTTGACGTTGATGTAGGCGTTGTCCAGGAAGACCTTGTTGTCGGTGTTGTCCCCAACGCCGGCGCCCTCGCCCCAGGTCTGGTTGGTGATCTGGATACGACCGGTGACGTCGTCGCTGGCTTTGAATTCGGTCCAGAGACTGCCCTTGGTCCGGAACAGGTCCATGTTGTCGGTGTCGTCAGTGTTGTCGAAATCCCAGACGTTTTGGACGTTGTATCCGCGAAAGGCCAACTGGCCTCCCACGGAGACCTTCTTGGTCCACTCGGCGGCATCGAGGCCATTTTTCACGGTTTCGCTGGTGGAGGCCACTTCCTTGCCCATCTCGGCATTCTTGCTCTTGAGCGCGGCGATTTCTTCCTTCATCGCCTGCATCTGGGCGTTGAACGCCTTGTTCATCTCGGCCATCTGTTTTTCCAGGGCGGCCACACGGTCGTTGCCTCCGCCTGCTCCGGCATTGGCCAGGGCGGGCAGGCAGAACAGGGTTGCCAGGGCCACGGTTGAAATCTTCTTGATCATTCCTCTCCTCCATTTTTTCTCGAAAAACGCATAACCGACACAAAAACGGCATGCGCCATTGTCGCGTAAAAAAAGGTGTTTCTAACACGGGGAAAAAGAATTTGCAAAGGGGGGAAGACGCTACCCCTGCTGGAAGGTGAGCCAGCGGCTCTGGGCCGAGGAGGAAAGCACCCCCACCGGATCCACATAATCGTAGACCCGCGCCTGCTTGCCGTGGGCCGGGCGCAGGACTCTGCCCACCACCTGGAGGAGGCGGCCGGTGAACTTGATCGGCGTGGTGAGAAACAGGGTGGCAAGGTCCGGGCAGTCGAAGCCTTCGCCGATGAGCTGCACCGTGGAGATCAGCACCTTGACCTCGCCCTGGCGGATGGAGTCCACCAAGGCGGTGCGCTGCTCCGCCGGGAGCTTGCCGGTGAGCACCGCGCTGGGGCAGCCCTGTTTTTCGAGCATGACGGCCAGCGCCTCGCAATGCTTGACCCGGTCGCTGACCACCAGGATGGTGCCCGGGGAGGCGGCCCGCTCCTTGAGGATGTCTTCGACAATGAGCTGGTTTCTCGCTGCGTTACTACAGAGCGATTTCATCAGGGCTTGGTAGTTGCCCCGGTACACATAGCGGAATTCCGTGGCGCGCTGCAGATATTCCGGTTTGAGAATGGCCCCGCTTTCGTGCAGGTCGTGGCTTTCCACCTTGAAGGCCCGGTCGCCCAGGGACATGTAGATCAGCTTGGTCAGGCCGTCGCGGCGGAAGGCTGTGGCGGAGAGGCCCAGCAGGTATCGGCAATCGAAAGCGGCAACCACCTCGGTGAAGAGCGAGGCCGGAACCCGGTGGCACTCGTCAACGCAGAGCTGGCCGAAATGGGCGGGCAGCTCGGAGAGCCGGTTGCGGGCCGAGTTGACAATGGCGATGGTGACGGGGGCCAGGGAGAAATTTCCGTCGCCGATCATCCCGGCCTCCACGCCCAGGAAGGTTCTGGCCCGTTCCACCCACTGGTAGAGCAGCTCCTTGGTGTGGACCAGCACCAGGGTGGGCTGGCGCCGTTTGGCGATCACCGCCAGGGCGATTATCGTTTTGCCGGAGCCGGTGCCCGCTTCCAACACCCCGAAGTCGTGCCGGGTTATGGCGTTGACGGCCTCCTCCTGGTAGGGGCGCAGCTCGCCCAAAAAGTTGAACTCCACCGGGTCGCAGCTTTGCCGCTGGTCGATGATCTTGGGATCCTGGCGCATGAATTTCCGGGCCAGAAGGATGGCGTGGTTGGCGTAGCCGCGCGGAAAGGTGAGGGTGCCGTTGCGCTCGATATAGAAATAAAGATGGGGCTTGAGCTTTTTGCCCATCCAGCGGCTGTATTTCTTGGCCTCAAGGTACTCGGGGTTGTCGATGGTCAATTGTTGCTTGAGCGCCTCGGCCAGGGTGGGCGAGGCGCCATGCAGGGAGGCTTGCGCCCCGACGGTGAGGGTGAACTCGTTCATGGATGGTCCGCGTCACGGGGGGCAAGGGTTTCGGCCAGCAGATTGGCCAGGCGGCTGCATTCCTTTTCCACGGCGTCAAGCTGGGCCTGCTGGGCGATGAGAGCACCGTTCAGCTCTTCCAGGGCGAGTTCCTGGAATGCCAGCCGTGTTTCCAGTTCGATGATCCGGTGTTCCATGGGGTATCCTTAAAAGGGTTATCCTGAGAAATATCGTGGGGTCAGCGGTTTTCTGCCGGTGAGCCGCCGGTACGGCTCGGCCGGATAGCCCAGGGCGATGACGGCATGGATACTCTCGTCTGCGGGGATGCCTAGAGCCCGCTGGATCTTTGGGGCCTTGGCCATGGCCGCCACGGCAAAGCCGATCAGGCAGGAGCCGAGCCCGAGGGTGTGGGCCGCGAGCAGGATGTTTTGCGTGGCCAGCAGGGCATCTTCCGCAGGACAGCTTGCGCCGGGCCGGGAACCGACGATGATGGCGGCGGGCGCCCCGTGGAAGAGGCGGTCGCACCCCTGCTCCTTCCATTCCCGGAGTCCCTGGGCGATGGTCGCATGATAGCGGCGATAATAATTGGCCAGGGCCGGTTTGCCCATCAGGCTGAGAGTGGTGCGCAGCAAGGGGTTTGCCGCCAGCCGGTTGAGCTTGGCGAAATAAGCGCCAACCAGGTTGCCCAGGGTTTCCACCGCCGACCGGTGCGGCAGGATGGTGAAGGTCCAGGCTTGGCTGTTGGTGCCGGAGGGAGCGCATGTGCCGATGCGGACCAGGTCTTCCAGAAGTTGCGGGTCCGGGGCGCGGCTGGTGTAGTTGCGGCAGGAGCGCCGGGAGAGCATGATCCGGACCAATTGGGCGGGGTCTCCCTGGCCGGGGGGCAGATACAGGGTGTCCGCGGCAAAGGTCTGGAACACAGGCTCGGGCTCCAGGCCCGGCACGGTGATGGCTTCGGCCGGGCAGATGGCGCGGCAATGACCGCAGGCCAGGCAGCGAGCCCCGCTGACTACAGCTTTGCCGTCCAGCAGCGACAGGGTCCGGTCCGGGCACACCGTAAGGCAGAGACCGCAGCCGGTGCATTTTTCCGGGTCGATGGTCGGGGTGTGCGGCCTGGGGTGTTGATCGTTCATGATTGTCCATCATGCCCTGCTTTGTGAAAAAAGAAAAGACCTCGCATAAAACTTGACGAAAAGAACGGGGGGGCATAGTTTCAGCACAAGTTGAGTCTCTTGCGAAATTGCACAAGGCTGCCTAAATTTACTCCCCTCGCCCTCCCCCCCCCCCAGGTGGGAGGGGATTTCTGTGTTTTGACGAGCAACACCCCCGGAGGAAACATGCATTTCTGGCAAGGGCTTTTCCCGTATCTGGCGCCGGGCGGCCTTATGCTCGCCGCGGCGCTGGCGGCCTTGCAGCACGATGGTCTGGCCCGATGGTTGCTTGGGATCACCTGGCTTCTGCCCCCCGTGCTGGGGCTGACCGCTGTTTTTCTCGGCTGGCGCTTCAATCGCAGCCGGTTGCTTTTCGGGGCGCTGGCAGTGCTCTTGGCCGATCTGCTCCTTCGCCGGTACGGCGGGGTTGCCCAGATCGACCAGCTCCTGGCCAGGTATGTGTTCCATATGGTCCTGCTGGCGCTGCCCCTCAATCTGCTTCTTTTCTCCTTCTGGCGGGAACGGGGCCTTGTCACCGGCCAGGGGTTGCGCCGTTTCGGCTTTATTTTCTTGCAGCCCCTCCTGCTGCTTGGGCTCTATGGGGTGCGCGGGCCCTTGATCGTGCGGCAACTGGAGGGCATGGCCATTGTTCCGCCCCTGGCCGGCGGATTGCTCTTCCCGGCCCTTGTTCTCTGGGTTCTTGTCGCCCTGGTCCTGCTGTTTCGGTTGTATCGCCACCGCGATGTGCTGGATCATGGCTTCCTCTGGGCCCTGCTCTGTTCGCTGTCTGCCCTGCTGGCCGGAAATTCCGCACAACAGGCCTTTCTTTTCAGCATGGCCGTGCTGATCCTCATTGTTGCAGCCATTGAGGCTGCCCACCGCATGGTTTTCCGGGATGAGTTGACCGCCCTGCCCGGACGGAGAGCCTTGAACGAGGCGTTGCTCAAGCTGGGCAACACCTATGCCGTGGCCATGGTGGATATTGATTTTTTCAAAAAATTCAACGACCGCCATGGCCATGACGTGGGCGATCAGGTGCTGGCCATGGTGGCTGGATTGCTTGCCAGGGTCGGCGGGGGAGGACGTCCCTTCCGCTATGGGGGCGAGGAGTTCACCGTCCTCTTCCCGGGCAAAACCCTGAAAGAGGCCCAGTCGCATCTGGAAGCATTGCGCCGGAAAGTGGCCGATGCCGGGTTTATCGTCCGAAGCGAGGGGCGGGCCGGCAAGACCCCGGACAATAGGCACAAGGGCGGGGGCTCCGGGAAAAAAGTTTCACTCACCATCAGCATCGGCATGGCCCAGCCCGACACAACCAGAAAAACCCCCCAGGCCGTGCTCAAGGCGGCGGATCAGGCGCTGTACCGGGCCAAGGAGGGGGGGCGCAACCGGGTGTCCGCTTGAGGGAGTCCTTGCCCTAACCCATTTCTTTTCCGCGGTTTCTTTGTTTGACTTCACCGGAAACCCTACCCTATAATGGAAGTACATTTTCAGGGAGAAAGCCATGGGAGCCGAGTCTCGGAGTAGTGTTTCGCAGCCGGGCCGCCAATATCGGAAGATAGCCGTGGTGGTGCTGGGGGTGACTTTTGTTGTCGCCGCGGGGTTGTATCATCTTGCCCGGCTCTATGTGCTCAACGAGGCGGAAAGAAACATCCAGGCCGTGCTGCTTACCCACAAGGGTTTGCACCGGTATATCCAGGAAGTCATGCATCCGGTCTTTTACTCGCTGAGAGCGGAAGGCATGGTCTCTGAAAAGTTCTACGCCCCGGAAATCTTTTCTTCGACCTTCATCGTCAGAAACCAGCACAAGGCATACAATGAGGAGCGTACGGCCGCAGGCCTTGAAGAGATTTACTACAAGATGGCCGCCCTCAATCCCCGCAATCCGGTGAACAAGGCAGACGCCCTGGAAGAAAAACTCATCCGGAGGTTCAACGACAACAAGGAGATCAAGGATTACCGGGAGGT
>Ga0180015_1000486_pt1 | contig 11389 bp, 7 predicted proteins | sample KR13_S2_MetaG_FD_116508 | JGI IMG/M metagenome (GOLD analysis project Ga0180015, IMG submission 116508) | Groundwater microbial communities from the Olkiluoto Island deep subsurface site, Finland - KR13_S2_MetaG | ecosystem: Environmental > Aquatic > Deep subsurface > Groundwater | place...
ACGGATTGCCTCAACAGGATCAAGTTTGGATGCCTGCCTTGCGGGATAGAGTGTTGCTAAAAAACTGATTGCCATTGCTGCAGAGGCTATCATAACAACATCTAAAAGCTCAAGTTTTACGGGGAGGGTTGTAATATAGTATACATCGCCTGGAAGTTCGATGAACTGGTAATACTTTAGCACTGTACACAGAATAAATCCCAGGCACACTCCAAGAATCGTTCCTATAGATCCTATTGCTATACCTTTAAAGACAAAAATTTTTCTAATACTTTTATCTGTGGCGCCCATGGCTTTTAAGATAGCAATGTCCTTGGTCTTTTCCATAACCATCATGATGAGCGTGCTGGCAATGTTAAAGGCTGCAACAAGAACAATAAGTGCCAGAATGATAAACATAACCGTTTTTTCCAGCTTGAGCGCTGAAAACAGGTTTTGATTCATCTGCATCCAGTCCCTTGCCCAGTATTGAAAGCCAAGTTTTTTGACTATCCTGTCTGCAATATTTCTGGCATTGTAAATGTCGTTAACACGGACTTCAATTCCGTTTACAGAATCTCCCATGCGCAAAATTTTCTGGGCATCTTTTATATGTATATAAGATAGCGTTCTGTCATATTCATACATGCCTGACTCGAATAAGCCTGCCACCTTAAACCGTTTCATCGTCGGTATGTGTCCTATGGGAGAAATCATTCCCATCGGCGATATCAGATAGACAGGGTCGCCCTGCATTACTCCTAAATTTTTAGCAAGTTCTTTGCCTAAAATTATAGCCGGCATGGCGATGGATGTACTTTCTCTTTGATCCGTTTCTTTAAGATTTTTCAGGGAAACCTTGTCGAGATTTTTTATAACTCTGTCTGCTGAATCAGGATCTATCCCTCTTAAAACAGCGCCTGATAGCGATAATGATGAACGAAGTATAACCTGCGAATTAATAAAAGGAGTGGCTGCTTCAACTCCTTCGGTATTTTCCACATGTTCCAGTATGTTGCCATAGTCAGAAAAAGGGCCATTATGGCGCATAATGACTATATGCGACTCCACTCCAAGTATGCGCGACTTAAGGTCGGATTCAAAGCCTGCCATGACGGCAATTACTACAATCAGGGCCATGACACCAACTGTAACGCCCGCTATGGAAAGAATGGTGATCAGCGAAATAAAGGTCTGTTTCTGTTTAGTCCTGAGATAGCGACTTCCTATGAAAAATTCAAAAGACATGATAACTAATAAATTTTACCTTTCAATTCTTTGACTTCATATGTGGGAAAAGAATGACTTCACGAATAGAGGCTGAATCTGTGAGGAGCATCGCAACTCTGTCTATTCCTATGCCAGCGCCAGCGGTCGGAGGCATACCGTACTCCAGTGCTTCTATGTAATCTTCATCCATGCAGTGCGCTTCTTCATCACCCGCTTCTCTGTCCTCAACCTGCTGGAGGAACCGATCTTTTTGATCCTCAGGATCATTTATCTCCGAAAATCCATTGGCAATTTCACGCCCCGCAATAAAGAGCTCAAACCTGTCTGTAAGTTCGCCGTCCTTTTCATTCTTTCTGGAAAGGGGAGAAATTTCTACAGGATATCCTGTTATGAATGTCGGCTGAATTAATTTAGGTTCCACCAGGACATCGAACAGTTTTGATATAACCTTTCCAAGATGCCTGGTTTTTGTAATTTTAATTGACTTTGAAGAGGCAAATTCAAGGAGTTTTTCTTTGTCTTTTAAAAGGCCGGAATCTATGCCTCCAATTGTCTCCAAAGCATATGTAAGGGTCATCCTGTTCCAATTGCCTCCCAGATCAATGGCGTTGTCCTGGTAAGTTATCTTTGTTGACCCTGCAACCTCCATTGCCATGTAACCGAACATTTTTTCCATCAGATCCATAAGGTCATAGTGGGTTGCATATGCCTGATAGAACTCCAGCATTGTAAATTCAGGATTATGCTGGGTTGAAATCCCTTCATTCCTGAAATTTCTGTTTATCTCGAAAACCCTTTCAAAGCCACCTACAACAAGTCGTTTTAAGTACAGCTCAGGGGCAATGCGCAGAAAAAGATCCATGCCAAGCGCATTATGGTGAGTTATAAATGGTGTAGCCTCTGCTCCGCCCGGGATAGGCTGCATCATAGGAGTTTCTACCTCGAGAAAATCCCTGTCAAGGAAAAATGTACGTACAGCCTGAATTATCCGGCTTCTTTTTATAAATATTTCACGCACATTCGAATTCATAATTAAATCAATATAGCGCCGGCGATAGCGTTTTTCAGTATCTTTAAGCCCGTGAAATTTTTCCGGAAGAGGTCTTATTGCCTTTGTGATAAGCTTCAGCTCGTCGGCTATAAGGGTCCACTCGCCGGTTCTGGTTTTGAAAACCACTCCTCTTAAGCCCACAAAATCACCGATATCCAGCTTTTTAAAGATGTCGTAAGCCTGGTCACCTATTTTATCTTTTCTGATATATGCCTGGAATTGCCCTGTTCTATCCCTGAACCTGATAAAAGATGCCTTTCCAAAACGATTAATAGCCATCATTCTACCAGCAACTGAAAAGACAGCAGCATCTTCTTTAATTGAATGCGATGACTCTTCTATGGTATCTTTCAAATCCTTAACAGTATGGGAAACAATAAAATCATTCGGGAACAGATTGATATTATTATTTTTTAACTCCGCCAGTTTTTCCCTTCGTTTCTCAATTGTGTCGCTTATTTTATCCATTTCTATTCAAGATCTGCTTTTAAAGTATAGTAACAGTTCACATTCACAGTTTAGAGGGATCACTGATCCATGTAAACTGTGAAAAAAGGTTAAGCTGAATTTGCTAACCTATTTATAGATAGGTGTCAAGACTAAGTTAAATTAATGTCTTGGAGCCTCAATGGTCTTGAATTTAACAATAAAAGTCGTTCCCCTGTTGATTTCACTTTCAACATCAAGCTGGCTGTCATAAGCTTTAAGTATGCTGTGAACAATTGAAAGGCCTAAGCCGGTTCCTCTTGGTTTGGTTGTAAAAAACGGGTCAAAAATAGAATTAATTATCTCTTTCGATATGCCGCAGCCGTTATCGGAAATTCTTATTTCAACGGTATCATTCTTTGAACGACACATCCTGATATCAATAACTCCCTGATCTTTAATGGCTTCCGCAGCATTTAAAAGCAGATTCCAGAAGGTCTGAAACAGATGCGCCGGATCCATTCCTATCCATATATCCGGAATAAAATATTTATTTATTGAAATATGTTTGATGCGTTTACTATCCTTTTCAAAAAACTCCACTGCTTCTGTTAGAGCTTCAGCCAACTCAATTGCCTCAACTTTTCCTGCTTGAGGTTTTGCAAATAATAAAAAGTCGCTTACAAGAGAGCTTAACCTGTTTGCCTCACGCAGAATTATCTGCATAAGCTTGTCATGGTCGGGATCGTATTTAATATCTTCTCTCAACATCTGTATTGAGCCTGTAAGAGAAGCAAGCGGATTTTTTATTTCATGAGCCAGGCCTGCTGCCATTTCACCCATTGCAGCCATTTTCTCCACCCTTTTAACATTCTCCTCCATAGCCATGAGCTCTTTTTTTGTTTTTCTGGCCTGTTCCGACAGAAGGCTGCTCAGAAAGGCAACAGCAAAACATGCTGCCATAGTTATGACTATCCGATAAAGTACATGGCTACCATCGTGGTTTGAAGCGGCAAGGGCTTCATCTATGACAAAAGGTTTAAAAAACTTATAGTATTCGAGGTCAATCATAATGCCGTACTGAATACTGCAAAAGGCAGCCATGATTATACTGCCTTTTCTGAAAAGGAACATGCTGGAATAGATAATTACAACAAGATACAGCAACGAAAACACACTCGAGAAACCGCCTGTTACAAAAATTATCATTGTAACAAAGAATGTATCTAATGAGATTTGTGTGTAAGCGAATGGAACTTTTTTCTTGATACGACGGAAAACCATGGAATAACAGAATGATAACATGAGGATTAAGGCTATAAGGCCATAAAGAAATAATAGCGGCAGAGCAAGAGGGGATGGAGTTTGATTAAGCTGTAAAATAATTGTCGAGCCAAGCAGAAGGATTGTAAAAAGCACCCGAAAGAACATCAGCCATTTAAGATTATGTTCAAAATCACTTTCAGGCTTTATTGATGCACTGTAACTACTCAGGTTATTAGGTTCACGGTTCACGGTTGGTTGCCTTGATTTCTTCATATTTCGTAGCTACTCAGGTTGTTAGGTTCAGAGTTAGTCGGCTTTTAACCTTGAACCGTGAACCTTGGAACTGTGAACCTGAGTAGTTACTAATTATCCACCTATTGTCGAGGCCATCTTGAATATGGGCAGATACATTGCAATGACCAGTCCCCCAATGGTAATGCCCAGGAAAACCAGCATAAACGGCTCTATCATTGCTGTCATGTTTTCAACTGCCTGATCGACCTCTTCGTCATAAAAATCAGCAATCTTTGCCAGCATTTGATCCACTGCGCCGGTTGATTCGCCGACCGCGATCATCTGGCATACCATCGAAGGAAAGACTCCGCTTTCAGAAAGTGGCTCCGCCATTGTGCGGCCTTCCTCTATATCGGAACGTACGTCGTATACGGCCTTTTCAATTGTTTTGTTTCCGGCTGTCTTTGCTACGATATCGAGTGCATCCAGAATTGCCACTCCGCTGGTAAGCATAGTGCTCAGGGTTCGCGTGAACTTGGCTACGGCGACTTTGCGTATCAGCATTCCAATTATTGGCAGCTTGAGCAATAAGTCATCTAAAAGAATTCTTCCTTTTTCAGTATTATAATACTTCTTTATGGCGAATATTATTAGACCGGAACATCCTATTATATACAGTATATTATTTTTTACAAAATCACTCATAGCAACAACAATCTGAGTAGGAAGGGGCAGAGAGCCTCCCATGCCTTCAAACATTTCTTTAAATACGGGAATAACAAATACCATTATTACGGCAATTACGACTACAGCTATTATAATCGTTATGAGCGGGTATATCATTGCACCCTTCACCTGGCTTTTAAGCTTTGCTGCTTTTTCCATGTAAAGCGATAGTCTTCTCAGAATAGTATCAAGTATACCGCCTGTTTCGCCAGCGGCAATCATGTTTACGAAGAGATTGTCAAATTGTTTGGGATATTTTTTTAAAGCTTCTGCAAGGGTTTCGCCGCCTTCTACCGATTCCTTTATATTTCTCAAAATATTTTTAAATGTTTTGTTTCCCTGCTGTGAATAGAGTATCTCAAGGCACTGGATAATCGGAAGACCTGCGTCGATCATAGTCGAAAATTGCCTGCAAAAGATTATTATATCAGATTGTTTAATTTTAGGTTGAAGAAAGGAAATGTTCTCAAACAGATCTTTTGGTTTTTGCTTGATCTTGGTTGGAGTTATCCTGAGTCTATTAAGATTGCTCTTTACAGTTTCTTCATTAAGGGCATCCATCTCCCCTTTCTTAATCTCATTTTTCCTGTTTTTCCCTTTCCACTGAAAAACCGGCATAATTAACCTCTCCTTGTTAGCTTTTAGCCATGTAAAACATACCTCTCGGCATATTTTTTTTTATAATTAATCCCTTTTCAATAAGAGCGTCAAGATGTCTGTATATCTCTTCAAGGTTGCTATCCGAAATTTTTGAAATATCTTCAGCCGTACATGGCCTTCTTTTTATGATGGATAGAAGATAATTACAGTCATCTTTATTAAGAACACCATCATTCGGCATTGAGTCAGGATTCTTTATTACATCTGCACTATTTAAATATGATGCCGCATCTAATAAGTCTTTTTGGGAAGCGGGCTTAACCCAGCTTTCAGCTCCAGGTCTGTCAAGGGTATTTAATTGAATTTTATCAGGATAAATCGGGCTTAAAGCCTTTTTTATTTTATTAAGTTCATCCTTTTTATCATTTATTCCAGGCACAAGAAAGACTTCCATCCAGAGTTGTTTTGCAAATTCCTTTCTTAAAGAAACCAGGCCTTCGATTATTCTGGAGAGTTCAAGTTCCGGATGCGGTCTGTTAATTTTTTTGAAGTTTTCTTCTGAAGCAGCATCAAGAGACGCTATTACCATATCAACGCCGGCGATTCGTTTTCTATTGTCCGGCTGAAAAAAAAGTGTGCTGTTTGTAAGCAGGGCGATCTTGTACTTTGGGTAATCTTTTTTTATAAAGTTTATAATCTCTTTAATTCCTGTGTGCAGTGTAGGTTCGCCGGAACCTGAGAAGGTTATAAAATCCAGTTTTGGATTGCGGGATAAAAAGTCTTTCAGTTCTTCCTGCAGCAGTTCAGTAGGTATATATTCCTTGCACTTCAGGGTAAGATTTGTAGTCCTTCCGCACTCACAATAAACGCAATTGAGTGTGCATGTCTTGTGAGGCATAAGATCAATGCCCAGAGACAAACCAAGCCGTCGCGATGGAACCGGTCCGAAAATATATTTGTAACTCAGATGTTTTTTGTAAGCCATTAACTTAGGAAATTTGAGAAATGTTTTGTTTAATTAGTAACATATTATAAATTAAACAACAATATCTTTTATTCTCTTGAACTTGATAAACAGAGTGATATGTGCATATGCTTAAATTGAGCTATTATACTCATAATAGAACTTAGCTCTGTTTCGCTTCGCAATTGGAATACTGGAATAATGGAATGGTGGAATAATGGGGACCAAAGCATTTTTATCTTTTACATCATTCCCTGATCGAGGATGCAATAGCGTAAATAAATAGCTATAATTTACATAGGTTATAGAATTTCCGAGACATACTATTAATTGGGAATTAAAGTGCCGGTTAAAAATCTAACCATTATAACAACTCATATTAACGCTGACTTTGATGCGCTGGCGTCCATGCTCGCAGCCCAGAAGCTGTATCCTGGCTCTCTTATTGTTTTCCCCGCTTCCCAGGATAAGAATATAAGAAATTTCTTTATTGAATCAATGGCGTATCTCTTTAACATGACGGATATTAAAGATATAGCCCTTTCAAACGTAAAGAGACTTGTGCTGGTTGATACAAGGCAGCCCGGTCGTATCGGAAGGCTTTCCTCTCTCCTGAAAAGATCTGATTTAGAGATAGATATATATGATCACCATCCGGATATGGCAAATGATATAAAGGGGCATTACGAGGTTATCAGGCCGACAGGCGCAACAGTATCGATACTGACTGCGATTTTAAGAGAGAGAGGAATCAGTATTTCTTCTGATGAGGCGACTATTATGTGCCTTGGCATATATGAAGATACAGGCTCTTTTAATTTTCCTTCCACAACAGAAGAAGATTTCATGGCGGCCGCTTATCTTCTCTCAAAAGGGGCGAATTTAAATATCGTTTCAAACCTGATTGCAAGAGAGTTAAACTCGGAGCAAGTCGGTCTTTTAAATGATATGATTCAGATGTCAACCTTTTACAATGTTAACGGTATCGAAGTAGTAGTTACTATCATATCGACTGATAATTACGTGCCTGATTTCGCTTTTCTTGTGCAGAAAATGATTAAGATGGAAAACCTCAACGCTATTTTTGCTATAGCCCGTATGGGAGAAAAGATTTATGTCGTGGCAAGGAGCAGGATTGATGAGGTTGATGTTGGAGCGGTAGTTAGTCTTCTTGGCGGGGGAGGGCATACTTTTGCGGCTGCTGCGACCATCAAGGATATGACGCTGGCACAGACTGAGCATAAGGTGCTTGAAAGCCTCTATAAAACAGTAAAGCCCAAAAGGCTTGCAAATGACCTTATGTCGTCGCCTCCAATCATGACGGGTCCCGATGTTACATGCAGGGATGCCAATAACACTCTCACCCGTTACAATATTAATGCGCTGCTTGTTGCAGAAAAAGCAGCCGGTAAGGATGAACTCCTGGGATATATAACGCGGCAGGTTATTGAGAAGGCGATTTACCACAGTCTGGACCACGTTCCGGTTAAGGAATACATGAGCACAGAGCTGGCAACTGTTGAGCCGGATGCAGATATTTTCGAAATCCAGAAAAAAATAATCGAAAGCAAGCAGAGAATCCTTCCTGTTGTTGATAAGGACAAGATAGTAGGCGTTATTACACGCACCGATCTTCTTAACATTCTGGTCGGGCAGTCTCAACAAACCACAGCTAACTTGTCCGAGCCTATATTAAGAGAGCCTATTCAGGCCAGAACCAGAAATATCCTAAAATTCATGAACGAACGCCTGTCAAAACATATTCTTAGTATTTTACAGGACATTGGCAGGGTTGCCGAGGAAATTGGTTGCGGGGCTTTTATTGTAGGAGGTTTTGTACGCGATCTATTCCTTTACAGATCAAATGAAGACCTTGATATTGTTATAGAAGGGGACGGTATAGCATTTGCAAAAAGATATGCCGAAAGGGTTGGAGCCCGCATTAATAAATATAAAAAATTCGGAACAGCAGTTATAATCTTTCCTGACGGTTTTAAACTTGATGTTGCCTCAGCCCGGATGGAATATTATAAATTTCCGGCGGCACTTCCGACAGTTGAGATGAGTTCTATCAGGCTGGACCTTTTCCGGAGAGATTTTACTATAAATACCCTGGCAGTTCAGCTAAATCCTGAAAAATTCGGAATACTTATAGATTTTTTTGCTGCCCAGAAGGATATTAAAGAAAAAGCGATAAGGGTTCTGCATAATTTAAGTTTTGTTGAAGATCCAACACGCGTATTTCGTGCCATAAGATTTGAACAGCGTTTTGGCTTTTCTATCGGCAAACTTACTTCAAGACTTATTGAAAATGCAGTTAAAATGAATTTTTTCAAACGTCTCAGCGGGAAGAGAGTATTTGCCGAGCTTCGCCAGATCCTTGAAGAAGAAAATCCTGCGCCTGCAATAATAAGGCTTAATGATTATGGTTTGCTGAACGTTATTCATGATAGCATTAAACTCAATAAAGAACTTATTGAACTTTTTAATTCTGCAAAAAAGGTATTATCCTGGTATGATTTGCTTTTTATTGAAGAATCTTATATGAAGTGGGTCGTTTATTTCCTGACGCTTATAAGGAGTTGTAATAAAAGAATATCGGTCAGAATTTGCAGCCGGTTTGAAATAGCGCCCCGCCTAAGGAGAGTTTTCTGCAATGAACGTTTTATGGCCGATAAATGCCTTTTATGGCTTGAACGGAATCTGCCTGTTCAAAACAGCGTTCTCTATAAAAGGCTTTCAGGTTTTAAAACCGAGCTTATACTTTACATGATGGTGGCTACTAAGCTGGAGTCGGTAAAGAAAGCCATATCTCATTACTTTGCCAGGCTGAGATATACAGATATCTTGATAAGCGGCAAGGACCTCAAAGCAATGGGCCTTGAGTCGGGCCCAATTTACCGGGAAATAATGCAGGCTGTCCTTGATGCGAGATTAAACGGTAAACTCAAAACATTGAATGACGAGCTGACTTACGCACGGAAATATGTTTCAAAATTTCGATCTAATTCAAGCAGTTGCGATGATAATTCCTCTTCTGTTTGCCGTAACCATTCATGAGGTTGCCCACGGCTATGTTGCATACAGAATGGGAGACAATACAGCCATGCTGGCCGGAAGACTTACCCTGAACCCGATAAAACATCTTGATTTTATTGGTTCATTCCTTCTGCCCTTAATTCTGAAATTTACTGGGTCACCCATTATTTTCGGTTATGCCAAGCCTGTGCCTGTGAATTTTGCCAATCTTCGAGATTATCGCAGAGGGGTTATTTATGTATCTTCTGCCGGAGTTTTGGCAAATTTTGTCTGTGCTTTTATTTCAGGCATGCTATTTCAGTTTTTGATCAGCCTGGAATCATTATGGTATAATTCAGCCGCAGGCCAGCTTGTTTCGGTTTTAATGCTTATTCTCGGTTACAGTGTTATCATTAATTGCGTACTTGCGATTTTCAACCTGATACCTGTTCCGCCGCTGGATGGGAGTAAGATATTTGCCATGTTTCTGCCTTTGAATTTAAGGCGGCAATATGCGCGATTGGAGCCTTTCGGCATATTAATTATATTTTTTCTTCTTATGACAGATTCTTTAAATAAGATTATTTCTCTTATTATAACCCCCCTGATCAATTTCTTGCTGGGGAAATAGATAACGGTTCACGGTTCACGGTTCACGGTTCAAAGGTTCAAGGTTTGCTGGAAACCAGCCAGTCATCCGTCGGGCAGGTCTAAACCTGTTGATTCGTTCTAAACGGTCTTGCACTAAAAGTTCATAAAGAGTTTTACATAGCGTTGAATCAGCGAGGCATAAAAATGGCCTAAATTTCTTATAACCCTGAACGGTGAACTTTTGAACCTATGAACGCTGTATGAATTGGAGATGTTAATGAGTCAGAAAAAACGTATTTTAAGCGGAATGAGGGCGACAGGACCGCTTCACCTCGGCAATCTGCATGGCGCTCTCTCAAACTGGATTGAATTACAGGAGCAATACGATTGTTTTTTTTTCATTGCAGACTGGCATGCATTAACCAGTGACTATGAGGATACGAGTTCTATCGCTGCCAATGTAAGAAACATGATGATAGACTGGCTGAGTGTCGGGTTGTCACCGGAGAAATGCACCATGTTTGTCCAGTCACATATAAAAGAACACGCAGAGCTGTTTCTTATTCTTTCCATGATAACTCCGGTGCCATGGCTTGAACGCAACCCAACCTACAAGGACCAGATTATGCAGTTGAGCAACAAAGACCTTTCTACCTTTGGTTTTCTGGGTTACCCGGTGTTGCAGGCTGCGGACATTATAATTTACAAGGCATTTGGCGTGCCGGTTGGAGTGGACCAGGTTCCCCATGTTGAAATTACACGGGAAATCGTCCGGCGCTTTAACTATTTATACGGTGAAGTCTTCCCGGAACCAGAAGCCATTTTAACCAAAACGCCCAAAATACTTGGCTTGGACCGCCGCAAAATGAGCAAGAGCTATAATAATGCCATTTACCTGTTTGACAAGCCTGATGACATAAGTTCCAAAGCGGCAAAAATGATTACCGATCCTCAGCGGGCGAGAAAAAGCGACCCTGGCAATCCCGATGTGTGCAATGTTTTTGAATTTCACAAGTTATACAGCGACAAAGAGACAGAGAATACTGTAAATAAAGAATGCCGCATTGCCGATATAGGCTGCGTTGAATGCAAGAAGATGATGGCCAAAAATCTTATCAGGGCGCTTGAACCTATTCGCGAGAAAAGAGATTATTATGAGGGCCAGCCGGAACTTCTTGATGAAATTATTGCTGAGGGAAGCAATAAAGCAAGAGAAATTGCTCAGAAAACCATGGAAGAGGTTAGATCAGCGGTTAAAATATAAGTAACGGTTCACGGTTCACGGTTCACGGTTCACGGTTCAC
>Ga0180015_1000488_pt1 | contig 11355 bp, 8 predicted proteins | sample KR13_S2_MetaG_FD_116508 | JGI IMG/M metagenome (GOLD analysis project Ga0180015, IMG submission 116508) | Groundwater microbial communities from the Olkiluoto Island deep subsurface site, Finland - KR13_S2_MetaG | ecosystem: Environmental > Aquatic > Deep subsurface > Groundwater | place...
GCCAGACGCTCCGGATTATGAAATTTTGGAATATGCCAGATCCAACGGATAAAATTAAAAGCCAGATAGGGAAAATACAAGACAGCATTAATAAGGGTCAAAGGCAGACCCGACCCCTTTTACCTATGAATGGGGTTTTCCTCACGAAACCTGAAATATATGCGCAAATTTGCCGAATCATGGAAGGATTGACAATTAGTGCAACGCACCGTTGCACTAATTCAATGGCATAGCAACCTGGCACTTGCCCCGGATACGCCGCCTAACCTTTTATTCCGAGGTTCTTGATCTGGTGGCTTCCTACGAATACGGATTTGCCAAACTGCTGGAAGCCACGCATGCAAAATCGCAGCGAAAGCTGAGTTCATGGGAGTGGGTTATGCTCTAAGCAGGGGAGAGCGGATAGCCAGGCGCCTATCTATTATCAACTCCTATACTGACTTGCTTACTTATTTGAAGCAAAACTGTTTGACAATTCAGGCTTTTAGCGTATGATATATCATCTGATGAGTTGTGTGTTATGGGTTTCCATTCGCTCAGGTCCCTGTCGGATTCTGATCGGAGAGCTTTCCAGTCAGGGTACGCTATAGCGATTATCGAATGAACAGAAGAAAAATACCGTTCCGGAGCAGACGTGATGACCACGAAAATGACCAAGGAACTCATTGACCGCATCTTCAAAGAACCGGGCATCAAATACGAACTCACCGAATTTGAAACCCTGGGAAAACCCATTCACGAAATTCTTTCGATTTATCTTAAAACCGTTGAAACCGGCCGCGATGCAGGCAAGACCAAGTATTACCTGAAGAGCTTTGTCCCCTTTTCTTCAGGCAAAGAGGAGATTCAGGTTCATGTCGAAGGCGGCAAATCGGCCCCGGAGGAGATTGTCCGGCAGCTTTGGGTTTACAAGCTGATCCACCAATATGGTTACCAGCCGGACGAGATCGATCTGGAGATGAACGTCCAGTTCGGCACCGAGGTGGGAACCAAGGCCGCCGACATCATCGTCTATACCGATTCTACCAAAGAGACGCCCAAAATCATTATCGAATGCAAGAAGCCCAAGCGCAAGGATGGTATCGAGCAGCTAAAAAGCTACATGAACGCCAAAGGCGCGCCAGTGGCGGTCTGGTCCAACGGAAGTGATAGAGTTCTACTCTATAGGCCATATCCTGCTGGATATGATGACACGCTGGTCGAGATCCCAAGACGTGAGGAAACCCCGAAGGACGTCATTGAAAAAAGACGAACTCTCAGCCACCTTGAAACAAACTTTAATTTTAAAGAAATCCTTTATGATATTGAGGAATTGGCCCTTGCTAACTATGGAGATGGCGTTTTTGAAGAAATTTTTAAACTGATTTTCGCAAAAATCTACGATGAGATCGAAGCCGAGGATAGACCAGATAAGGAGGTCTTATTCCAAAAATTTGGGGATGCCGAACTTACTTATAATCGAATAAATAGTCTGCTTCAAAAAGCAATTGAAAAGTGGCCGGGCATATTTAAACCTGGTGAAAAAATCGAATTGAAACCATCTCAATTGTCAATTTGTATTGGTCCAATGATTCTAGTTCGATTAATGGGTTCCAACCTTAGAATCATGGATGATGCATTCGAGTATTTAGTTCCATCAGTTTTAAAAAAGAAAGATGGTCAATTCTTTACACCAAGGCATATCATTGACATGTGTGTGCGGATGCTGAATCCAAAGCGTAAAGAATATATTATAGATCCTGCTTGTGGATCTTCAGGCTTTTTACTCCATGCAATGGACTGGTGCTACCCCGCCAAAACAGACGACAAACGAGAAACGAGAAAATATAAGTACGCATCTAAATATCTCTGGGGCATAGATATTTCTGAAAAATCCGCCAAAACGAGCCGAGCTCTTATGTTAATAGCTGGCGACGGACATAGTAAAATTTTTGGGCCAAGAATTAGTTCCCTTGATCCATCCGATTGGTTGGAAACAAGAACAGGGCAGCTCTTGATAGAGGCCCTTAGAAAAGAACGACTTCTTAAGACGATGCCAGATAATCAGGAGCTTATCGACGACGAAAAGGATGCATGGAAATATTTAGATGAACTTAAATTCGATATTGTTTTAACCAATCCACCGTTCGCAGGCGAAGTCCCTGGCAAGAAGCTTCTAAAACGGTATGAACTGGCACGAAGAGTGATTAAGCGGGCCGGAGACAAAAAGACGCCTGTAGAGGAGCGTGACGTACTGTTCATCGAGCGGGTTCTGAAAATGCTCAAACCTGGCGGGCGGGCCGCCATTGTACTGCCCCAGGGCAAATTCAACAACTCGTCTTTGGCCTTCATTCGTGAGTGGATTCTCAAAAAGGCCCGCTTGCTAGCCGTTGTGGGTCTGCACCCCAACACCTTCAAGCCCCACACCGGCACCAAGACCTCGGTGCTGTTCTTGCAGAAATACACGGCACAATCCCTTGCGCGTATTGAACAGGTCAAGCAGGAAGTGGCCAACGCCTGTCCGGATTACGAACAGCAGATCAAAAACTTGATTGCTCAACATGGTCTTCTGGTGGATTTACCGGAAGAGAAGATCCCGGAAGAAATTGTGGGTCTCATGGCGGAGTCTTTTGCTGAACCTGAACCGGAGATCACCGAAAAGGAACCAACGTTTTCGGAGGATGAATATGAAATTGGAGAAGAGGAACCGCGTATGGCGGCCGAAGGCAATGCCGACCAAGCGGATCTTATCCGCGAGGCCGAGGAGAAATGTGACAGCCTAAGGGCTGAGTTGATCAGTGTAAAACAGAAGCTTACGGATTTGACTAGTGACGTTGAAGCATTAAAACAGCAGCACCGAATGGAGATTGATGCCATAACCCAGCAATGGGAAAGTACCAAGGCCGATTTGCGGGCTCACCTGAAACCCATCAAGGCGGACCAAAAAGCATCCCTTAAAAAGCTCAAGGACAAGCAGAAAATCAAGCAGTGGACCTACAAGGCCGAGATCAAACACCTGGAAAAGGTGATTCCCGACGCAGAGATAACAATTAAGCTACTCAGCAACAAGGGCAAACTGGAGTTGATCCTGACCGACCCCGACTTGATCGGCACCCTGAAAGAACGCTGGATCGCCGCCGAAGCGGCCAAGCGCCTCGATTACCCCATCTTTATGGCAGTGAGCGAGCGCGGCGGCAAGAACAATTCCGGCGATTACGATTACCGGGTGGACGCCGACGGCAGCCTATTATATTTTCCCGACGGCCATCCCCAGGAGGGGCAGCTTGTTGTGGACCAGGACTTGGTCAATTACGACATGACGACAGATGACCTGGTCAATACAACTAAGATACCCGATGAGCAGCTGTGTGTGGCCGAAGCCTTTGTAAGATTTGCCCAGGAGCAGGGATTTGATTTTTGGGAGATGGGGTGATGGCGGTTTGGAGTGAATCTACACTTATAGACGCTCTCATGAATCGAAGAATCGATTCTGAATTTTTTCGACCCACCCATTTGTATGCAGAACAACAAACCCGCAAATGTAATACAGAAGACTTAGGCCGTTTAGGCCGTTTTATCCCGGGACCTTTTGGTTCAGCGTTTCATGTGAAGAACTATGATTTTCAATCGCGTTACAGGTACCTCAGAGGACGAGACATCAAACCTTTTTTTATTCTGGATGACGATAATAGATATATCCAGGAGGAAGATTTTAAACGTCTACAAGATTATGAAATTCAGCCTAACGATTTAATGATATCAGTAGTAGGCACTCTTGGAAATGTGGCGATATGTACTCCAAGCGAATCACCAGCAATATTTAGTTGTAAGAGCACACTATTTCGCTCATATGGAATAGATCCATATTATCTTTTAGCATATCTGAATTGCAATCAGGGGCAGTTATGTTTATTGAGAAGGCAGCGCGGAGCGGTACAAACCGGACTCAATATCGAAGACCTTAGAAGTCTTCCGATCCCACGATTCAAAAATCAAATTGAGTCTGAAATCGCTTCCAGAATCCAGCTCTCGCATAAAGCTCTATGTGATTCCAAAAAACAATATGCCAAAGCCCAGCACCTCCTCGAATCCGAGCTTGGCCTGGACAAGCTGAGTTTCCAGAAGCCGATGGGCTACACGGCGAGGTTCAGCGAGCTGGAGCAGTCACGGCGGTCAGACTCGGAGTTTTTCAATCCTGAATTGAGGTACTTCTGGAAAAATCTTTCCAACCGTTTCGAACTTATTGCGATTTCAAAAGTTGCATCGGTTCTAAAATTTTCGAATCCAACTTATGGGATTAGTGGGATACCGATTGTTACGCAGAAACACCTTTTATCGATTTCCCCAGCAGGTTACGGCAATGATTTGCTCACCACCGATTCCTGGCAAAGGTCCAACTGCGGTGCGGTTCTCCAACAAAACGATCTCCTATTTTATTCAGTGGGTGCCTATCTTGGCAAAACAAATATTTGGTTGAATTCGGATAAGGCGGTTCCTGCGAGTTTCATTACTTTGCTTCGCTGTCATAATGAAAAAGATGCTGGATTTCTACAGGTCCTTTTGAATAGTCGATATGGTATTCTTCAATCAAAATGTTTTCAAAGTGGTACTTCACAGCAATACATTTACCCAAAAGATATTCGCAAGTTTCTTGTCCCCGTTGTTGATGAAAAATTAAAGAAAAAGCTGCAACTGCTTGTCGTCGAAAGTTATGAAAAAGGGTTGGAAGCAAAGAAGCTCCTCAACCAAGCCAAAACTCGCGTTGAACAACTCATCGAGGAGGCGGTGCAGTCATGAGCAAAGAGCTGGTGCCCAGCGATAGCCCCGATTCCAGCAAGGGACAATTTCTTGTCTATGAAGCGGAAGACGGCCAAGTCAAAATCGAGGTGCGGCTGGAGGATGAGTCGGTATGGCTGACCCAGCAGCTTATGGCCGACCTGTTTCAAAGCTCAAAACAGAACATCAACCATCATGTTCAGTCTATTTATCAGGAGGGCGAATTGGCCCCGGAGGCAACTGTCAAAAAATATTTGACAGTTCGCCGAGAGGGAAACCGAGAGGTCAGTCGCCTGCTGGATTATTACAACCTGGACATGATTATTTCGGTCGGTTACCGGGTAAAAAGCCACGTGGCCACTCGTTTTCGCATCTGGGCCACCCAGCGCTTGCGCGAATATATCGTCAAAGGTTTTGTGCTGGACGATGAACGCCTCAAGAATCCGGATCAACCGTTCGACTACTTTGAAGAGCTGCTCCGTCGGATTCAGGACATCCGCACCTCGGAGCGGCGTTTTTATCAAAAGATTACCGATATTTATGCCACCAGTATTGATTATGACCCGACACTTGACATGAGCATCGATTTTTTCAAGACCGTTCAAAACAAAATGCACTGGGCCATTACCGGCATGACTGCGGCGGAAATTGTCCATGAACGGGCCGACAGCGACAAGACCAACATGGGACTGACCAACTGGCGCGGGGCCAAGGTCCGCAAACAGGACGTCACCATCGCCAAGAACTATCTTGCTGAAAAGGAACTGCTGGCATTGAACAATCTGGTGGAACAATACCTGATTTTCGCCGAGGGCCAGGCCATGCGCCGCATCCCCATGCATATGGCCGATTGGATTAAAAAGCTGGATGCTTTTCTGACGGTCAATGAGCGTGAGATCCTTACCCACGCCGGCAGAATTTCACACGAAATGGCAAAAGAACTGGCCGAAGCTGAATATGACAGGTTTAACCGAACACGAATTTTGCAAAAAGACCGTTTGGAAGGTGATTTTGAAAAAACCATCAAACAACTAACGGACGGCAAGCGGGGGAAGAAGAAATGAACCTTTCCGAAGAGGACAAACAAATGCTTGACGAGCTTTGCGGGCAAAACAACGTGAGTCAGGACAAGGTGCTCAAACTGCTTCAGACAGTCTACGAATATGAATTCAAGGACCGGCGCACTGGCGTCTATGATGCATTGCGGGAAATTCTGAAAAGCAGCCACTCGCCTGAAAAGGGATAGCTTTATGAGCAACGATATTGACATTGACCGTTTTGTGAAAGATCCGAGTCTTCTAATTGAATTATGCCGTGAGGTCGTCGATCGCATCGATAGTGGGCCTGACGACCCCAAAGCCGGTGAGAAGGAAGCACAACTGCTGGAAATTGCCAAAGCAGTTAAGAAACTGGAAAAAATGGGCATACCTGTACCCGATGCCTTGCGAGGCGAAAAGACCCGGCTGGCGGCGGAACTTGGTACCAAGACCAAAGCAGCGCAAGCCCTGCACCACATGGCCGATGAACTGGATGCAATCATCAAGGATCTGAACGCCCGATTGGGGCGCTGCAGCGATCAACCGGCTGCCAAGAAGCCACGCGAAAAACGCTCGCGTTCACCGAAGACGGATAAAGAGGTCCTTCGAAGAAATATTATCAAAGCTCTACGGACTTTGGGAGGACGCGCAAAGGTGGCAGATGTGATCGAGGAGATGGGGCGTCAACTGGAGGTTAAATTGCTGCCTGGTGATTTGGAATGGCGGGAGAGCACAAGCGAATATGCGTGGCAAAACAATGCCAAGTGGGAGCGCTACAGCATGACCCAGGATGGAACCCTGCGCAGCGATTCGCCGCGCGGCTTTTGGGAACTTGGTGAGGGACAACGATGAAATTCCGCAAACTGACCATCGAAAACTACAAGTCCTTCCAGTTCGCAACCGAAATCCGTTTTCCCGTAGGCGATGACGGCCGGAGCATTTTTCTGATCGGCGGCATGAACGGGGCGGGCAAAACCTCGATCATGGAAGCGATCAACTTTTGCCTGTATGGGGCCAAGCTGGACGAAATTTTCCGCAACATCAACCGCCGCGAGAAGGCCAGGGGAAACGCCACCGTCACCTTTGAGCTGGTCATGGAGATTGACGACCTCTCGGAACTGGTGGTGAAACGTTCCTGGACCGCTGGGGCAACCGGAGACCCGAAACCCCACGATCTGACCGAACGGCTGGTGGTGGTGCGCGACGGCAAACGGGTATCGGTGCAGAACCAGGAAATCTGGCAGAATTTCATCCGCTCGATGATCCCACCGGGCATTACCCAGTTTTTCTTTTTTGACGGCGAAAAAATCCAGGCCATCGCTGCCGACGACCATTCGGAAGTGCGGCTCAAATCGTCCCTGGAGGCGGCGCTCGGCATCCAGTATATCAACCGCCTGGCTTCCGACATCATCTATATCAAAAACGAAGAGCGCAAAGGGTTTGTGGAAATCTCCGACGAAGACCTGGAATTCAAGCAAAGCGAGCTGAAAAAAGAGCGTGGTAAGCTGACCCGCAAGCATCAGGAGCGGGACAGTGTGCATCGGGAACTGACAGAATTTAAAGGGCAGCTTGAGGAGGCCAAGGCGCGCTTTGCCGCAGCCTTTCATACCGAACCGGAAACACGGGAAGCCATGCGCGAAAACGAGAAAAAGCGCATTCAGGCGACCAACCGGTTGGCCCAGGTGGAGAGTGAAATCCGATCGCTCTGCGAAAAGACCTTGCCGTTTGCCATCACAGGACGCCTGTTTGACCCTATCCGCCGGCAAATCGAGGCGGAGCGGGAATCGGCCATTGACGAGGCAATCAAACAGCATGCAGCCACCCTGGCCAAACGCATCGTGAGGGTGGTGGAGGAGCCGGAGCCGATCTATCGGGAAACGCTTTCCCCTGAAAAAATGGCTGAACTAGAGCGTCGTATATGCCGACTGCTCAAAGAGGGGGATCCAAAGGGCGATGTGGCCAAGATTTTAGACCTCTCTGATCGTGATGCTGCTCGGATTTTGAACAAGATGGAAACACTTGAAAATAGCGCTGTGTTCCTGCTTAAACCGCTGCTTGAGGAAAAACGAGAGCTGACTTCCCAAATCCGACAGCTTGAGGGGTTGAGCCAGGTTGGTATCATGACTGGATCCGAACGGGAACTCTTTGACCAACTCCAGACCGAGATGGAAAGCTGCTCCACACAGATCGGGCGGAAAACAGAGCAGTTACGCCTGCTGGAAGAGGAGATCCTCACCCTCGAAAAACGGATCAACGATATCCAGATGGAAATCGAAAAGCTGTACGAGAAGCACCATGTTTCAAAAGAGCGGGTCGAATTCATCCAGGAATGCGACGCCATTGCCGGTGTTTTGAATCAATTCATTGTCCGGCTACGCAAAAACAAGGTCCATCTGCTGCAGGAAAAGACCTTTGAAATGTATCGCTTGCTCTCCAGCCGCAGCGGTTTGATCAAAGACATCATCATTGATGATAAAACCTACGAGGTGCGCATCACCGACCGCTCTGGCCATGAAATCAAAAAGTCAGGTCTTTCTGCGGGGGAAAAGGAGGTTTTTGCGGTTTCGTTACTCTGGGGGTTGGCGCAGACAAGCCAGCTAAAGCTGCCCATCGTCATCGATACGCCGTTATCCAGGCTGGACAGCACGCACCGCGACAACATCGTGAACAACTATTTCCCCAATGCCGGGGAACAGGTGATCATCCTGTCTACTGATACCGAGATCGACAAAGATTACTACCGCACACTCAAGGCGCGGCTTAGCGGTGCCGGGAGCCTTGAGTTTGATCAGCGCCAGGAATTGACAACCTTCAGGGAAGGATATTTTTGGGAGAAATAAGCTATGGCCGACCGACTTTACACGTCAAGCGATGCTGATGAAGTGCTCAGCGCATTGCGTTTTGAAACCAAACTGGAAAAGGCGACGTTAGCCCGCATTGCCTTTGCCCTGTCCCTTGCAAAGGAAGGCCCCGACGTGGCCCAGAGCGCAAGTTTCACAGGCGGTGAGATGAAGCGCCCAACCTTTGTCAGCGAAGATGAAGTGTTTATGCGGGCGTTGATTTGCCATGCCTATCAAAAGAGGGGCATTAGCGAAGACCAGTTTTTTTCCAACCGATCCATCGTGAAAAACCACATTGATAGCGGGGCGGCGCTGATTGGCCAAATGTTTCAAGAGTGCGGGCGAGACGCGGATAGCCTTCTTATGCGCTTGGTGGATGAGGTCGAGTTCGGGGGGCGCAGGGAAACGGCCGGACACGGTCTGGACATCTTTATCGGGCGAACCATTCTGCAGCGCAATGAGCTCATTATGGAGATCAACAATACGACTAAACATGCCAACTCGCATCTGGCTATCATGGGCAAACCGGGCACCGGAAAAACGCAATTCATTTTGAAAATTCTGGCGGATATTCGTATTCAGTCGAATTATCAGACGAATTTTATCTATTTTGATTACAAGGGCGATGTGGTCAACAACGATAGTTTTCTCGATGTGGCCAAGGTCCATCCGTTTCGCCTGCTCCAAGGGGGGCAAAGCCTTCCCATCAACCCTTTTGTTTTGCCAGCCTACGATGAGCAAACAGTAAATGTTTCCGCCCGTGAAAAGGCCGAGAGCTTTGCCTCGATCAACAGCAAGCTGGGCGTAGTGCAGAAAGGCGCGCTGACCGAGGCCATTCGGGCTGCATATGCACAGCGGGCTGATACCGCCACACCCTATCCGGATTTCCACGATGTATATCAAATGGTTTCAGCGATGTACGAGGAGGATAACAAGAAGGATGACAGCCTCATCGAGGTCTTGCGGGACTTGGCGGATTTCGACCTTTTTTGGCGGCACGGAAGTGATATCCCGCCCATCGATCGACTTTCAAGCCGGACGATACTGATCGATGTACATGCCATGCCTGTATTGAAGGAACTTGTAGCCTATCTGGTTATTGAGCGTCTTTATAAGGAAATGGCGTTTTTGCCCGATAGCCCGGTCAAAGAGGGTCGTCGCACCATACGAACTATCCTTGTCATCGACGAGGCCCATAACTATCTGAGCCAGAAAAACATGTTTTTGCAACGTATCATCCGGGAAGGACGTTCCAAAGGCATTGTGGTGTTCTTTGCCAGCCAATCCCCCAACGATTACCAGCAAAAGTTTTTTAATTTTCAGGAACTGCTCGAATTTGCATACATTTTTCAATGTGAAGGCGTAGCCGCCGGATCAGTCCAAGACATCCTGGGGTGCAGCACCAAAACGGCAAAAGACCTGCAGACCGAGATTGCACGATTGGAACCTTGGCAGGTAATTGCTCGAAGTTCGGAAAAAACTGAGGAGTTCGTGAAATTTACGGCGGAAGCATTCTTTAAAAACTATTAGATGCCACATATTTGTGGAGAATTAACTAATGGATAATATTGATGACTTGAAGTTGCGAATTGAGTGGGTTATCTCCGAGGTTAAAGACATTATAAAGCTATTTGAAATGGAAACCGCTGATCCACGAAAAGCCGTCTCCTTCCGCCAGGTTAAAGAGATAGAAGCTTCAATAGAGCGTTTGAAAAGACAAGGTCTGCCTGTTCCCGAAGAATTAAAACAATTGAAACTAAAATTATTTTCAAACTATGAAATTCACAAAGAATTTCTATCATTGTATAATAAATTTCTGGGCAGCATTCATGGCATGGCATCATCGGAAACGCCTCAAAAATCCGCCAAAAAAGATAGAGCGCCCAAAACAGGCCGGTCTTCTTATCGAAAACCTCCGAATTATGAAAAACCTTTGGGCAGTAAGGGAAATCGCAATTTAGAGGATTATTTGATACCCGTCATCAAATTGATGTGGAATGGGCATAATCATGGGGAGGCATTCCGCCAGATAGCAAAAAAGCTCGACGTAAGATATAATACCGTAAGTTCTCAGTGTATAAGAGCCCTCGGGTTAACGACGGATGAATTTATAAGTCAGGTGAAATCAAAAACGATAGTCGACCTAATCGAAAAAAAATACCCAGACCGGTACCATATAATCAAAACCCAACTAAAGTGATTAGCCTGGAAGCCCGTCATACGCCCCATATCATAAGCACGTAGCTGACGCAGGCCGAGATTGTGGGGGATATAGGTCATTCTTGATCAGAGTTGCAGAAGGTGACGCTCTTAACTATTTAACTTTCAATTTGATTCACGCATGTGGATGATATTAAGAAAAATATTTTTTAAACAGGGCCCCCTTCATCGGGAAAAACTACTGTCATCAAGAAAGTGATCGGTGCCAGGAATCGAGATACGCTGCAACGTGCCCTGGGATTAAAGGCCAGAAAAAATTTCCGCCTCTTGTACCTGGTTCCCGCTCTGGACGCCGGTCTAATCGAAATGACGATCCCTGACAAACCTCAAAGCAGCAAGCAGAAATATAGGCTAACGGACAAAGGGCGAAAATTGATTCAAGATTGAAGGGTTGGATATGACAAAAATCGAAAAGTTTGAAGAGTGGCATGAAAAAGGCCATGAAGACCCCCTTTTCGGGGCTATCGCACAGCTTGCCACAAATGCAATGAAGCAAGGCTGTA
>Ga0180015_1000489_pt1 | contig 11354 bp, 8 predicted proteins | sample KR13_S2_MetaG_FD_116508 | JGI IMG/M metagenome (GOLD analysis project Ga0180015, IMG submission 116508) | Groundwater microbial communities from the Olkiluoto Island deep subsurface site, Finland - KR13_S2_MetaG | ecosystem: Environmental > Aquatic > Deep subsurface > Groundwater | place...
AGCCGAGCGCGACATCCCCGTCATTGTGGAGCCCTTGTCCAAATAACCTGTTTTTTTGCCCGGCCCCGGGGGGGAAACGCTCAAACGGAGCAACGGCTGGGGAGAGGGATGAATCCCCTTTGGCCGTCCGGACGCTGGAGTGTGTGATGGGCTGATAGGAAACACGAACGATATGGAGGTATGTCATGCGATTCTCTCTTGCCTCGCTTGTTGTGTTACTGGCTCTCATTTCCGCCCCGCCGCTTTTTGCCGCCACCGTCGAATATGACCTCACCATTGCCGAACAGGAGGTCAATATCACCGGTCAGCCCACCGAGGCCATGACTATCAATGGCGCCATTCCCGGTCCGCTCCTGCGCTTCACCGAGGGCGATCTTGCCCGCATCCGGGTCCATAACGGTATGGCGACCGAGACCTCGATCCACTGGCACGGCCTGCTGGTGCCGCCGGGCATGGACGGCGTGCCCTATGTCAGCTTCCCGCCCATCCAGCCCGGTGCCACCTTTACCTACGAATTTCCCCTCCGCCAGAGCGGTACCTACTGGTATCATTCCCATTCCGGTCTCCAGGAGCAGCGCGGCGTCTACGGCGCCATGGTCATTGCCCCGCGCGGGAGCGTTGCCCCGGAGATCCCGGAACAGGTGATTCTTTTTTCCGACTGGACCGACGAGGATCCCCATGCGGTGCTGCGGACCCTGAAACGCGGCAGCGACTGGTACGCGGTGGCCAAGGGCAGCGGCCAGTCCCTGCTGGGCGCCGCGCGGCTCGGCAGGCTGGGGGATTTTCTGAAGCGCGAACTCCAGCGCATGCCGCCCATGGACATCGCCGATGTGGCCTACGACCGTTTCCTGGCCAACGGCCAGCAGGAAATCGTGCTGCCTGCCGCGCCGGATCAAACGCTGCGGCTGCGGCTGGTGAACGGCTCCGCTACCACCTATTTCCATCTCGAATTCGCCGGGGGGGCGATGACCATTGTCGCGGCCGACGGCCAGGAGGTGGAGCCGCTGGGCGAGCAGCGGCTGCTCATGGCCGTGGCTGAAACCTACGATGTGCTGATCACGGTCCCGGCCGGCGGGGCCTATGAGTTCCGGGCCACGGCCCACGACGGCTCGGGCTTCGCCTCGGTCTGGCTGGGCGAAGGCTCGCTCCGCTCGGCGCCGGACGTGCCCAGGCCGAACCTGTATCAGACCATGGGCCATCTCGGCCTCAAGGAGGTGTTCGCCCTCACTCCGGCCGGGGCCATGGGCATGCCTGACGAGGCGGTGGCAGCCGGTCGCTTCGACCAGCCCGGCATGATGAACATGCATGACATGGCAACCATGGCTGAAACCCCGGATCACGGAGCCATGGGGCATGTTCCTGCCGCCCCGGCCGGCGGGCCGGAGCACGGGGGTATGCATGGGGAACCTGCCGCGCCGGCCATGGAGCACGGCCACGGCGGCCATGGGATGCCTCCGCCGCTATCCGTGATGGACCCCAACGGCAAGAAGGGCGCGGCCGACTTCACCCTGCTCGGCGCCGATGTCGCCGGAGCCCCAAGCCTGGCCATGGACGGCATGGCCCCCGACCGTCCCTGGCCGCCCTACGACCGGCTTCGCGCCGCCCAGCCCACCGCCTTCGCCCAGGGCAAGACCGTTCGCGAGATCCGTCTCACCCTGGACGGCGACATGGAGCGCTATGTCTGGGAGATGAACAACGCCGCCCTCTCGCCGGACGACATCATCACGATCCGAGGGGGCGAGGTGACCCGCTTCATCATGATCAACCGCACCATGATGCACCATCCCATGCACCTGCACGGCCACTTCTTCCGGGTGTTGAACGGCCGGGAGGATGAGCGGGCGCCGCTCAAGCACACCGTGGATGTGGCGCCGATGGCCACCACGGTCATTGAATTCTATGCCGACGAGCCCGGTGATTGGCTCTTCCACTGCCACTTGCTCTACCATATGGAAAGCGGCATGGCGCGGATCGTCCACTACGAGGATTTTGCCACCGATCCGGCATTGCTGGCCGGCCGGGCCAAGCTGCACCAAAATGCCTGGTTTGCCTGGGGCGAGGCTGCGCTGCTCAACAACATGACCGAGGGCGGTCTCACCCTCGCCGACCGGGACCAGATTTTCAGCGCATCGTGGGAGGCGGGATGGGCGCGGGTGGAGGAGACCGAATGGGAGGCGCTTCTCACCTGGGAGCGTCCGTTGAACTCCTTCTTTTCCCTCTTCGCCGGTATCGATTTCCTGGGTGAGCGCGATGAGATCGAGCACCATCGCGGCGTGGCCGGAATCAGCGCGTTGCTGCCGCTCATGGTGGAGTCGCGGGCCTGGCTCGATGTGGACGGCGGGGCTCGGCTCAGTCTTGAGAAAAATCTCCCCCTGACCCCGCGCCTGAAGCTGACGGGCGAGGCGGAGTACGATACCCGCGAAAAATGGGAAGGGAGCGTCGGCCTCGCCTACCTGGTCAGCCAGCCGCTTTCCCTGGTGGGCCGTTGGCATTCGGCGTATCAGTGGGGAGTGGGCCTGGAGCTGCGGTTCTGATGGCAGTATCGGCAGGGAGGAAACGGAGGAGGGGTCCGGGGGTGCGTGATGCGTTGCGCAAGGCCTGCGTGGGGACAACACGGCTGGATTTGCCCCTGTTGCGCGTCAGGTCTTGATATTGATGATAATCCCGGCTTCGTGCTCAATATTGTCCAGGATGGTCAAGAGATTGCTGAGATCCAGTGGAACCTCCTGGGTCACTGTGCACACCGCATCGTCTGAGCAGTCATAGATGTCCAAGGCAAAACCTTCTTCGGTCTTGGCAAGGACCAATTGCACGGGCACCCCGCTGGCATTCAGGTCTTCGTTGGTCTGTTGTATTAAATCGTGGATGGCTTTTTCCGCCAGGGGCGGCCGGGGTGGAAGTTCTTCCCGAACCCCGGAGTCCTTGCGCTTGGTTTTTTTTCTCTTTTCCCACTCCTGCCTGAGAACCAGCGGATCAACGCGCCGCACCCTGCCGATGGGCAGCGGCGGCTGGAGGTCTTTTCGTATCGGTTCCGGGTCAGCGGGGGGAGGGGTTGGATTTCTGAGTTCATACACCGCGAACGCATTTTTATACGGAATATCCCGGGTTGCCTGCGGCTGGGCGAGGTTGAGCCCTTGGCGTGCAGTGGCTTCCGTGGCGGAGGCGGCAGTCGCCGTTGGTGCTGCTGCGGTGGCAGACGCAGCTTCTGTGGCCACCGCAGCCGTTGCTGTCCCGGTCGCCACCACTGCATTCCCGGGGGCAGGGGACGGAGTTTGCCCGGCGATCCCGGCCGTTGTCTCGGGAATCGGGGTTTCCGCGGGGGGCAGCGGTCCGGCCAGGGTTTGCGTTGCTTGATTGACCGCCAACGCGGCCTGTTGGGCTGGGGTCAGGTTTTGGCTCTCAATCGCGGTTTGCACCGTTTCGTTCACTGCCAAGGCTGCTTGCTGGGCAGGGCTTAATCCTTCAGATTCCGTCACCGTGGTTATTCCGGTAGTCGTCCCCGTCGCCAGGAGTGGTTCGGCCGGGGAGGTCGGCTCAAGAGTCAAGGTCCGCAACGCCTCGCTGCCCAGCAAGGCCGCTTGTTGGGCAGGGGGCAGGTTTTGCGTCGCCGCGGTCGCCACGGCAACAGGATTTTTAACGATGTTCAGCGGAGAGGTGGCAAGGGGAACAGCGGTCTGGGTGCGGTTTTGCAGGGCCGCAGGCAGAACGGGATTGGTGGTGTTGATGTCGTCAATCGCCATTTTTTCCTCATCCCCGTGAGGGGGCCCTTTTCGCGGAGCAGATGCAGGTGCCTGATGCTCTTTCAGGTCGATATAGTATGAATAAGCAGAAATGGGGGTGGCGTCAATAGCCGCCGGGGATATTGCCCTTCAGCCGATTGCCGCGCCGGGCTGGAAATGGGGAGGAGCCCGGTTTTCCTGCTCAACAAAAATTCTGGGTAGCCATCACCTTGCCGTCCTTCCCGATGGCGACGCCGATCCCCTCCTGCCGGAAATAAGGGGTCAGGATATTCCGCCGGTGGCCGGCGCTCGTCATCCATTGCCTGACCACGGCGGTGGCAAGCTGCTCCTCGGTGTTCCTGGAGGTCGCGGTCGGTCCATCCTGGCGCGCGATGGAGGGGTAGAGGTTATTGTAGGCAATATTTTCGCCTCCCAGGCTCTTGGTGAATCTGTTTATCTTGCTGGCGCAGTTGAATCCGGCCCGCCGGTAACGGTCGGTGAAGTTGCGGCCTTCCGGATCGGTATGGGAGAAAAAGCGCCGCCTCGCCATATCCTGGCTGTAACTGCGGGCGATCTGGTGCAGGCTTCGATTCCATGCCAGAGGAGGCAGCCCTGCCCTTTGCCGCTCAAGGTTGATGAGGTCATGGATTCTATTTTCCAGCCTGGAGGCGACATCGACGGCGGGATGTTCATCCAGACGCGGCACACCAGGAGGCGGTTCGGAAGGGGGCAGTATACGAGGGGGCGGCGCGCTCGCGGTGGCTTCGAACAGCCAAGAGAAGCTGAGCAGCACAAGAAGCATTGGGATCAGGATTGTTTTTTTTCGCATGGCGACCTGGGAGATTTTGTCAACTCGGGAAAATGGAGGGAACACCGGGGCTGCCAATGCATTTATTCCGCTGCGCGTAGAACCGATCAGCCCGCCTTCTTCACAAACTGGGTCAGAATCACAATCCGCTGCCCGTTCACCCGCGCTTCGATCTGCCCGGGGTTGTCCGCCACCAATGAGATGCCCCGCACTACGGTACCACGCTTGGCCGTAAAGTTGGCCCCTTTCACATCCAGATCCTTGATCAGCGTTACTGTGTCGCCAGCGGCAAGCAGGGTGCCGTTGCTGTCGAGATGTTTGACTGCCTCCGCCTTGCTTTCTCCCTCGCCCGTTGCTTGCGCCCAGGCTGAAGTTTCTTCGTCCAGATAGAGCGTGTCGAGCAAGTCCTGCGCCCAGCCTTCAGCGCTCAGCCGCTTGAGCATCCGCCAGGCCATTACCTGCACCGGTGGCACCTGGCTCCACATGCTTTCGTTCAGGCAGCGCCAGTGATGCACGTCAACCTGTGCCGGATTTTCAAGCTGTACGCGGCAGGTTGCGCAAAGCAGCACGCACTGGTCAGCGCTGCCGTTTGAATTGGGGGGAACTTCATACACAGTCAGGTTTTCGATTGCGCCGCACAATTCACATTTGGATTCGCTCCGGGCCTGTAATTTTTTTTCCGTATCCATTGGCTGCGGGACCTCAAAGGTGGATGGAGAGATTGGAATGCGCAAGCCGGAAGGAGCGGCGGCCGCCAGTATCGTTGAAGGCGGCGCATTTTTTCATGCCGGATGCGCGAAATGCCGAGGTCTATGGAGCATGGCCTGGGGGGAGGATGCTGCGTCAAGTTCTCAAGTCCATGGGGGTGAGATTCCGCAAGGCGAAAACAGGGCTTGACAACAGCCTCCTGCTAAGCCGCGCTGCCGCCCTGCACCACCCTGGTCAGTTCGTTGACCACCGCTTCCAGCTCGTCGGCCTGGGCGGACAACTCCCCCGAGGCGGTGGTTGATTCTTCGGAAGAAGCGGCAACCCGTTGGGTGGCGTTGCTCAAGGAGTTGGTGGCCTCCTGCATTTGCCGGATCTGCTCGGCCAGATTCTGGGTGGCCTTGGTGATGGCGGTGTTTTTGTCGCCGATGCCCGTGGCGGACTCGATAATACCCTCGAAATCGTTGTTCACGTTTTTCAGGGCGTTGGTGCTTTGGATGATCCGATGCACGGTGCCTTCCAACAACTGCTGGGTGTCCTTGGCTGCCGTGGCCGTGCGCATGGCCAGGTTTTTGACCTCATCGGCCACCACCGCGAAACCGGCTCCGGCCTCGCCGGCCCTGGCAGCTTCCACCGCCGCGTTCAGGGCCAGCAGGTTGGTCTGGAAGGCGATGGAGGCGATGGTGGTGATGATATGGCCGATCTTGTCGCTGTCCTGCTCGATCAATCCCATGTTGTGGGTGAGATCCACCAGGGCGCGGAGCGACTGGCCGGATTTCTCGATATTTTCATTCATCAGTTTTTCGCTGCCAGCGGTCAGCGCTGCTGTTTGTTGGCCTACCTCGCTCATCGAAGTCAGGGCCGCTGCTGTCTCTTCCGCCACGGCAGCCTGTTCCGAGGCGTCCTCGGCCAGGGTATTGCTGGTGTGGGAGATCTTGGCCGCGGCTTCGGCCACCTGGTGGGAGTTGTCGCGGATGGTGTCGGTGATGCGGGTAAGAAGCCGGCTCAGCCCGGAAGCGGTGAGAAAGGAGAGAAACATGCCCACGCATACCGAAGCAATGGTGAGGGCGGCAACGCTGTACTTGGTGGCGGTGGCGGCGGCGAGCATGGCTTCGTCGGTGAGCACGTTCTCCTTGGTTGTGCTCCTGATTTCCTTGAGCAGGCGCTGCACCTCGCTCAGGGCGGGCAGGGTCTGGGCGAGAAAAATTTCCTTGGCTGCGGTGCGGTCCTCGGGCCGGAACTGTTCCTTGATGGCCACGGCGGTCTGGTGCAGGTCGCGGTGCGGTTTTTCGATGCTCAGCAGGATCGGTGCCAGGGCCGGAAACTGCTGCTCCGCCTGTTTGCGGCCCTCGCCGTAGAGCCAGGCGCCGAAACCGCATTTGTGGTCGTCGGTTTCCGCCTTCAGGGTGGTGACGCGGTCATCGACGATCAGGGCGTTGACCTGATTGACCCAATTGAGATGGTCCACTTCGCGCTGGGCCAGGATTCCGTCCAGTTGATTGCTGCTGATAACTTCTTCCGCCCCAGTGATGATGCGGTTGACGCCCAGATAGGTGACCACTCCGGTGACCACGAACAGCGCCAGAATGCAGCCGAATCCGATGGTGATTTTCTGGTTGACGCTCAGATTGTTCCAGCCCATGCTTTTCTCCTCAGTGGCGGGTGCTTTTTCCGTGTCTGCCTGTTCAGCGGCCGGTACTCATGGAAAAGAGGGTGTCCAGCCGCAACTCCGTGAAAAGATCATGGATGGGCTGGGGGACTCTGGTCAGGCGGATGGTGCCGTTATGGGCCGCCATGTTTTTGTAGAACAGGAGCAATTTGCCGATGCCGGAACTGCCGATGTGGCTGACCCCGGCCAGATCGATGACCAATTCCTTGATTTGCGAGTGGGGGAGGGTGTTGAACTGCTGTTTGAGGGCCGCAGCGCCCTCTTCGTCGATGGTTCCCGACAAGGTGAGGGAAACGGTTTCTCCTTGGGTTGCGGTTTCGCAGGTCATGGGCATGATGTTTCCTCCGTTCCGGCATGTCCTCGGTGGGGGCAGGGGGAACAAAAAATAGCAAAAATTCCTGGTTGCAAAAAAAGCCAGGAAAACGGTTGCGCAATACGCTCTAGTGAACCACAAACTCTGCTCTTTGTGAAGAATTCTCTTTCTCCCTGAAGCATCTTTGCAAGAGCCGCTCCGGCAGTTCCGCAGGGGAGAAATTTGTCCCGGCTTGGCGGGAAAGCGTCAGGCTGGCTTTTTCTTCTCCCGGGTCGAAATCCTGCGGAAAGAGGCGATCAGGTGACGTCCCTGGTCCTGCCAGGAGACCTGGTCCGCCAGGTGAATAATGATGGCGATGCCCCGGCCGTGGGATTTGCGGATATTTTCGTCGGCCCGCGGATCTTTGATGGACTGGAAATCGAAGCCCGCGCCTTGATCCATCACCTCAAGGACAAGATGCTCATTGACGCGCCAGCGGACAGTGACAGCCTTGCCCGGGTCTTTTCGGTTGCCATGTCGCCAGGCATTGATCACGGCCTCATGCAACGCCAGGTTGATGCGGAATTCCGGATTGATGAAGTGCTGCTGGATGAGCGCGGGTTCCATCGTGGCATAGACCTCGGCGACAAAACGGTCGATCTCGCCGCTGTCCGCCGTGCGGATTGAATGCTCCCGGCAGAGGAGAGGCGGGGCGGCGGGGGGAGCCTGTGTTGGAGTCATGCTCGGTCCAGGGAAGAGTGTTGCGGGGAGAAAAGGGTTACGCCTCGGTGAGGAACCGGACACCCAGCATGGTCAGGTCGTCCGGGAAGCGGATGTCATTGGAAAAAAGCAGCATTTTTTCGATAAGATGCAGCATCTTCTGGTCGGTGTCCGGGAAGCCGTGCCTACTCACCAGATTCGCCAGCCCATCGCAGCCAAGCATGTTGCCGCGGGAATCGGCGAGTTCGATGGCGCCGTCACTGAAAAAGAGCAGGCCGTCGTCGTGGCAAAAGGGGATGAGGCGCGCTTCGTATTCGGTTTTCGGCATCATGCCCAGCGGCAGGCCGGCCATCTGGATCGGCTGGGTTTCTTTTCCCCGCCTCAGCAGGAGAGGCGGGCTGCCTGCGCCGCACAGGGCCACGGTTCGGTCTTTCAGGTCGATGAGGCCGAAAAGGCAGGTGGCAAAGGACTCTCCGTCCCGGACCAACTGGCAGAGATTGCGGTTCAGGGCGGTCATGAAGGTGGCCGGTCGGTCCAGCAAGCGGCGGTTGCTTTCCCAGAGGGAGTGCAGGTGCATGGCGTACAGGGAGGCCGCCACTCCGTGCCCCATGACATCGGCGAGCAGGAAGGCATAGCGGTTTTGGTCCAGTCGTTCCACCGTGGAATAATCACCGCCGACGATGTCATGGGGGGCATAATGGAAAGCCCAGCGCAGACGGGGGTCGTCGTTGGCCGGCATGGCCATTGACAGCGCCTGGATCTGCCGGGCCCTTTCCAGGTCCCGCATCCGGAGGGAAAGATCCTGAAAGACCTCCACCCCGCCGATGACCGTGCCCTGTTCGTTGCGGATGGGCGAGACGCTGACCTGCACCGGCAAGCGGCCGCCCTCTTTTTTTTTGGCGAACACCAGGGAGGGGGAGGTCGAACCGGCGCCGGTGATCATGGCCCGGTGCAGGGGGCAGGATTCCTTGCCGCACAGCTCCTTGCCTTCCTTATCGGTGTGGCGGAGGATGTTGTCCTTGCATGATCTGCCCAGGACCTCCGAAGCCCTCCAGCCGGTGATCTTTTCCGCGGCTTCGTTCCAGTAGACGATCCGCCGCTCCAAGTCCGTGACATAGACGCCGTGGCTGATGCCGGCCAGGATCTGGTCCGCGGTATAGGGAAGAGTGTGCAGGGGGGGATACGGTTGTATGCTCCGGTCATCCATGCGTCATCTCACCCCTGTCCGCCCTGCCGCCAGCGCCCGCCCTTGCCGCCGTTCCGGGGCTGGATCTCCGCCTTGGTTTTCAGATACATCACGGCCGGATAGCCCAGCAGCCCTTCCACCGCCGCATCGAACTCCTTGCAGGGGCGGACGGTGAAATCCGAGGGCGGCTCGATATCCACCTCGCCGCGGCCGGCAAAATGCAGGGTCAGGGAAACCGGGCAGGTGCCGTGGAACTCGCGCACCTTGGTTTTCAGGCTTTCCAGCTTCTGACGGTTCACCTGCTCGGCCTTGAGCAGGACGCGGGCGCCGTTGGTGTATTTGCTCCGCGCCTCGCCCAAGCTGTCCACGGATTCGGCGATGATCTTGGCCCCCTGCTCCTCCTGCTTGACCGTGCCCAGAACGATGAGCGGCTCGTCGGAGGCGAGGAGGTGGCCGGATTTGGCAAAGGCCTCGGGGAAGACCACCACCTCGGCGGCTCCGGCCCGGTCTTCGAGCACGATGAAGGCCATGCGGTCGCCTTTTTTGCTGCGGTGATCCTTATACTCCCGCACCAGCCCGCCTACGCGCACCGGCTGGTTGTCGCCCCAGTCGCCGAGGCCGGTGAGGTCGGTGTCGGCCACGGCCATGATCTCCTGGTGGAAGTTGTCCAGGGGATGGCCGGTGAGGTAGAAGCCCACGGTCTCCTTTTCGAAGGCGAGCCGTTCTTTCTCGGTCCATTCGGCGATGCTGGGCAGATCGATGGTGTTGGCCTTGCTGCCCTGCGTTTGCGGCATGGCGGCGAACAGCGAAATCTGGCCGCTCAAGCGATCCCGCTGGGCGGACTGGGCCTGTTCCAGGGCGATATCGAGAATGGCAAAGAGCTGAGAGCGCTTGGCCCCCAGGGAATCGAAGGCTCCGGCCTTGATCAGGCTTTCGATGACCCGCCGGTTCACCTTGCGGGAGTCGACCCGGTCGCAGAAATCCTCCAGCCCGTGGTAAGGACCATCCGCCGCCCGCACCTCCATGATCGAATCCAGGGCCGCGCCGCCCACGTTCTTGACCGCGGCCAAGCCGAAGCGGATGCGGTCGTTGACCACGGCAAAGTCCTTGTCCGACTCGTTGATATCCGGCGGCAGCACCTCGATATCCATGTCTCGCGCCTCGGTGATGTAGCGCACCACCTTGTCGGTGTTGCCCACGTCGCAGGAAAGCAGGGCGGCCATGAACTGGGCCGGGTAGTGCGCCTTGAGCCAGGCGGTCTGGTAGGCGATCAGGGCGTAGGCCGCGCTGTGGCTCTTGTTGAAGCCGTAGCCCGCGAATTTAGCCATCAGGTCGAAGACGTACTCGGCCTTGTCAGCCGGGATACTGTTCTTCCTGGCCCCGGCCAGGAATTTTTCCTTCTCCGCCTCCATGACCTCGGCCTTTTTCTTGCCCATGGCCCTCCGGAGATTATCGGCATCGCCCAGGGAGTAGCCGGCCAGGACGTTGGCGATCTTCATCACCTGTTCCTGGTAGACGATAACCCCGTAGGTCTCTTTCAGGATGGGTTCCAACTGCGGCAGTGGATAAATGGCCTGCATCCGGCCGTGCTTGGTATCCACGAACTGATCCACCATGCCGGATTCCAGCGGGCCGGGGCGGTAGAGGGCCACCAGGGCGATGAGGTCGGAGAAGACCTCGGGCTTCATCTTCATCAGCAACCCGCGCATGCCGGAGCTTTCCAACTGAAACACCCCCAGGGCGTCGCCCTTGGCCAGCAGGTCGTAGGTCTTGGTGTCGTCCAGGGGGATGCGGTTGATGTCGGGCTTATGCCCGATATCCGTAGCGATCAGCTTAAGGGCACGGTCGATGACGGTGAGGGTCTTGAGGCCCAGAAAGTCGAATTTGATCAACCCGGTCATCTCGGTGTGGATCATGTCGTACTGGGTAAGGACCTCGCCCTTGGGCCCCTTGCAGACCGGCAGGTATTCCACCATGGGCCTGGGCGAAATCACTACCCCGGCGGCATGGATGGAGGTGTGGCGGTTGAGGCCCTCCAGGGTCTGGGCGATGCGGAGAAGCTCCTCCACCTGGGGGTCGCGCTTGATCAGCTCCTGGAGGCGGGCTTCGGCCTCGATGGCCTTTTTGATCGTGATCTTGAGCTCTTCCGGGATGAGCTTGGCGATGCGGTCCACATCGCCATAGGTCATGCCCAGGGCGCGGCCCACGTCGCGGATAACGGCTCGGGCCTTCATGGAGCCGTAGGTGACGATCTG
>Ga0180015_1000494_pt1 | contig 11325 bp, 9 predicted proteins | sample KR13_S2_MetaG_FD_116508 | JGI IMG/M metagenome (GOLD analysis project Ga0180015, IMG submission 116508) | Groundwater microbial communities from the Olkiluoto Island deep subsurface site, Finland - KR13_S2_MetaG | ecosystem: Environmental > Aquatic > Deep subsurface > Groundwater | place...
AATTGCACGGAGGTGTGCAATTTTCACCCTCCGGGCCGTCGTAACCCCGCCTTAATGCGGGGTTACAAGGGGTTAACCACTTGCGTTAAGCGGATAACCCATTGGGTTATCCGCTTAACGCGACGTCTTTGCGCCAAGGCTTTGAAATCATTGGCGCAAAGTGAATCTTGCGCGATTATCGCGCAAGATTCAGGTAATATAAATAATATTGGCGTATTGACGTGCGAGGAGATGAAAATACAGAAAACCTTGCACTTGTTTTTTCGGCAGTGGTTGTTAATATGTTTGTTATGGATGCTGTTCGATCTACGCCAGCCCGTCATGCCGGGGCAGGGGGATGGAACGGTAAAACTGTTATACATCGGCGAGGAGGGTGCTCATGACAAAAAAACTGGAAATCTACAAGTGCGAGGTGTGCGGTAATATGGTGGAAATGATTCATGAAGGCGCAGGCCAGTTGGTTTGCTGTGGCCAGCCGATGAGGCTGTTCAAGGAAAACAGCGTGGACGCGTCGAAAGAAAAGCATGTCCCGGTCATTGAAAAAACAGCGACGGGAATCAAGGTGTCCGTCGGCAGTGTGCCCCATCCCATGGAAGAGAAGCATTACATTGAATGGATTGAACTCCTGGTCGGCGACAAGGCCCTGCGCCAATTCCTTAAACCGGGTCAGGTTCCGTCGGCGCTGTTCGAGGGCGTCAAGGCGGATTCGGTCATTGCCCGCGAATACTGCAACCTGCATGGGTTGTGGAAAGCTTGAGGCCGGCCCCCATACCACAGGAGGCATTCGATGTTGGCCTGGTTCAACCAAAAATTTTAGATGTTATCGAAGGGCGTCCGGCGGCTGCCGGATTCGTTGCCGGGGTTAGAGGAGGTCATAACCAAGGTCAGTTCCTGTGGTTGTAGCGGCCGTTCGACAGAACGGCAATCCGCGGTTCTGGCGAACGGTTGTTACAACTTCCCTCTAACTGAAGCCTTACGTTAACAATCGAATCGGTCTTGACATTATCCGGCAAACGATTAAAAGTCAATACCCTGTTGCAATTGCCAATTTGATTCACAGCCGTAAGGAAAATTGCATGAAACCTTTGGATATCACGATTATCGGCGGCGGAATGATCACCCACGATCTGCTGTTGCCTGCCATCTACCATCTTCAGCGCACGGGGATCCTGGGCGGTATCAGCATCTGCGCACTGAACACGCCGCCGCTTAAGGCGCTCCTGGAATCTCCCGATATTGTCCGGGCGTTTCCCGGCCAGGGTTTCACCGCTTATCCGGCATTGACGGAGCCGCCGACCAGTAATTTTCCGGATCTTTACAAGGAAGTTATGGCCGGAATAAAGCCGCGCCAGGCGGTGGTCGTGGCCATGCCGGACCAATTTCATTATCCGGTGGTCATGGCCGCGCTCCGGCACAATCAGCATGTGCTGTGTGTCAAGCCGCTGGTGCTCCAGCATGAGCAGGCCGTGGAGGTGGAGCGTTGCGCCTATGAGCGCGGCCTGTTTGTCGGCGTGGAGTATCATAAACGATTTGACCGCCGGTCGCTGATCGCCCGCCGCCATTATCAGCTGGGCCACTTTGGCGCGTTTGTCATGGGCGAAGCCAAGCTGATCGAGCCGTATTACTACCGGTCGTCGAATTTTCAGAACTGGTTTACTCCCGACAAGACGGATCCGTTCGTCTATATCGGATGCCATTACGTGGACCTGGTGTATTTCATCACCGGCCTGAAACCGGTGGAGGTGTCCGTCTCGGGTGTGAAAGGTAAATTCCCCAACGGCAACGAGGGATACCTGTGGTCCAATGGCCGGGTGCGTTTCGAAAACGGCGCCTTGCTGTCCGTCATCAACGGCCTGGGCTATCCCGATGAAGGCGCCGGGAGTAACGAACAATGTCTGACGATGTTCTGTGAGGGCAACGGCAAGAGCAGCTTCATCCAGCACGACGACCAGTTTCGGGGTGTCATTCACTGCTACCTGGATGGTCTCGGCTGTGCCGGATCGCATTACAACTATATCAACCCGGACTTTTTTCAACTGGTGCCGTGGGAAGGGGCCGGCTTCAAACCAATTGGCTACGGCGTGGATTCCGTGTCCTCCATTCTCAACGCCATGGTACGCATTGAGCACGAGACGGCATCACAGAAGGAACCGGATGCTCTGCGACGGCGGCAGGAAATCATCAGGGAAATCGACCGCCAGGGCCTGATCGCCACGCCCGCTAACAGCGCGATCAACGAATTGGTCGTGGAATCGGCGCGCCTTTCCATTCTCAACGACGGTATGCCGGCGACCATTCATTACGGCGAGCGGCCCGGGGTGGCCCTGCGCGGGGGATGATGCGGGGTGGGGTTGGGATGCCCGGGCTTGACTTGGTCGGCCAGATATGATATGGGTGGCAATATGAAGACAACCATAGATATTGCTGATTCGCTTCTCATCCGGTCGCGAGCCATCGCCCAACATGAACGTGTGACTTTCCGGCAGATGGTCGAGGAGGGGCTGGCCGTGGTGATCGCGCGTCATGAGAGGCCGCGGCGGGTGTGCATCAAGCCGGTGACGGTGAAAGGTCGCGGTCTGTCCCCTGAATTCCGCAGCGGCGGTTGGCCGGCGTTGCGGAATGCCGCCTACGAGGGGCATGGCGCATGATTGCCGTAGATACCAATATCCTTGTTTATGCACACCGCGAGGATTCGCCATGGCATGCCCAGGCGTTACGGTTGCTGGTGGGACTTGCGGAAGGCCCGGCGCGCTGGGCTATTCCTTGGCCGTGTGTTCATGAATTCCTTGCGATTGCCACGCATCCGCGTATCTATCGTCCGCCGACGCCGTTATCGGTGGCTGTGGATGCCGTGCGGGCGTGGTTGGACTCGCCGATGCTGGTGTGCATTGGCGAGGCAGACAACCACCTTGACCGATTGGCGACCGTTGCTGCCAAGGCCAAAGCGGTTGGCCCCATTATTCATGACGCGCGGATTGTTTCGATCTGCTTAAGTCATGGTGTTCGAGAACTATGGTCGAGTGACCGCGACTTTTCGCGTTTTAAGGGTCTTAAGGTTGTCAATCCGCTTCTCTGATCGAAGCCGCAAACTCATTGGATATAATAAGGAAAGAAAAGCCATGGCCGAATATGATTTAAAACCCGTCCACGTCCCGAAAATCAAAACCAAATTCCGTACGATCAAGACCCGGATTCCGGTTCCGCAATCCCTCCCAATCTTCAAGGAGCTCCAGCGGTCGGAACCGCGTTCCATGAGGGGCCAGCCGCCGATCGTCTGGCATACAGCGGATAATTTCATTGTTGGCGACAAATGGGGCAATCGCTGGATTGACTGGTCTTCCGGCGTGCTGATTACCAACGCGGGCCATGGCCGCAGGGAAATCCGGCAAGCGCTCAAGGACATCATTGATCAGGGCTTGCTGGCATCGTACGTGTTCGTCCACGAGAGCCGGGCTCAGCTGACGAAAATGCTCAGGGAGATCTCGCCGAACCCGCGGAATTATACCGTATTCCTGCTCAGTGCCGGCAGTGAGGCCACCGAGAACTGCATCAAGCTGGCCAAGACCTATGCCCTGGAAAAATACGGGCCGCAGAAGAAATACTTCGTCAGTTTTCAGAGTGCGTTTCACGGACGGACGCTTGGCGCCCAGCTGGCCGGCGGCATGCCCCGGTTGAAGAAGTGGATCGGGGAGAGCGACCGTTCCTTTGTGCAGATCCCGTTCCCGGATGGCTATAAAAACGAGAATACGTCGTTCGACCTGTTCCTGAAGACGTTGAACGAAAAAGGGGTCACCGGAAAGAACATTGCCGGGGTCATGTCCGAAAGCTATCAGGGCATTGGTCCGGACTTCTTCCCGGTAGAGTATGCCCGGAAACTCGAAGGGTTCTGCCGTGAGCACGACATTGTCCTTTGCATGGACGAAGTCCAGTCCGGCTTCGGCCGCACCGGCAAGATGTTCTGTTTCGAGCATTACGGTATCAAGCCCGACCTGATTGCCTGCGGCAAGGGTATATCTTCCTCGCTGCCCATTTCGGCGGTGATTGGCCGGCGGGATATCCAGGACTTGTATGCGCCGGGGTCCATGACCTCGACGCATTCCGGTTCTCCTCTGCCCGTTGCCGCCGCCATTGCCAACCTGAAGCTGATCAAGAAGGAGCGGCTGGTTGAGCGCGCGGCCAGGATGGGACGGATTCTGCAGCCCGAAATTCAGCGCATTCAGCGAAAATATCCTTCCGTGCTCGGGTGTGCCCAAGGCAAGGGGCTGGTAGCCGGCATCCAGGTCGTGAAGTCCGGCACCCGGACGCCGAATCCGGACCTGGCCCTTAAAATCAATATCGCCTGCCTGCGGAAAGGACTGCTGATGTTCGCGCCGGTGGGCATCGGCGGGGAATGCCTGAAGATCGCCCCGCCCCTGACCATCAGCGAAGCGGCCTTAAAAGAATCCATCGCCGTATTCGAGGAAGCCATCGACGAAGTGCTTTCCATGATTGTCACTGAATCGCTAAATTAGCAGACTATGACTACCGCAAAGTCAATTCGCAAAACGGTCTCGGCTGTGTTGGCTCGGACCACTGTCGTCGATATTCACACGCATCTTTTCGACTCGGCCCTGGGACCGCTTTTACTCTGGGGCATCGACGAACTACTGACCTATCATTACCTCGTGGCCGAATGCTTCCGGGCCCGGCCGGACATGGAATATCCGGCGTTTTTTACGATGTCCAAATCCCGGCAAGCAGATCTGATCTGGTCGGAATTATTCTGCAAGCGTTCCCCTATCTCTGAGGCCTGTCGCGGTGTGCTGACCGTCCTCCAGGCCTTGGGGCTGGATCCAAATGAGGCGTCCCTGGCGGCGTACCGGCGTTACTTTGCCGGCCAGACCGGGCGCGGCTATGTGGACAAAGTATTCAAACTGGCGGGAATAAGCCGGGTCTATATGACCAACGATCCCCTGAATCCGGAGGAACGAACTGCCTGGGAAAAGGGATTCAAACGGGATCCGCGGTTTCTCGGGGTATTGCGTCTCGATAGCACACTCATGGCCTGGCCCAAGGGCGCCGAGACTCTCAAGGGAATCGGCTATGACGTGGATTCATCGCTTTCCGGGCAAACGCTGGCGGAAGTCCGGCGCTATCTGGATGATTGGTGCCGGCGGTTGGATGCCCGCTACATGGCCATCAGCCTGCCTCCCTCTTTTCGGTATCCGGCCGCGACCCACAGTCTGACGAATTTGATGATTAAAGCCGTGTTTCCCGTCGCGCGGGAGCGGGGGATTCCGGTGGCCATGATGATCGGTGTCAAGAAGCTGGTCAACCCGGCATTGGGCGATGCCGGCGATTCGGTCGGGAAAGCGGACATCGCGACCCTGGAACAGATCGCCGGCGATTTCCCGGATAATCGGTTCCTGGCGACGTATCTTTCCCGTGAGAACATGCACGAGTTATGTGTTGCCGCGCGAAAGTTCAAGAATATCACGCCGTTCGGTTGCTGGTGGTTCCTGAACAACCCGTCGCTGATCCGGGAAATCACGGCCATGCGTCTGGAACTGCTGGGTTTGTCGTTCATTCCCCAGCACTCCGACGCGCGGGTGTTGGATCAATTGATCTATAAATGGATCCATTCCCGCGCCATCATCGGCGACGTCCTGGCCGACAAGTACGAAGATCTCATTCGCGCCGGCCGCCGGGTGACCGAAGCCGATATTACCCGCGATATCCGGATGCTGTTCGACGGCGCCCGCCTCCAGCCGAATTAACTTCCCGGATCCACACCAGCATTTCTCCCGGCTTGCGATTGTTCCAGAGGAAGTAGGGGATCGCCTTGAGGGCGACCGATTTGGTTTTTGACGCCTCCATGCGATAAAGCTGTCCGTCCCATCGGGCCGGATTCCGACGTAAGCCTTGACCGGTGATGACGACAGCGCCGTTCAGTAAACGTGGATTAAACTTTGCCGTCAGCCGGGAACTGCGGGGCAGGCAGATATCATCCAGATTGGCCCTGTTGTCGATTTCCTCCAAGCAATACACGATTGGTCCGCGCTGGAGAGCCACCCTTCCGCAATCCATGCGAACAGCGGGATGCGCTTCAATCCGTTCCACGGGCATGGGGAAGGTCAATTCCACCCGGTCGCCGGGCTTCCACCGGCGGCGGATTCGGGCGTATCCCTTGCGCATCAGGGGCCGGAGAGAGAGGGGTTTGCCGTTGATCCTGATCGCCGTGCGCCGGCACCAGCCGGGTATCCGCAGGGACAGCGTGAATTTCATCGGCGCATCAGGATTCACGGATATCTCCGCGGTTTCCTGCCAGGGATATTCCGTTCGTTGGGTCAATCGCACCGCCCGATTTCCCATTTTGAAGCGGGCGATCCCCTGCGCATAAAGATGGACCGTGATCTCGTTGGGTCCCTGGGAGTACACGTATTGGCCGAGCGACGCGAATAGCCGTGCGATATTTGGAGGGCAACACGCGCAACCAAACCATTTCTGCCGTTCAGTTACCCAGTTGCTGGAACGAAATGCGTCCGGATGCTGAGCCAGCGGATTGACATAGAAAAACCGTTTGCCATCCAACGAAACTCCGCTAAGCACCCCGTTATACAAAGTCCGCTCCATGACGTCTGCATACCGGGCATCGGCTTCAATGTTAAGCAGGCGCTGCGCGAAGAACACGAGTGCGATATTGGCGCAGGTTTCCGCGTAGGCGCTCTCGTTGGGGAGGTCGTAATCGAAAGTGAACCGTTCGCCCGCATGGGCACTGCCCACGCCGCCGGTGATGTACATGCGTTGGCTTGTCACGTTCTGCCAAAGGCGCTTGCAGGCGGCGAGCAGGGTGCGGTCTCCGGTTTCCGCCGCCACATCGGCCATTCCGCTGCAGAGATACAGGGCTCGGACCGCGTGGCCGGCCAGTTTTGTTTGGGCTCGCACGGGTAGATGGGCCTGGTGTGGCCGATACCGTTCGGCATTCCATTTACCGGGATCTTTCCCGCGCGCTTTTGCCTCGAGGTCGAAGTAGTGGGGGAATCTCCGGCCGCGTTCATCGATAAAAAATTTGGCCAGTTTCAGGTAACGTCGTTTGCCGGTGGCGCGATACAATTTGACGAGCGCCAGTTCCACCTCCTCATGACCACAGTACCCCCGTTTCTTGCCTTTTTCACGGCCAAAGACGGAATCAATGTGGTCGGCGTAGCGGCAGAGCACGTCGAGCATTTTCTTTTTGCCGGTGGCCTGGTAATAAGCCACCGCCCCTTCGATAAGATGGCCGGCGCAATAAAGTTCGTGACAGTCGCGCAGGTTGGTCCAGCGCTTGGCGGGCTCGACCGCCAGAAAATGCGTATTGAGATAACCGTCCGGCGCTTGCGCTTTGGCCATCAGGTCCACAACACCATCCACGCGCTTTTCCAGCATGCGGTCGGGGTGCGTTGCCAGACTGTAGGCCGCCGCTTCAATCCACTTGGCCAAATCCGAGTCCCAAAAGATATGGGGGGGATTCGGTTGGCCAGGCTTCCAGTTCAACTTCCAGGCGTCAATATGCCCGGTTTGCTTGCATAAACGGTACTCGGTGGACAGTGTCACGCGCCGGTTGGTTTCGAGACGCGGCGCCCAGAAGCCGCCGTTGAAGGAGACGTTCTTCAGGAGAGCCGGAACCCGCTTGAGCGTGGTCGGATGCGCGGCGAAGTCATGCCGCTGGGGCGTTGAAGGATAAGGCGATTTCATAGACGATTGCTCTCCTGAAACAAACGGGGTGAGGGTAGCCCGGTTCCATTGTTAATCTGGCTGCCGTTTCTGGAGCCGGCCTGCCCTCCGGCCGGTCCGTTGATTTTTCACCATCACCTTTCGCCCCGCCGGAGGGCAAACTAACTGGCTCCTTTGGGATAAGACGATGTTTTTTTGCGGCTATCATGCGCATGGGAAGCGATGATATGCAAGATGACAAACCGGTAGAAAAAGATGCTAATTCCGACTTGCCGCCAATTTGGCGGCGTGGCAGAATCTCCGCCTAACGCGACGTCTTTACGCCCAGGCTTGGTTATTATTGGCGTACAGTGAATATTGCGCTATTTTCGCGCAATATTCAGGTAACAGGATTGCCATGGGATCGAATTACTTAACGCTGAATCCGGCTTTGCCTATGTCGGCTTGCAATGCCGGGGTCCTGGTCTCCCGGGGGAAGGGTATCCATCCGGAGCGCGTGATCGACTCATATGAATTGATTCTGGTCCGCCAGGGTTGTCTCGGGATCCGCGAAGAGGGGCGTCCATTTCTTGTCAAGCCGGGACAAACGCTTCTTTTGTGGCCGGGCCGCAGGCATGGTGGCACCATGCCTTATGCGCCGGACCTGTCGTTTTACTGGATTCATTTCCGTCTGCGCTCTGTCCGCTGTCGCAAGGCCATCCATGGGTTGCGTGTGCCGCAATCAAGCACTTTGACCGATCCGGAGCGTCTGGCAGTGCTGTTCCGGTTGTTTCTGGATGATCAGGAATCGGGGGAATTACGCCCCTTGACGGCCAATTTGCTTGTTCTGCTTATGCTGAGCGAGGTGGCGGGTGGTAAACGGTCGGGGCTTGTGGAGGATACGCCGGCCATGGCGTTGGCGAACCACGCGGAGGCTTTCGTCCGTACCCATTTCCATGAACCGATCACCACAGCAACGGTTGCCGCTGCTTTGCGCTGCAATCCGGATTACCTTGGCCGTATCTGCCGCAAGGCGTGGAGCCACCCGCTCACGACGCACCTTCATGAACGCCGGGTGTGCCAGGCCCGTGTATTGCTTCGGGATAGCCGGATGAATATCAAGGAAATTGCCGATGCTTGCGGGTTTGGCGACGTGGGGTATTTTCGCCGGATTTTCAAACGTTATGAAGGCATCTTACCGCTGGCTTATCGCAGGTTGTTTGTCCGCATGCATGTCAATACCGAATAAGAAGTTTACCGGTCGGATTGGTTCACCCGGTAAATATGCTTGCCGGCGAAGGTATAGATTTTATTGAGAGTTGGAACGCGATCCAATACTTCGGTTTGATTGTCCTGGCAAAGAATATAATCCGCGCGCAGAACAGCAAAACGGGGATTGTCAGGATGCAGGCAAACTGTGACGATGTCCGTCTGGACCAGGCGGATGTTGAAATCAGTTGGCGCCGAAGGCAGTTCAAATACCACATGCGCATAGCGGTTGTACACGTGCCGGTAGCGGCCTTCCGGGTCCAGTTTTTTCCAGAACTCAAGCTGGGGATAGGCATGAACTCCGTTCAGCGCCCTGGCCCCGATCATGCGGAACAGATTGGGCAGGGCCAGGTCGTCATAGGCAATCCAGATTGGCCGGCGCCCCGCCTTCATCGATTCCCGGTCCAGGGCCTTGATTTTCTGTGATAGCGGGTTTTCCTCAATGAAAGCCGTGCCGCCGCGGGCCAAAGGATTAACGTCATACGTGGTCAATATTGACGTGATCATGAGGACCGGCATGACCAGTCGCGGCGCCCGGTAGAGCAGGGGCGCCAATACCATTACCAAGAGTCCTCCCGTTAGCGCCGTACCGAGGGAATATTCCGGAAAGTAGCGGGACAACTTGAATCCCAGGCCGATGAGAAATACAATCCAGAGCGCGCAGACAATCCAGGGACTGACGGTATCGGCGCGCAGTGCTGGGGCGGCCTGGCGGCGAGTTGAAACGTAAATCGCCAATAGAAACAAATCGGCGAGCCCCAGCCCGATCAGCGTCCGGAACGGCGGAGCGCGGCTCATCAGGCTCCAGCGGGACAGGGAGTCCGTGAAGCCCGCCAGATTCCAGATCAGCAGAAAAATAATGTAGCCTGAAATACCGAAAATCAGGATGGAGGGCGGTTTGCGGGTGCGCCACCAGTCACGCGCCAGCGCCGCGATGACTACCGGGAAAACCAGGAAGAATGCCGATCCCTCGCAGGGATTGAAATCCCGCCATTCGGTCGGCGGTTTGATGCCGAGGATATTGCCCCGGAAGAGATGCCAGATCGTCTGATCGCCGCCGTTGGAAATCCGCTGACCGGGATATTCGCTGTGTTGGATAGCCTGAATGGTTTCCCGGTTACTGGTTACCAGGTGCGCACCCAGGCCGAGGATAAAGAGGATAGCCAGAGCCCCGCAAAGCCACCGCATCCCGATGGGTTTGAGCCGAGTGGCGCCCGCCGGGCGTCCCAGGGCTATGCCCGGAAAAACAAAAAGAACCAGGTAGAGGAGGGTTACCAGGTAAGGCATGTATTGGAACGTGAGCATCAGCGCCACCCCGCACCAGGCGAGGCCTGCGGCGGCTAGTACCAGATCCCGGGCTGAAACGGCCGTTCGTAAGCGCACCATGGCCAGCAAAACGCCGCCGGCGAAAATCACCGATGGGGCACAGTTGAGCGACCAGGCCTGAAAAAACGGCGAGAACAATAGCGCCGTGGCGCCACAGGCAGACGTCCACTCATCATTGCCGGTCAGCCGGCGCAGGACCAGCCACACGGCCAGCCAGACGCCCAGCGCGTTGAACCACCACTGGCAGGCCATGCCGATGTCCCCGGATATGAAATATCCCCAGACCTGGGGCCGAAAGAACACCACCGGGTCGCGCACCGGCGCCGCGCCGGTGATCAGCATATTGTAACGGCCATCACCGATCAGACTGTTTTCAGATGAGAAAGACGGCGTGTCCGCCCGCTGGGCCAGCATATGGGGCAGGCTGACGATCCAGTCGTCGGAACGGTAGCCCTTGGCGTCATTCATCAGCACTTCGCAGGGCGGCGACCCGTCGATGGCCGCATGCCATGCGGAGAAGGAGAAGCCATGGAGATGGCCGGCGGTCAGCGCCGCGCCGAGTGCGATCAGGACAAGAACAACGAACGGAGTTGAAAAAGTTCGCGTTTCCGTGTTCAAGGCATTCATTCTTCATGACCTTAGAAGGTGGGAGCGGCCCCAGTGCCGCGATGATAAATTCATTGCCTGGTAACCTTGTATCATCTATTAATAGCCAACCCAACTTTCGCAAGTAGAGTTGTAAATCGTTGATAAAACGATGTCGAGTTTTAAAAATCTTCTCGACATTTTGTTATTTTCATCTATCGCGTTAGTTTCAGTCCCAGGTGCTGAAGCAGGTTAAAATAAAAAAGACATATTTTTACAATTATTCGAGTAGTTGCCCGTTATCATTATTATTATGAAGGAGGAGGTAATGAGAAAATCTGTTATTTATCTTCTAACGCGGGCTTGTGCCCGCAACCCAAGTATGCCGTTCTCCCAGCAGTGTGTCGAATTCGGTTCGAAAAATGCTGCGGCGATCTTGGGCCGTCTGCGGGCTTCCCGACCTTGCGCATACAA
>Ga0180015_1000495_pt1 | contig 11324 bp, 10 predicted proteins | sample KR13_S2_MetaG_FD_116508 | JGI IMG/M metagenome (GOLD analysis project Ga0180015, IMG submission 116508) | Groundwater microbial communities from the Olkiluoto Island deep subsurface site, Finland - KR13_S2_MetaG | ecosystem: Environmental > Aquatic > Deep subsurface > Groundwater | place...
AAAGGCAGTCTTCCCGCCAATAGCTAATCCTGCCGCTGTTCCTATCAAATTTTGTTCTGCACAGCCAACGTTAAAGAACCTGTTGGGGAATTTGTCAGCAAATTTTTTTGTTTGTGTAGAACCCGAAAGGTCAGCATCCAGAACAACGATATCCTTTTCTTTGTGACCCATATTCAGAAGGGTTAGCCCACATGCTTCTCTTGTAGACAGGAGATTATCCATTATTTCAATTCCTCCAGAGCTCTTATCATTTCTTCATCTGTCGGGGCTTTGCCGTGGAAAGCGCATTTCCCTTCCATAAATGAGACCCCTTTTCCTTTAAATGTATTTGCAATTATCACGGTTGGCTTTCCAATAATATTTTCAGTTTCTTTAAAAGCCTTTATAATTTCTTCAATATTATTTCCGTCTATTTCAATGACATGCCAGCCAAATGATCCCCATTTCTTTGAAAAAGGTTCAAGACACATTATTGTTTCTGTTTGCCCGTCTATTTGAAGCCCATTCCGGTCAACTATTGCAACTAAATTATCCAGTTTATAATGGGCAGAAAGCATAGCAGCTTCCCATACTTGCCCTTCATCGCATTCTCCATCACCCAATAACACAAAGATCCTTGATGGAGTCTCATCCAACCTGGCAGCAAGAGCAATCCCATTCGCTGCTGAGAGGCCCTGCCCTAATGAACCGGATGAAACTTCAACGCCTGATATGCTTGAATCGGGATGCCCCTGAAGGTATCCTTCGTTCTTCCTCAACGATTCCAATTTGCTAATTGGGAAATAACCACTTTCAGCCAACGTGGCATATAATGCGGGGGCTGCATGTCCTTTTGATAAAATGAACCTGTCCCGTTCGGCGTCTTTTTTTTGCGGATCATGTTTCATCACATGGAAATATAACACCACAAGAATATCTGTGCATGATAAGGAACCACCCGGATGACCTGAACCGGCACAATGTACCATTTTTATTACATGTCTGCGGATAACAGTTGCTTTCTCTTTTAATTTCCTGATCTCGTCAGATTTCAAATCCTTCATTGTATCAACTCTATACCTTTCAAATCTTCATATATCTTACTGTATCAGCTTTTTTAATGAATCGATAGCTTCTTTAACGCCATCGGATTTTAATATATATGATCCTGAGACGAACATATTTGCTCCTGCATCATTTATTAATTTGATCGTATCAGGCGCAACACCACCGTCGACCTCGATATCCAGGTTAGGTTTTAACTTTCTTGCCTCACTTATTTTACTGAGGGTTCCAGGGAGGAATTTGCCTCCGTAGGATCCAGGATTAACGGTCATTATCAACAATTGGTCGATGTCATCCAGATAAGGTTTTACATTATGAACCGCCGTCTCAGGACTGATGGCAAACCCAATTTTTTTACCTTTGTTTTTTACAAACCTTATAATATCCTCAGGGTTTTGACATGATTCAAAATGAACAATGATAGTATCAACCTTCCACCAGTTTTTTTCAATCCATCCCACTGGATCAGTGATCATTAAATGGGCTTCGAAACTGATATTACTACCTGATACATCAAAATCGAAATAAAGGGAATTATTTGGAACAAATGTTCCATCCATGATGTCAAGTTGAACTAATTCTGAATAACCTTCAACGTTTCTTAAATGTTCATCTAATTCTTTTTGCGTTCGTGCAATTATTGCGGGAATGATCATTTTTCTATTCTTCATATGCACCAGATCATATTTACCTTCAGAATTCTATTGAAGACGAATCCCCTATATTGAGGGAATTATGTTTCCCGTGCACACTTGCGTCATCTCCAACTATAGATCTCTGTAGATTGGCTTTTGATATATGGGAACGCGAACCTATCACGCTGTCCGAGATTATGCTGCTCTCGATGATCGTATCACTTGCTATGGACGCATGCGGTCCCACCACTGAATTAATGATCTTTACGTTGTCCCCAATAGCCACGGGCTGTATAACAACTGAATCTTTTATCTCATATACGTGGTCTATATCTTCTTTCTCATCCAGAAGCACACGGTTAGTCTCAAGAAGTGATTCATGATGCCCGCAATCGTACCAGCTTGAGACCGGGAATGTCTTTAGCCTGTGACCCCTGTTCACCATCTCCTGCAGTGCATCCGTGAGCTGGTATTCCCCGCGCGTACGCGTATCTTTATTTATCATTTCCTCAAGTATAGAGAGGAGGGGCTTTGTTTCCCTGATGAAATATACGCCTGCTATACCCAGTTTCGAACGCGGGCGGGAGGGTTTTTCCTCCAGTTTCCTGATATATTTTCCTTCGAGTTCCACAATACCGTATTTTTTAGGATCGTCCACTTCACGCACACCAATAGAGCCTGAACAGTCGCCGTTATTTGTATGATGATCGTAAAACTCTGAATACCCGGCTTTGAATATCATATCACCCAGAGCTATCATTATTTCCGAGTCGCCTATCTCATCCCTTGCAACATAAATAGAATGACCCAGACCGAGCTGTTCCTGCTGGTCGATATATTTTATATTGAAAATATTTGAATAATTCTTATCCACATATGACATGATCTGCTCTTTCTTGTAACCCACTACCATTATTATCTCCTCGGGCTTCACGTCCTTTATCCTGTCCAGTATATGTCCTATTATGGGTTTTCCTGCGATATACACCATTGGTTTTGGTTTTGTATACGTATGCGGGAACAGGCGCTTGCCTGCACCCGCAGCCGGTATGATAACTTTCATATTATGACCTCCCGTATTCATCATCAAACCTTACTATATCATCTTCAGCGACTGAATCACCAAGCTGCACTTCAATGATCTCAAGCGGGATCTTACCTGGATTCGACAGCCTGTGCTTCACGCCGCCCTTAATAAAAGTGCTCTCCCCAGGGCTTAAAAAAAACTCCTTGCCATCCACCTGTACCCGCGCCATGCCTGTAACGACCACCCAGTGCTCGCTCCTGTGATAGTGGAGTTGAAGGCTTAATGTCTTTTCAGGCATGACCCTGATATTTTTTATCTTATGCCTTTCCGAGCTTTCAAGAATAGTATATGTGCCCCATGGTCTGTACACAGTCTGGTGAATGAATGCACGCTCATCGTTCTTTTTTTTCAGCATGGATACCAGTTCTTTTACTTTCTGGCTGCTGTTCCTGGGGCATACGAGCAATGCATCGGGCGTATCTACTACGACCATGCCATTCACATCAATGAGTGATACGAGTTTCTTTGGTTTTGAATAGATGAGATTGTCAGCAGAGTCGAGGAGGACGTTATCGCAGCCATATACCACATTACCTGAGCTGTCTTTTTCAAACTCGTCATACATGGCATCGAAATTCCCGAGGTCGCTCCATTTCCCATCAAGCCTGACAACTGCAACGCGGGATGATTTTTCCATTACCCCGTAATCGATTGATATCGAAGGCACAGTATCATAAATAGTATTTATGTCGTCCGATGCTTCAAATGCCTTAAAGACATCAGGGGCATGTGTTTTGAGTTCTGAACTGAACAGTTCAGTATCTAACAGGAACATACCACTGTTCCACAGGCATCCTTCTTTTACGTATTTTTTAGCCTGTGCGGGCGCTGGTTTCTCCCTGAACTCAAGTACCCTGTATCCTGTTCCGAGCTCCTGACCAGGTTTGATGTATCCGTAACCTGTATGCGGGGACCTGGGGGCAATACCAAAGGTGACAAGATTGTCCGAAGCCAGTTCGTGTGCTCCTTCTATGATCTTCAGTGCGCTTCTGTCGAGTATGTGGTCTGATGGGAAAACCCCGACAATTGAACTGCCATATCTTTTCTCAATTTCTTTCATCCCGAAGCAGATGGCGGGCAGAGTATTTTTTCCCGTGGGCTCGATAAGTATATTCTCGGCAGGGATATCGTGCCCGAGCTCTTTTATCTGTCCTGATACGAAAAATTTCTGGGATTCGTTGGTCACAACGAAAGTTTCTTTGATATCGGAGAGCAGCAGGCATCTTTCCAGTGTATCCTGGAACAGGGATGTTTTGCCAAGTTTCAAGAACTGCTTTGGATATTGCTCGCGTGAGAGCGGCCAGAGGCGTGTGCCTGAACCGCCTGCGAGTATTATTGATCTTATTTTTTCGTCTCCTTGGACCATGTGTTCCTTCCAGTTTGTGATGTTACCTTCGCACCGTGGTTATAATATCTTCTGGATTTAAAAATGTATCTGAAATTTGGGATTTGAGAGAAGATTTAAATAAAGCTGCTCCTATCATATAGTCATGAAACGCATGGTGACTGTCAGTACAAAAGTGGAGCAATTTTGCCGTTGAAAATATTACTAACTCCAGCAAGGTTTTATCCTTATGCAGGCGGAGTTGAGAACTATGCATACTATCTTTCAAGAGAACTCGTTAAATCAGGGCATCAAGTCAAGATAATATGCGCGAAAGAACCAAAAGACAGTAAGGTAACAAACAATGGGATCAAACTGGAAAGATTGGATTATATAGGAAAGATCGCCAACACTAATATCACTCCAACCCTTCCATATCATATTTTAAAAGAGGATTTCGATATCCTTCATACCCACCTTCCAACACCATGGAGCGCAGACTGGAGCGCGTTAGTTTCGCTTGGGAAAATGAAACCCCTTGTCCTGAGTTATCATAATGATATTGTCGGTGATGGGATCGCAAGCTATATCGCGAAAGGCTACAACCTGACCGCCCTTAAATTCGTTCTAAAAACAGCAAGTAAAATCATTATCAGCCATTATAATTACTTTAAATTCTCCCCTCACCTGAAAGACTATCAGGAAAAGATCGAGATCATACCTAATGGGGTTGACATTGGAAGGTTCTCTCCTGGAAAAACAGAAGCTGAAGATACGATCTTTTTTTTAAGTCTGCTGGATGAGTTTCACAAATACAAAGGACTTGATTATTTATTGGAATCTATGAAACTGGTAAAAAAGGAGATCCCACGGGTTAAATTAAAAGTGGGGGGCGGAGGGAGACTCCTTCAATATTACAAAGAAAGAGCAGCGTATCTTGGTTTGGAAAAAAATGTGGATTTTGCAGGATATATACCTATCGAAAGAGTTCCTGAGCACTACAGGAACTGCAATTTATTCGTACTGCCTTCAATATCAGCATCCCAGGAGGGTTTCGGAATAGTATCGCTTGAGGCTATGGCATGCGGAAAACCGATCGTAACCACTGATATTGTAGGCACAGCAGAAGATATTAAAAAATATAACTCAGGGATAGTAATAAAACCAATGGATACAAAGGGGCTGGCAAATGCTATTATAAGGATCCTGCAAGATAAGAAAGAGGCAGAGAAGATGGGGGAACGGGGACGTAAGCTAGTGGAGGAAAAGTATACATGGGAGAATATTTCTAAAGATATAGAAGACATCTATCTGGACGTAATTTAGATGAACGATCCAAAGGTTTCGATTATTTTAGTAAATTATGATGGAAAAAAATATCTTGACGCATGTCTTTCATCACTAAAAAATCAGACATATTATAATTTTGAAGTTATATTTGTGGATAATGCTTCTATGGACGGCTCGGTAGATTATGTCAAAGCTCATTTCCCATCTGTACTCATTATTGAAAATCCAAAGAACTATGGATTTGCAAAAGGCAATAATATCGGGATTGGAGAAGCAAAGGGGGATTTGATAGCAACATTGAATAACGATACTGAAGTCACACCGGGATGGATAGAAGAACTTGTAAAGTCTATCAATTCAGATGATAATGTCGGTATGTGTGCATCAAAAATGATGTTTATGGAGAATCGAAAAACAATAAATTCCACAGGCATCTGCATTTCAAGAAGTGGCGCCTGCTGGGATAGGGGGATGTTTGAGTGCGACAATGGACAGTATGAGTCTATCGGGGAAGTGTTTGGTCCATGCGCGGGCGCAGCCATGTATCGGAAAAGTATGCTTGAAGAGATTGGATTGTTTGACGAAGATTTTTATGCATATATGGAAGATGCAGACCTGGCATTCAGGGGCAGGCTTGCAGGCTGGAAGTGTTTGTATGTTCCGAAGGCTGTGGTCTATCACGTCCATGGTGGAACGGCAGGTTATGCAACCGATTATACCATATTCTATGGAAATAGAAACATAATATGGAATTGTATCAAGAATTTCCCTAATAGATTATTAATTACATCCCTTCTGTGGATCATAGGTAGAAACATTGCCGTGATCCCGTATTATGTTTTAAAAGGACATGGTAGCGCGATCTTTAAATCAAAAATTAGTGCTATCAGGGGAATCCCGAAAATGCTGGCAAAGAAATCAAACTGTTCGGTTGAAGAAAAAGAAATTCTAAGGTTTATACAAACATGGGCTGATATGTAAATTTTTTCCCGCACTATTCAAAGGATCACAGATATTTTATGGGCATGCTTGCAAGGAAAATAATAAGGAACACTTTTTTTAATATCGCTGGAGGGTCATGGGGACTTTTAATAAAGATACTATTAACACCGTTCATCCTACATTATATCGGAACTGAAAGGTTCGGAATCTGGGCTCTAGTACTCCTGTTCACAGGATACTTTGCCCTTTTTGACATGAGCATCGGGACTGCAGTAATAAGATACATCTCCTCGTATTATGCAAAAAGAGATTTCAGATCCATAAATAAAGTATTGAATTCTGCCCTGTTGTTTTATGCCATCGCAGGAATACTTTCCTGCGTGGTGGCTTTTTTTCTTATTAAATGGGCAGTGGAAAATATTCTCCATATACCATCTCCCCTTTTAAACGAGGCAAATTTTGTACTTACAGGGGGTGTATTGATCTTTGCATTCTCAAATACTATGAGTGTCTTTAACTCGGTCATCATAGGCATTCAAAAAATGGATATTTCAAATAAGATCAGAATAATTGTAACTACGATTGAAGGAATTGGAATGATATTGTTCCTTATAGGAGGCTTCGGGCTTACTGGTCTTATAATCAATGCCGGGATTGTCGCGGTAATAACTTCGCTTTCCTGCGTCATAGCCTCAAAAAAAGCCTTGCCCCAGATTGCCATCGGGTCAGGATTTATTGATACAAGAATTTTAAAAGAACTCGTTACTTTCGGTACAAAGGTGCATTTCAGTCGTATTGGCGATATGATGCACTTCCAGACCGATAAAATTTTCATTTCTTATTTTCTACAGATCAGCTTTGTGGCTTTTTACGACGTCGCAGCTACTGTGGCATTCAGTATGCGTATGGTTCCCATCGCGATAGTGAGCGCCATTCTTCCAGCGGCATCCGAAATAAAAGCCACCGGAGATGAGACATCTTTGAGGGAGCTATACATGCGATCGTCAAAATACATTTCATTAGTAAGTATTCCTCTCCTATTTTTTGTTTTTTTCCTGTCTCCGGATATAATCAAAGTGTGGCTCGGTGAAGGATATGAACTCTCTGTGATCACACTTCAGGTCCTCTTGTTGGGTTATCTCTCAAATATTTTGACTTTTTCTGGCACACAAGTTGCTACAGGTTTGGGAAAACCTGAATATGTAATGAAGAGTTCTATAATAGCTACAGTATTGAACCCTGTCATGAGCATACTCTTGATCGCAAAAATAGGCTACATTGGAGCTGCCCTGGGAACATCTATGGCAATGGCGGTTGCTGCTGGTTACTTTATTTTGACCGTGCATAGAACTCTTGATATCGCAAACTTCGTCTTTTTCAAGACCGTTCTCTTTTCCCCGCTGGGGGCCTGCTCCCTTGCATTGCTCATCTTATATCCTGTGGTAATTTTCATCAAAACCAGCCTCATCTCCCTTATTTTCGAAGCCTTCCTCTTCTTCGCATTGTATTCATTAATTATTTTTAAAATGAAATTCCTTGATACCTATGATGTAAAATTGATAAAGGAATACCTTCCTATTAAAATTTGAATCGTTTCATATCCCTTGAAACTGAAGTATTGTAAAACTCAGATCTGAAGGTAACATTTATTATCTTAATTTCTTTGCCATTGGCTTCGAATGGAACGGCCCTGATAAAAGTACCCATGGTCTGAGATGGCTCGATCATTCTGGTTATTTCCACAGTGCTGCCTTCAGGTATTTTCTCCATGCCTTCTTTATCAGCAAAGAAACCATCTGATTTGCGGTAATAAAAACCAACTTCCAGGGGTTCATCTCCTGCCTCGATTGTCCATGTAACGTTGACATTTTTATCCAGTATTTTCCTGTCCGAAGGTGTCCATGTTATGAAGTTCAAAAGTCCAGCGTTTGGATTAGCTACCTCCCATACCTCTGTTTTCATTCCTTTACCGATCTTCTGCATGAACTCGGGATACCTCGAATGGTATTCGATCTGCGGGAGATAGACACGGAATATTATTGGAGAGAAGCCTCCATAATCACCTTTGCTGAAGATCTTGGATAGATAATAATCTTTAAGATATATATCCAGATCCTCAGGCATATCTGACATGGGAGTTTCTGTAACCACAACTATTGCCTCAGGAACAGAACTCTGCTTTTTAAGAGGATCTGCATTCTGATAATAAGTTACTTTGGCTTTAGTATAGTAATCCAGCATATTTGCAGCATTCTTGTTGTCCCCTATAAATACAAAATTTTCATTTTTTATCTGTAAAACAGCGATCTCGTTTAATTCCATTTGATCGATATATTCTCCTGCCTCTTTTACATTCATATCTTCATGTGTTGCTTCTATCTGGGGAAATACAAATAGAGCCATAAAAATACAAAGGAGGACGGCAGAGGAGAATAGGAATTTCCAGTTTTTTTCATCCAGCTTGAGAGATATTTTTCCTATGCTGATCCCCTTTTCCAGTTCCACCAATACAACAGCAGCTGCGAGGGCATAGGCCGGATATGCAGGTATCAAATGCCTGAAAGCTGGATTTACCATCAAAAATAAAGGAAAAATCATCCAAATTATCGGAATAAGCAGGTTGTAGTCTCTCTTCTTGAGAAGAAGCACAGGTGAACAAAAGGCTAATATTGCTGCGACAGGGCCTATAACAATTGGAAGGGATTTCAGGAAATACTGAGGATTTAACCAAAAAATGCCGTGAGATGTATAGGCTACTGACTGACCATAGAGAACTATTTGTAGATTCCCCTCTATAAAACCTGAAAAATTTGTTAATGCAATAAAACCCGCTACTGTTAAAATGGGCACCGTTATTTTAAGAATCTTCCATCTATATCTAGCGAATAACACCAACAATACCGCAGGCATAATATATCCTAAATGGACAACTCCGGTCTTTTTTGTAAATAACGTCAGAAAAACAGCCACTATGGCAATAGCCCACCACTTCATGTTTTTATGAGCCTTAATGACTGCAAAAACGGATAGAGTAATAAAAAATGCAAGTGGAACATCTATTAGCATCAAATGGCTTTTTGTCAGGAAATATGGAAACGACAGGAGCAAAGCACCGGCAACAAGCCCTACTTTCTCATTCCACAGCTCCTTTCCGATATAATAAGTCACAACGATCGTAAGAGCGAAAAGTGTGGTACGGAGGATCTGTATTATTATTCTCTCTTCCCCGAACAACCTGAACAGGTATCCGTCCAGGACTGGCATCACAAAATATGTTGTACCCAATTGATACGCCTGACTGAAACCATTGATCTCTATTGTCCTGGCTAAATCAAAATAATAAGCATAATCATTGTTCACTTCTGGCATATTCCAGAGGAGCATGGAGATAACAAAAGCTGATGCAAATAACAATACAGGAACATAGCGCCTATCTAGTTCCAGTTTCACGTTTGTCAAAAAATAGGAGAAAATAAGAGCAGATGTAAGGAACAGCAGGCTTTTGCCTAAACTAATTGTAGGTACACCTGACCAGAACAAAGCGACGGGAGAGCCGCTCGTGTATGATGCAGGATATTTTATCAGTAAGAGGATTACTCCATAGGAAAAAAGAACCGAAGATGCAATAATAATACTGGTTTTTTTATTTCCCATTGTTTTCACGCATATGATGCTTTATGATATAAATATCAGACGTTTCGATCGACATCGGGGTAAAGTTCCTGTCAAAAGACGAGAAGATGTCAATTGCTCTGGAACAATTTTAAGATCTTGGAGACCTCCTATAAATCTCGAACTCCCATGCAGCAAGCCTGTCTACACCCTCACATCCTGAAATAAGAATACAGCACCACCAGCGCAATAACCGCCTGGAACATCAGCACAACCCACACGACCTCATACTCGTATGCGCTGCCTTTTATTTTTCTCAGGAGTAAAATGGCGAGGTGAGGAGTGCTGTAAACCTTATCCCTGACAGCAAGTGATCCATCATCCAGGATCTTAGGAGTCCATTCTGGCATGAGCATTACAATCAGAGCAAACATAGAAACTTTTATCATATCATACGAAAATCATACGTATGAAGATGAATGCTAATAAAAAAAATACTTATGATGCCGGAAATCGCTGAGAACAGATTGGCAGATTGATCTATACAAAAGAAAAAGAGGAAGATTATGAAGGCAAAAAAGAGAGAAGTAGATTATGATAATATTCAACCTGAAGAGCTAACAGGCGAAGAGGCAGAATTTAAAATCGAATTGGCTTCCAAGGCTATTGCATATTGTACAGACTGCCATATAAAAATGAAATCTGGAAAAATCGATGTCAAAAGAGGAGATGTAATGATCATGAATGTAAATGCTTACAGATGCTCAAAATGCGGAAAGGAGCTATTGGATGTTGAAACTGCATCGCGATTGGAGCGAGAGTTTGCACTTAGACACGCTGAAGAATTAAAAGGCTACGAAGTAAAAATCTCCTCAGATGGTAGAAATTACCTTATACGATTCCCAAAAGAGCTTTCCAATATTCTCGCGACAAAAAAAATCGCAAAAATACTACCTATAGATGCCGATGAATTTGTGATTAAGGTCACATAACTCAACTCTTCAGCCGTAAGATACTAAATAAGGGAACCGCCGATGAACGCAGATACGTTATATATTACATACCAAATATTTATATCCCGGCGCCTGACTGAAACCGAAGCAACCAATCAGCCATAAACACAGACAGGATTCACAGGTTCAACAGGATAAGTATCACTTAAAAAAAATATAGATAAAAACACCGAAGTAATGCGACCTCAAAACAAACTCCAGCAGCATGTATTCGTAGCTCGTTGGTACGAGTTCGTTGTTGGTTTTATTTTCATACCCAACTTGTTCCTATATTAGTCTCATGATCGGAACTAAAAAATATAATTTACACTGATATAAATAAAACTTCTTATGTATTTTGGTACTATTAGCAGGCATGATATACCGGGAACAAGTCC
>Ga0180015_1000499_pt1 | contig 11271 bp, 10 predicted proteins | sample KR13_S2_MetaG_FD_116508 | JGI IMG/M metagenome (GOLD analysis project Ga0180015, IMG submission 116508) | Groundwater microbial communities from the Olkiluoto Island deep subsurface site, Finland - KR13_S2_MetaG | ecosystem: Environmental > Aquatic > Deep subsurface > Groundwater | place...
ATTTCTTTCAATAGCTATCGGGAAAAAAGGTCAAAACGTACGGCTTGCTTCAAAACTCACCAAATGGCATCTTGATGTAATTAATGAAACAAAATACAGCCAGGCCATGCAGGAAGGCTATAATTCTCTTGTGGCTTTGCCTGGAGTTGGTATCAGCCTGGCAGACGCATTATATGAAAAGGGTTTCTTTTCCGCTGAAGAAATAAGTAACTCTTCATTAGAAGATTTGATGCAAATTAGAGGCATTGCCGAAGAAAAAGCGATAAAGCTTCTTGAAACCGCAAAAAAATATGTTGCGAATGCTGATACTTCAGATGAAGTATCTAACAAGATTTCATCAGATAATACGTTAAGTGATGATAACACATCTGAATCAATAGAATCATCTGTTTCAGATATCCAGGAAAACATAGGTGCAGATAAAGGCGATGATGAAGACGCCTTCAGCAATGCTCCATTAACAGATTTTGAGGAAAAAAATAGCGAATAGCTTTAAAACAATCGACTTAAGGGGGATGGATGGGGAAGATCAGAGTATATGAGCTTGCCAGAGAACTTAACATAAAGAACAAAGAACTACTTGAAAAATTAAGTGAGATGTCTATTAACGTAAGCAGCCATATGAGTTCTCTGGACGATGAAGCAGTAGCCAGAGTCAAAGCAAATTTCCTCGGCAATAAAACCGATGTTGTCGAAGTAACACGAATAAAACCGACTGTTATTCGAAGACGTAAAAAAATTGTGCCTGTTGAAACAGCTCATGAAAAAGAGGCGCCTCTGCCCCCCCCACCCCTTGCAGAGCTCGAACTTAAAAAGACCGAAAAGCCTAAGATTATAAAAAAGAAAGCTGCGAAAAAAGGCAGCGCTGAAGAAAAAGCAACGCTTGCAAAAGATGAAAAAACCGACGAGGCTGTTCAGAAAACAGTCGCCGTGGAAGAGGAAAAGAAGACCAAGCAGCCGCCTGTAGCAAAAAAAGCTGAAGCAGTTACTTTTCCTAAGGGGAAAAAGCCTAAAAAAGTAAAAAAGAAACTCAAAAAAGAGGTGCCGGCAAAGATCATAAAAATGCCGGCCCCGCTTGAAGAAAAACCGCCTGAGCCTGAACAACCCCAGATTGAAAAACCACTCAAAATTGAAAAAGAAGAGCTAATTAGCGAAAGCGCTCAAAAGGATATACCCTCAAAAGAAAAAAAGAAAAAGAAAAAAGAAAAAAAACTAGAAGAACCTGTCGATGATAAAAAGTTCTTCAAAAAGAAAATTTCTTTCCGAAAAAAAGAGGTCATTGAAGGAGAAGACCTTTATCCGAGACTACATCGGGGCCGAAAGATACGTAAGGCCGGCGTTAAAAGCAAAGCAGCCGTACCGGGACAAAAGCCCCAGATTACAATACCAAAAGCCATTAAACGCAGGATTAAAATTGACGACACCATTGTTCTGGCTGATCTGGCAAAGCGCCTGGGAATAAAAGTTAATGAAATGATTAAGGCTCTTATGGATATGGGTGTTATGGCAACCGTAAATCAGACAATTGACTTTGATACAGCTGCCCTTATTGCTACAGAATTTAACTACGAAGTAGAAAGAGCCTCTTTTGAGGAAGAAGTTATATTAAAGGTTGAAAAAGACGATCCAGACAAACTAACTGCAAGACCTCCTGTTGTTACTATCATGGGACATGTTGACCATGGCAAGACATCTCTTCTTGATGTAATTCGTAAAACTAGAGTGACAGAAATCGAGGCAGGGGGAATTACACAACATATAGGTGCGTACTACGTATCTACAGATAAGGGACAAATTGTCTTCCTGGATACACCAGGGCATGAAGCTTTTACTGCTATGCGCGCTCGAGGCGCCAAGGTTACAGATATAGTAGTACTGGTTGTTGCTGCTGATGACGGTGTAATGCCTCAGACTGTTGAGGCTATCAACCATTCAAAAGCGGCGGGAGTCCCTATTATTGTAACAATTAACAAAATAGATAAAGCGAATGCGGAGCCTGAACGCGTTAAGCGCGAAATTGCTGAATTAGGACTTGCTCCTGAAGATTGGGGCGGAGATACTATATTTGTCAATGTTTCCGCAAAAACAAATCAGGGTATAGACGAACTCCTTGAAATGATACTTCTTCAAGCTGAATTGATGGAGCTAAAGGCTAATCCAGATAAGTTTGCTAAAGGCAATGTAGTTGAAGCAAAAATAGACTCAGGGAGAGGAGCTGTAGCCACTGTTCTTGTAAGGGAAGGCACTCTCCACACTGGCGACGCAATAGTATGTGGAATACATCACGGCAAAGTTCGTGCCATGTTGGATGACAGAGGAAAGCATGTAGATACTGCGGGCCCCTCAATGCCTGTGGAAGTAATAGGCCTTACCGGTGTTCCTAATGCGGGGGATGAGTTAATAGCACTTGCAGATGATAAAAGCGCCAAGCAGGTCAGCATTCACAGAATCCAGAAACAAAGGTCTAAAGACCTATCTAAAACCAGCCGATTAAGTCTTGAAAAACTTTTTGAACAAATGCAAGAAGGCGAGGCTAAAGAGCTAAATCTTATCATTAAAGCAGATGTGCATGGCTCTATTGAGGCCATTAGAGACTCTTTGACAAAGCTTTCTAACGATGAGGTTAAAATTAATGTTATTCACGCAGCTACTGGAACAATTATCGAATCAGATGTTTCTCTGGCCGCAGTATCTAACGCCATAATTATAGGTTTTAACGTCCGCCCCAGCACAAAAGTGCAGGCATTTGCTAATGAAGAAAACGTTGATATGCGTTTTTATAATGTAATATACAATGTAATCAAAGATATCAAGAACGCTATCGTTGGGATGATGGAGTCAACCTATGAGGAGCGAATACTTGGAAGAGCAGAAGTCAGAGAAGTATTTCATGTTCCTAAAATTGGTGCAATTGCGGGTTGCTATGTAACGGATGGAAAAATTGAGCGCGGTCAGCTTGTCCGTCTTATCAGAGATGGTATTATTTCCTATGAAGGCAAGATTTCTTCCCTTAAACGTTTCAAAGAAGATGTTAAAGAAGTTCAAAGCGGATATGAATGTGGAATTGGTATTGACAATTTTAACGATATTAAGATCGGTGATATAATTGAATGTTATTACCTTGAAGAGATCAAGCCTGAATTCGAATAGACGTTCAGGGTTCAGGGTTCAGGGTTCAGGAGTTAATACAGCAAGAAAATGGTTGTAGGTATTGGCATTATCACATTCAAGCTGCATGACTGCCGCTCATTAAAAAGTAAAAGAAAGATTGTAAAATCTATCATCAGCAAAATACGCAACAATTTTATTGTATCGGTCGCAGAGGTAGGCTTAAATGACATTCACCAAAAGGCGGAAATAGGCTTCGCAATAGTTGGCAATAACCGGGGGTTGATAAATTCCTGTATCGATAAAATTTTTGATCTTGCTGACAGCATAGGACTGGCTGAGCTTATTGATACCGAAATGGAGATTATTAATCTATGAAATCATTTCCACGCTCTGACAGAGTTGGTGGCCATATACAAAGAGTTCTGTCAGAATTATTGCAAAAAGATATTAAAGACCCTCGCCTTGAGATGGTTACAATTACTGATGTCGAGTTGTCGGATGATTTAAGAGAAGCCCGTATATATTTCACCACCTCTGCCCCGAAAAACATAAATAGGGCAATGAAAGGCTTTAAAAGCGCTCATGGATATGTAAAACGTATTCTCGCCAAACATCTTGGTTTGCGCTATATGCCTAATATCGAGTTTTTATATGACGAATCCTTTGATTATGCTTCATACATAGATAAGTTGCTCAAAAGTACAAAAACAGACAATGAAAAAAATTGTAAACCACCTGAAAAATAGTAACCATATTATAATTGCTTCCCACGCAAATCCTGATGGAGATGCCATAGGATCCGTGATTGCTATGGGACTTGCTCTTGATGTATTGAATAAAAATACAACTCTTTATAACGAAAGCCCTATCCCATCTGCATATAGTTTTTTACCGTCAGTTGAAAGGATTGAGCGTCAAATTAAAGAAACAAATATCTATGATACCGCAATTATTCTTGACTGCGCAGATTTTCAGCGTATTGGCAAAGTCTCTCCGGTTATTAGCCAGATACCAGTAATAATAAATATTGATCACCATATAACTAATACCGGATTCGGCAATATTAATCTTATAGATACATCTGCATGCGCTACAGCAGAGATAATATATAACCTGTTAATTGAAATGGCTCTCCCTATTAATAACATCGCAATTGCCACTTCAATATATACAGGTATTTTAACTGATACGGGATCGTTTCGTTTTTCAAATACAAATAAATCTGCTTTCGCTATCTGTGAAAAAATGGTTGAAGCTGGAGTTGACCCATATAATGTGGCCCAGCACGTTTATGGTAGATACTCTCTTGGACGGATAAAGCTTCTAAATATGGCGCTTGAATCTATTGAAATTTCAAATAACGGTAAAATGTCCATGATGACATTAACAAAAAGCATGCTTGATGAAACTGGAACACAGCCCGAGGACATAGACGGTCTTATCAATTATGCAAAAAGCATAGAGAATGTTAAAGTAGCCGTACTTATACATGAATTATCAAATGGAAAAGGAATATCAGTAAAACCTAACCATTACCATGTTAGCCTCCGTTCTAATGGGACGGTTGATGTGGCTGCAATAGCCGGTTCGTTCGGCGGCGGCGGGCATAACAAGGCTGCAGGATTCAGTATTGAATCAACGCTATCTAATATAAAAACACAGATGTTAAACATTGCTGTCGAACTTTGATGTATAAAATTTATGCTAACCCTGGACCCTGAATCCTGAACCTTTTTACATATATGAACAATGAATTAAATGGAGTTATAGTTATAGATAAGCCCGCAAATATAACTTCAGCAAAAGTTGTGGCCATTATAAAAAAACTACTTGCAGCCAAGAAAGTCGGACATGCGGGAACTCTTGATCCAGAGGCAACGGGTGTTCTGTTATGCTGCATTAATAAAGCAACAAAATTAGCCGGATTTTTTTTAACAGGCACCAAAAAATATGAGGCCGTACTGCATCTGGGAGTGGAAACAGACACTCAGGATGCCACCGGAAAGATTACCTCTACAAGTAATGAACTGGACTTTACTGAAAAAACAATTCAAGCTGTATTCAGACAATTTGAAGGGACTATAGAACAGGTTCCACCTGCTTTTTCAGCTTTAAAGCACAAGGGAACGCCATTATATAAGTTTGCAAGAAAAGGTAACTTTGTCAGAAAATCTTCAAGAAATGTTTTTATATCTTATAACAAAATACTTAAGATCAATATGCCTTTTATAAGTTTTGAGGCATGCTGTTCTTCAGGTACATATATAAGGACTCTATGTTCAGATATAGGCAAGGAACTTGGCTGCGGTGGACATCTTAATAAACTTAGAAGAATTGAAAGCAGTGGATTTACAATTAATGAAGCTGTAACCTTATCAGAGCTGGAACAACTGGTTTCAACCGGGGCAATTAAAGACAAAATAATATCAATGTCAGATGCCTTGCGAAATATGCCAGAATATATAGCCAATGAATTTCTGACAGAAAAAATAAAGCATGGTATTGTATTAACAAAAAAAGAGTTTATGCCACGAAAAACAGATAACTCAAAAGAATTCATCAAGATTATTGATAAAAACAACAATCTTGTTGCAGTAGTTAAATTCAAAAAAGAAAATAACAGATATAATTACTGCTGTGTTTTCAATTAAAACTTATTTAAAAATAGGAGGCGAAAAAAGTGGTGTTAACTGTAGAAGATAAAAAGAAGCTTATCGAGCAATATAAACTGCACGAAACAGATACTGGTTCACCTGAGGTTCAAATCGGCCTTTTAACTCATCGTATTTCTTATCTTACTGAGCATTTAAAGGTTCATAATAAAGATCATCACTCCCGAAGGGGTTTATTGATTTTAGTTGGCAGACGCCGTAAATTATTAAATTACGTAAAAAATAACGATATAAAACGATATCGGACGATAATTGCTGACCTAGGGCTTAGAAGATAGGTACTAGGAATAAAAACACATACTTCTAATTAATTAGTTTTGGTTATTTTATGATTAGTTATACAAATATACAACAAGTTCTGGACAGTTATTTATTTGAAGTTGTTGTTTGGAGATAAATATGGAAAACTTACTTAAAACAGAAGTCGGCGGAAAGACTTTTAGTATACAGACCGGCAAGGTCGCAAAACAGGCTTCTGGTTCAGTCATGGTTCAATATGGAGATACTATTGTATTGGTTTCAGTTGTATCATCTCATGAGGAGAAAACAGCGGATTTCTTACCACTTACAGTTGAATATCAGGAAAAGATTTATGCAGCAGGTCGGATACCGGGTAATTATTTCAGACGTGAAATTGGAAGACCCTCTGAAAAAGAAACATTAACCGCCCGCCTTATTGATCGACCCATCAGGCCTCTTTTCCCTAAAAAATACCGCAACGAAACTCAAGTTATTGCTATAGTACTATCCATGGATCAGGAAAATGATCCTGATATCCTGGCAATGATAGGAGCTTCTGCTGCGCTTGAAATATCAGATATTCCATTTGAAGGCCCAATTGCATCTGTACGTGTAGGGCGCATAGATGGTGAATTAATAATTAATCCAACAATCAGCGAATGTGAAAAGAGTGATCTTAATATCATCGTTGCAGGTTCAAAAACCGGCGTAGTAATGGTTGAAGGCGGAGGCAATTTAATAAGCGAAGAAGATATGCTTGAAGCCATATTCTTTGGTCATAAAGAAATGCAACCGGTCATAGATTTACAAGTAAAACTAAAAGAGATTGCCGGGGTACCCAAAAGCCCCTTCTCTCCCCCTGAAAAAGACGAAATACTGGTAAAAAAAGTTGAGGCAGCAGCCTATTCAAAATTTCGTGAAGCAATACTTATACCCGAAAAAATTAAACGTCGAACCGCCCTTCGTAATGCTAAATCTGAGATATTTGAAAATCTTGGTGAAGAATACGCTGATCGCAGGGAAGAAGTCTATGATATTTTTAAGGACTTACAAAAATCAATTTGCAGAGAACTTATCCTGAAAGAAGGACGTAGAATTGATAACAGGAAATTTGATGAAATAAGACCAATCACTTGTGAAGTCGGCGTTCTGCCAAGACCGCACGGCAGTGCCCTGTTTACAAGAGGAGAAACCCAGGTATTAGGAATTATGACTCTTGGTTCAGGTCCGGATGAACAAAGGGTTGAAACACTTAGCGGGGAAGAACTCAGGCCATTCATCCTTCATTACAATTTTCCGCCTTATTCGGTCGGTGAAGTAAAGCGAATTGGCGGCCCGAGCCGAAGAGATATAGGCCATGGGGGACTGTCAACCAGAGCTATTGAAAAAGTGCTTCCAGATAAAGAAGAGTTTGATTATACAGTTCGTATAGTATCAGAAGTGCTGGAGTCAAACGGCTCTTCATCGATGGGAACTGTATGTTCAGGAATCCTTGCTCTTATGGACGGAGGAGTCCCAATTAAAGCACCTGTTTCCGGGATTGCAATGGGACTTGTAAAAGAAGGGGATAATGTGATTATCTTGTCAGATATACTTGGCGATGAAGATCAAACTGGAGACATGGATTTTAAGGTCGCCGGCACACGTGATGGCATAACAGCCTTACAGATGGATATTAAAATTCACGAACTTTCAAGGGATATAATGCGGAAGGCTCTTGAGCAGGCCCGCACAGGCAGGCTTTTTATTCTTGATAAGATGCTGGAAGTTCTAAAGGAACCCCGCGAGGAAATTTCCCCTCATGCTCCAAAAATAATTACCATAAAGATTAATCCTGACAAGATACGAGAAATAATAGGGCCTGGCGGGAAAACCATTCGGGCAATGCAGAGTGAAACAAATACCAGAATAGAAATAGATGACTCGGGCATTGTTAAAATTGCCGCTGTTTCCGAAAAAGACGCGGATGCAGCATTAGAAAAGATCAAGGAGATCATAAGAGAACCCGAGGTCGGAGCTATTTATGAAGGTACTGTCGTAAAGATAATGGACTTTGGGGCATTTGTTCAGATAATGCCCAATGTGGATGGACTTGTGCATATTTCACAACTTGCTCCACATCGCGTAGCAAAAGTGTCAGATATAGTTAAGGAAGGAGACAAAATAAAGGTTAAGGTTCTTGAAGTAACAACAGACGGGAAAATACGCCTGAGTCACAAAGCTGTTCTGGAAGAGAAAAATGGACCAAACAGTAAATAAAACCACCCTTAACAACGGCATCAGGATTTTATCCAAAAAAATACCCCACGCGCGCAGTATTTCAATGGGAGTCTGGGTTAATGTTGGGGCCAGGGATGAAACTCTATCAGAAAATGGGCTTTCCCATTTTATTGAACACATGATCTTTAAGGGGACAAAAAAACGGTCAGCTCTTCAGATAGCCAAGGAATTTGATTCTATCGGCGGGAATACGAATGCCTTTACAACCATGGAAAATACTTGCTACCATGCAAAAGTAATGGACACGCACTTGGAAACTATGGTTGATATTCTTTCCGATATATTTCTATACTCAACATTCGCATCAATAGAGGTTGAAAAAGAGCGAGCAGTTATATTCCAGGAAATTGGAATGACCGAAGATACTCCAGAAGAATACATCCACATACTTTTAGGAAATACTTGCTGGGGCGATAACCCTTTGGGGCGATCAATACTTGGTTCTCGAGAGAACATTTTAAGTTTCGATTCTGAAACTATTAGGGGATTTTTTTCCCGGCTTTATCAGCCCAAACGCATCTTGATATCTGTCGCAGGAAACATGGAGCATGATCACTTTGTCAACTTAGTGGGGCAACAATTTGAATCGATTAATCCAAGTGATAGCTTCCCTGTCCGTGTAACCCCAACTGGCCAATCTAAGGTTGTCATTCATTCCAAAGATCTTGAGCAGGTTCATATCTGCATGGGCACAAAAGGTTTATCAATTACCGATCCAAAGCGTTATGCCTTTTCACTGATTAATACCATACTCGGTGGGAACATGAGTTCAAGGCTTTTCCAGGAAATTCGTGAAAATAGAGGGCTCGCCTACTCTGTCTACTCTTTTATATCATCTCATGTTGATACAGGTATGTGCGGAGTCTACGTTGGGGTCGATCCTAAAAATGCTAAAGAAACCATAGAAGTCATCCTAAATGAGATATTTAAACTTAAAAAAATAGCTGTTGACTCAACCGAGCTGCAAAGTGCAAAGGAATATACAAAAGGCAACCTTATGCTTGCATTAGAAAGTATTGACAGTCAAATGGTTCGGTTAGCGCAGAATGAAATCCATTTTGGGCGTCATATTCCTCTCCAGGAAGTTGTGAATAAAATTGAAGAAGTCAAAGTGGATGATATTATTGATTTAGCATCAACTCTTTTTGGCGATGACCAGATTGCAATTACTTTACTGGGACCTGTTACCGACAAAAAGTTATACGATGATATATTAAGTATTAAAAATTAATTTATGAATCATATCCCCACTATAAAACTGCTCCGTATCAGGCCGGACGATGATGCAGATATTCCTCTTCCGAGTTACATGACTCCACAGTCTGCGGGGATGGATATATATACGGCCATCAAAGAAGATATTGTCCTTGAAAAAGGTGAAATCGCTTTGATTCCCACAGGCTTTGCCATGGCCATTCCAGAAGGTTTTGAAGCTCAGATCCGTCCAAGAAGCGGATTGGCGGTTAAGCACGGTATTGGCATTATAAATTCACCCGGTACAATTGACTCTGACTATCGAGGAGAAGTAATGATCCCGGCTATAAATCTCGGCAATAAAAATTATACTCTCAGAAGAGGTGACAGAATAGCCCAGATGATCATAAAAAGAGTTTATCATGCCAGGATTGAAGTTGTAGAACAATTAGATACAACTGTTCGCAACACCGGAGGATTCGGACACACCGGAATATAAGATCGGGATTAGTGGTCAGTGGTGGGAACAAACCGTGAACCGTGAACCGTGAACCGTGAACCGTGAACCGTGAATAAGGATTCCAACTATAATTTTGCAGTATGCATGCTGGCAAGCGGCAGCAAGGGAAATGCTATTTTTATTTCCAACGGTTCCACCTCAATACTTGTTGATGCAGGTCTTTCAGGAATAGAAATTGAACGAAGGCTAAGATCAGCAGGCCTTAATCCTGTGGATCTTGATGCTATAATTGTATCTCACGAACACACCGACCATATTCAGAGTGTGGGAGTTCTTTCACGCCGATTTGACCTGCCTGTTTATATGAACAGCAAAACAAGAAAAGCTGCTTCTTCTCAATTAAAAAGCATTAAAGATATAAGAAACTTTGAGTGCGGTTCAGCGTTTATGTTAAAAACTATGGCCCTGCATCCATTTTCAATATCCCATGATGCAGAAGATCCTGCTGGTTTCACTATAAAACAAAACGGTTCAAAGATCGGCATCGCAACAGACCTTGGAATAGCAACCTCAATGGTTAAAGAACATCTTAAAGACTGCTCGTTACTGATCCTTGAAGCAAACCATGATCGGACTATGCTCGCAAACGGGCCATATTCCTGGCCCCTAAAACAACGTATCAAAAGCCGAACCGGACACCTTTCAAACGATGATTCGAAAAATCTTTTAAATAAAATCAAACACGATAAACTGGAACACGTAATTCTGGCCCACCTTAGCGAAATAAATAATACCCCTGAAAAAGCATTAAGTGTTGCAGGGCAGGCTCTTGATAATATTGATACCAAGCTTAGCGTTGCTTCGCAGTATGAATCCGGTGGGTTAGTGTACGTTAAATAGATTGACGGTGAAAAAACTCAACTTACTTATCCCGTTATATTCAAACAAACTTTTCGAGGTATTCTCTTGGACTTTCCACTTGTTTGGGCAGAAGTTGACCTGAAAGCCATAGCCCACAATATCCACGGATTAAGGCGCATCACAAACCCAAAAGCACGCTTTATGGCCGTTGTAAAGGCTAATGCTTATGGACATGGCATAATTGAAGTTGCCCGGCAGTCGCTCGAAAACGGCACGGAAGTTCTCGGTGTTACGAATATTGAAGAGGGTATTCGGATCAGAAAAGCCGGTATCAACGCTCCTGTTTTAATTCTCAGTTATGCTCCCCCAGAACAATCAAAAGAACTTATTGAGTTCGACCTCACGCAAACAGTTTATTCTTACGAAACAGCCAAATCGCTTTCTGAAGCCGCA